>QWCY01004771.1_pt1 | contig 13608 bp, 12 predicted proteins | sample 1972631 | NCBI WGS metagenome assembly QWCY01 (sample SAMN09866696, study PRJNA288562) | Human gut metagenome isolate pre1_stool, whole genome shotgun sequencing... | isolation source: gut | host: Homo sapiens | place: USA: California
ACCAAGGTAAAATCGAAATTGATGTAAACGAAAGGGCAGTTTTTATCAGAACTCAAGGCTGCTTTTTCGTTTACACCAACTCCGATTGTTTCCTTAACAATTTATATAAGATATTTCAACAAGAGTCCAGACATTTCCCAGTTGACTTTCCCTTCCCCTCCTGCTATATTATTATCGTTAGAAATCACAATCAAACGAAATTGCTAGGGGCGCAGAACACGTACTTTTGATAAGTTCATTCAACGCTGAGAGATGATTTTTCATCAACCCTTATTACTTGAACCGGATAATACCGGCGTAAGGAAGCATTTAGAGAATTATTTACATCAGAAAAAGTGTTTTCCTCCCTGCGATCAGAATTAAAGGAGGATTTTATGAAAGACTTTTTTACCACTACGATCGGAGCCTGGGATGATGGTTCCGTACGTCTTACTGCACCGGGTATTGCGGTTGTAGTCATTATTATTGCACTTCTAGTTGTAGTCGCAGCGATTATTCGCCACAAGGATTCTGAAAAGAAACGGACTCTGACAACTAAACAGCTTGTTTATTCCGCAGTTGCAATCGCTTTGGCTGTTGTATGCTCTATGATCAAATTTGCAAACCTTCCGATGGGCGGTTCTGTTACTTTATTCAGTATGCTCTTTATCGCACTGATCGGCTACTGGTACGGACCTTATGTTGGTCTTATGACTGCTATTGCTTATGGTCTGGTACAGTTTGTTATGGAACCGATCTTCTATACACTTCCACAGATGATCCTAGATTATCCTTTAGCTTTCGGTGCTTTGGGAATTGCAGGATTTTTTGCAAATAAGAAACATGGACTTCAGATCGGATATATTGCTGCCGTTTTCGGACGCTATGTATTTGCAGTAATTTCCGGTGTGGTCTTCTTCGGATCTTATGCACCTGAAGGAACACCTGCTATTGTTTATTCTTTAACTTATAATGCAACTTATCTTGTACCGGAAGCTGTTGCTACTTTGATCGTTATCAGCCTTCCGCCTGTTGCAAAAGCATTGGCAGCAGTCAAGAAAAATGCATTATCTGCATAACAGATACATATAGTCCATGGGACTATATTTTATGAACTTGCTTTGCTGCCATGGACAGCAGCAAAAGTCTTAAACGCCCCGTCCATGGGGCGTTAAGACATACACGTCACTTTGTGCAATCTGCCAATCTAAAACGTAAAGCCATCTTTTGACACCCGGATCCTATACAGTACAAATCCTCTTATGGCATATACCGATATCCCACTCCATAGACGGTTTCTATCCTCTGGCTGCCTTCTGGCATCTGTTCTATTTTTTTCCGGATTTCTTTCATATAATTATCCACGTTCCTGTCATATCCTTCATAGTTTTCCCCAAAAGCACCCTCTAACAGTTCTGCCCTTGTTAAAACTTTTCTGGAATTTTTCATCATATAAGAAAACAGTTTGTATTCATTGGGTGTCAGTTGAAGGATGTTCTGTAGTTCATGCAAATTTCCAGTGTGCTGCTGCAATTGTTTTAAAATACGGAGTATCCTTACTCTTGCAACTGCCGGACTGATCGGATAGATCATATAATCTTCTGCACCTTTTTCAAATGCTTCTAAGATTTTTTCTTCTGATCTTTCTCTTGATACAATAAGGAAAGGAATTTTCGAAAAAATCCCTTTCCTTTCTTCTATTGGAAAATCTGTCACTTCCAGTTCAATATGCTGTGCAGCTTCTTCCTTATCTATGATATGGATGGCATCTTTTTTACAAAGATTTTTTATTTGTTCTATCCATATTTTTTCCTGTCTGTCTATCAGTACTGCCATCTGTCACACCTGCCCATACTCTCTGCCACAGTTTTTGTGCCTGTTTCTAATCAGTATGACATTTTGCAATACTTTTTATACGATCCTCCTTACGGATAAGATCGTTCTGTAATTCGCATTCGATACTTTAATACCTGTTTTTGCCGAACTTGCATGGACAATCTGACCGTTTCCGATATAGATCCCGATATGACCGGAATAGGAAACTAAATCTCCCGGTACGGCATTGGCAAGCCCGCCTGCGTTGGTTCCGCACTTTCCCTGTTCGCCGGAAGTTCTTGGCAGATTGATTCCAAAATGCTTATAAACGCTCATTACAAATCCGGAACAGTCTGCGCCATTTGTTAAGCTTGTTCCTCCATATACATAGGGATTGCCGACAAACTGAAGTGCATAATTTGCAATGCTCTGTCCCATACCAGAAGCTGTTGTGGCAGATGCCTGACTGCTCTGGGCAGACTGGGTATTCTGGCTGCTTTGATCTCCTGATGGAACCTGTCTGCTTTTTGCTGTATTTGAAGATGCCTCTCCTCTTACTGCTGATGCCTGTGCGGCTTCTCTTGCTGCCTGTGCGGCTCTTTCTGCTTCTGCCCTCAAACGTTCCTCTTCTTCTTTTTTCAGCCTAGCTTCCTCTTCTTCTTTTGATTCTGCTTCCTGATATATTGTATAGACTTCCACATAATCGGCTGATACATAACCCTCTGTTGCTTCTGATGCTACCTTGATCCAGCCTTCTGTTTCTTCTTCCTGTACGTGAAGTATTTCTTCCTGTGGTAAAAGTTCGACTGTCCTTGCTTCTGTAGTAGCAGCTTCTCTTAAGCGGAGCGTAACTGCTTCTACTTTTGCCTGACGTTCTCCGACTTCTTCGGCTTTTCTTGCGCCTTCTTCTCCACGCAGTACATATTCTGCCTTGATATAACCATTGACTGTACCGGATGAGATCTGCAACCATTCTCCTTCTTCCCCGATGATCTCACCTACGGAATCCGGATAAAGTTTTCCGATCACTTCTCCTTCTAAATCCGGTTGATTACGGATATTAAGATAAGATTCTACCTGCGTAACTGCAAGTTCTGTTTCTGTAATTTCTGATTCTTCGTTAGATTCCTGACTTTCGAAATCCGTATCTGTTTCCTGTTCTTTTAACTCCTGTGCATAGCGTGCGGCTTCTTCTCTTGCTGTTTCTAAAACCGCTGTAGCTGCTCCAGTATGTAATGTATAAGTTTCCTCGACCACCTGATCCTTCGATTCATGGGCAACTACTGTCGTTGTATTTGCTCCCGCAAGTAATGCTGTTGCAATACACAGGCAGGAAAGTTTCCTGTTTCTCTGTTTCATGTGTGTTCTCCTTTCTGAATATGTTACGATTTTATTACATATTTGTGACCAGAATATAAGAATCACCATGAAACCTGTTGGAAAGTTTTGTCAGCTTACGAAAGAACCAGTTCTACCGGACAATGATCCGAACCCATGACATCTGTATGGATCTTTGCATCGGTCAGTCTGTCTTTTAAGCTGTCTGATACCAGAAAATAATCTATACGCCAGCCTGCATTCTTTGCCCTTGCCTGAAAACGATATGACCACCATGAATAGATCCCTGTCTGGTCTGGATAAAAATAGCGGAAAGTATCAATAAAACCATTGTCTAAAAGTGTCTGGAATTTACCACGTTCTTCATCGGTAAATCCTGCATTTTTACGGTTGGTCTTTGGATTTTTCAGATCGATCTCCTGATGTGCCACGTTCAGATCTCCGCAGATGATCACCGGTTTGTTTTCTTCTAACTTCTTAAGATAAGAAAGAAATGCGTCTTCCCACTCCATACGGTAATCTAATCTTGCCAACTCATTCTGCGAATTTGGTGTATAGACTGTGATCATATAAAAATCTTCAAATTCCAATGTGATCACACGCCCCTCTGTATCGTGTTCTTCTATCCCGATACCATAGCTGACTGAAAGAGGCTTTTTCTTTGTAAAGATTGCTGTTCCTGAATATCCTTTTCTTTGTGCATAATTCCAGTACTGCTCATAACCTTCTAAGTCCAGTTCTAACTGACCTGCCTGCATTTTGGTTTCCTGTATACAAAAAACATCTGCATCTGCTTCTTTAAAATAATCTAAAAATCCTTTGCCAACACAGGCACGTATTCCATTTACATTCCATGAGATCAGTTTCATATCATTCTATCCTCATCTTTCTTCTTATTATATAGATAACTAAGAACTGGCATAGAAAATATACTGTATTTTCTATGCCAGTTACGTTCAAAGCATCTTTCGTCGTTTTAAGATCAACAATGCTGACAGGCACACAGCTCCTGTGAGTCCGCAGATGATCAAAAATCCATGCGGGGTATCTGACAGCGGCATCCATTTTCCGCTGACGTTCATACCGTATAATCCTGATATAATCGTCGGGATCGCCATAACTAATGTAATGGAAGTGAGAAATTTCATCACATTATTCAGGCGGTTATTGATGATCGTAGACACCAGTTCCCTTGCACCATGAATGATATCCCGGTAAATATTGGTCATTTCAATCGCCTGTCTGTTCTCGACAATAACATCATCTAACAGTTCCTTATCTTCCGGATACTGTTTGATGCGTTCATAGCGTGTCAGCCGTTCTAATACGACTTTGTTTGCACTTAGGGACGTTGCAAAGTAAACAAGGTTACTCTCTAACTCATGCAGATTGATAAGATCCCTGTCCTCTGTTGTTTCCGATCCTACCCTTTTTTCAATTTCACTTCGCTTTTTATCGATCACACGCAGTAATGCCTGATAAAGATTTGTAGTTCGAAGCAGAATCTGGTATACAAAACGCATCTTTTTCTTGGTGCTGAACCCACGCATTCTGTTATTATAAAAATAATTCAAAATCACTGTATCATCACTGCAGACTGTAATGATCGCACTTTGGACTAAAAGTATACCAAGCGGGATTGTGGTATATGCCTTTTGTTCATTTCTGATTTCTTCAAACGGAATATCCACTAATATCAAGGTATATCCGTCTTCCATCTGCACACGGGAACTTTCTTCTTCATCCAATGCTGCCCGGACATCTGCAATATCAATATCGTAATATTCTGCAACTTCTGTCAGTTCGTCCATCGTCGGTGAAATCAGATTCACCCATACGTCCGGTTCAAAGGATTCCATCTGGGAAAGGATTCCATTATCAGTCTTATATATTGTCCTCATGTCCCGCCTCCATCTTTTCGTAATATCGTAACTGTCAGACGACACCATACAATATAAGTATACCACACAGACTGCAAAATGAACACCTAAATATTCGATCCCACGATCTCCATCATGTTTGTGATACGCTGCCCATACCCATGATGCTTACACACTTTCCGGTAGCCATTTTCTGCGATCTGCCTGCGTTCTTCTTCGTGCGTCAGGTAATAACCTGCAAGTTCCACCAATTCATCTACACTTTCAAAACAAACTAAATCTTCTTTATTTTTAAAATAATAGGGTATTTCTGCCTGAAAATTTGTCATCAGAAAACCTCTGCTGCCTAACACATCCCAGATACGAAGCGGCAGTCCGCTCTTGATATTCGGGATCGTAAAATTCAGATTGATCTTTGTTGCCGCAAAAACTTTTGGCATTTCGCTCCAGTAATCTAATGAGCCGCCATAACGCACCCGGGAAAGACTGCTGGTATCACTATTGCTGTATATCGTCACTGCATATTTTTTTGAAAGTTCTAAAAGTGCCCGTCTTCTCTGGTCTGCCGCTGTTTTAAATCCCAGCACTGTTGTCGAGAAGATCAGTCCAAGATCTGAAAAAGAATCCTTTGATTTTTCTAATTTAAAATGCTCCTCTAACTGCTCTAAGATATCTACTGTGAGCATTTCCTCTAAGATATTGCCGCCACTGATACACTGCTGTGCCCAGACTGCTGCATCAAAATATCCCCTTAAATATTCCGGAAGTGCCGGACGAAGCCTGTCATAACTGTTTCTTTCATATAAACTGCCGACAAATGCTATGTCATTTGCATATGCCGCAAAATCATTTGTCTGATCTAACAGATAATCCAGTCTTTTTGTATTGACTGCCAATGGAAGATACCAGATATGCTCTACGCCCATTCCCTGAAATTCCAGATAATTTGTCTGATCAAAGGTAAAGAAATAATTGCAGGGAGCAAATACGTTTTTGTGGTACATACTGATCAGTGGATTGTCACATGTCCAGACCACATACGGGATCATTAACTTCTGGCAGACGGTCGTGATCAGTGCAAAATAATTGACGCTGAATATCATCTCACACTGTTCCCTTTGTACAATCTCTGCTAATTCTGCTTCAAATCCCGCATGTTCATCATAATGATCCAAATCCCGTTCAACGGTGATATACTCATAACCAAGTTCTGTAAATGTTTCTAAAATATCTGCATAGTTATAAGCTTTCCACTTATATACCAAAATCCGCATAGACTCCCTCTCAATTCTTTTCATTAAGAAGGAATGATTCCTTCTTTTACATCATTCATCATAAATACTTACAATTTCCCCATCTAAAATACGGTTCATATTCTTAACTGCACAGAAGTTACCACACATAGAACAGGTATCTTCTTTTTCCGGTGCTGCTTCTGCACGATAACGTCTTGCTTTTTCCGGATCGATCGCAACGTCAAACATCTGCTCCCAGTCTAATTTCTTTCTGGCTGCACTCATGGCATAATCCCAGTCTTTTGCTCCCGGAACTCCTTTTGCAATATCTGCTGCATGTGCTGCGATACGGGATGCGATGATTCCTTCTTTTACATCATCTAAGTTTGGCAGGCGGAGATGTTCTGCAGGTGTCACATAACATAAGAATGATGCTCCATTCATCGCTGCGATCGCACCACCGATTGCTGCTGTAATATGATCATATCCCGGTGCTACATCTGTTACTAATGGTCCTAAAACATAAAATGGTGCTCCATGGCAGATGGTTTCCTGGATCTTCATATTTGCTGCGATCTGATCCATCGGCATATGTCCCGGTCCTTCGATCATAACCTGTACATCTTTTTCCCATGCACGTTTTGTCAGCTCGCCTAAAGTGATCAGTTCCTCGATCTGGGACGCATCGGTTGCATCTGCAAGACAGCCCGGACGGCAGGCATCACCAAGGCTTAATGTTACATCGTATTTCTGGCAGATCTCTAAGATCTCGTCAAAATGCTCATAGAATGGGTTTTCCTCTCCGGTCATCTCCATCCATGCAAAAATGATGGAACCTCCGCGGGATACAATATTTGTAAGACGTTTGTTCCGTTTAAATTTCGCTGCTGTTTCTTTATTGATTCCACAGTGGATCGTCATAAAATCCACACCATCTTCTGCGTGCATTTTTACAATGTCAAGCCATTCCTGTGAAGTGATCTCTTTTAATGCTTTGTGATAATATACAACTGCATCATAAATTGGTACGGTACCGATCATTGCCGGACATTCGCTGCAGAGTTTTCTGCGGAATTTCTGTGTATCACCATAGGAACTTAAATCCATGATCGCTTCTGCTCCCATTTCAACGGCTGAATGTACTTTCTGCATTTCTACATCAAGATCTTTACAATCTCTGGATACACCAAGATTGACATTGATCTTGGTCTTTAACATCGAACCGATTCCGTTTGGAACGATCCCTTTATGGTTTTTATTACATGGAATGATAACTTTTCCTTCTGCGACTAACGTACACAGTTTATCGATATCATAGTTTTCCTTCTCTGCGACTATCTTTAATGCTTCTGTATGAATGCCTTTTCGTGCTGCATCCATCTGTGTTGTATACTGCATCTTTTATCCTCCTGTATGCATTATTTACTCTTTATCATTGAAAAAGGGATATCTCCCTGCGGACATATCCCCATGCATACCATCAGAAAGTTTCTGTCTGTTTCGTGCATAATCTATTCTGCAAACAGAAACGATGCTTTCTTTTCCTGCGCCGGCATTATCCGTATCAGGTTCATGGCTCGAAATGTAACCGCATTTCCTCTCAGCCTATCAATATAAGCTCACCAGTCAATATTCTTTTTCCGAGGTTATTATAATAAGGATTTTTAGAAAAGTCAAGAACTGTAAGCATATTACAATTCCCCAAAATCAAAGTATCTGACCGCATTATTATAAGAAATGCCTTTGATGATCTTTTCTAATACTGCATCATCTGCCGGATATTCTCCATTTTCTACCCAGCCGCCGATCAGTTCACACAAGATCCTGCGGAAATATTCATGTCTGGTATAAGACAGAAAACTTCTCGAATCTGTCAGCATACCTATAAAATTGCCTAACAGCCCTAAATTAGCAAGGGATGTCATCTGCTCTGTCATGCCATATTTGTGGTCATTAAACCACCATGCAGATCCCTGCTGGATCTTTCCGATCGCAGAGGAATCATTAAAACAGCCAAGTATTGTACCGATTGCTGCATTATCTGCCGGATTTAAAGAGTACAAAATCGTCTTTGGCAGTTCGTCGGTTTCATTTAATGCATTTAAAAAATCTGCTAAATACTCTGCCGGTGTATCATTGCTGATACAGTCAAATCCGGTATCTGCGCCGATCTTTTGATACATCCGCTTATTATTGTCACGTTTACAGCCATAATGCAACTGCATCACCCAGTTTTTGGCATGATATTCCTTTCCCATTGCAAGCATAAATGCTGTTTTAAACTGAATGATCTCCTCTTTACTCAATGCCTCATCTGCCAGACGTTTTGCAAAGATACGTTCTATTTCTTCCTCTGATGCCGGTGCATACATGACATGATCGAGCCCATGGTCGGAAATCCTGCAGCCCATAGATGCAAAGAAATCCATTCTTATTTTTAATGCCTGTATCAGTGTTTCAAATGTCACGATCTCTACACCGCTTACATGAGCAAGTGTATCTAAATAGGACTGGTATTCCGTTTTTTCAAGATTCATTGCCTTATCCGGCCGCCATGCCGGTAATACCTTCACATTAAATGTCTGATCTTTTGCGATCATCTTATGCCACTCTAAACTGTCAGCCGGATCGTCTGTTGTACAAAGAAGTCTGACATTTGACTGCCGGATCAGATTTCTTGCTGACATGGAATCCTGCTGTAATTTTTCATTGCAGAAGTTCCAGACTTCTTCTGCTGTCTGTCCATTTAAATGTCCGTTATATCCGAAATATCTCTGCAGCTCTAAATGGCTCCAGTGGTACAACGGATTTCCGATCGCCATTTCTAATGTTTCTGCCCATTTCTGGAACTTCTCCCGATCCGGTGCATCTCCGGTGATATCATATTCATCGACACCATTTGCACGCATCTGCCGCCATTTATAATGATCTCCGCCTAACCAGACCTGTGTGATATTCTCAAACTTTCTGTCTTCTGCGATCTCTCTTGGATCGATATGACAGTGATAATCTATGATCGGCATGTTTTCTGCATACTCATGGTATAATTTCCTTGCACTTTCTGTCGAAAGAATAAATTCTTTGTCCATAAAAGGTTTCATTTTAATACACCTCTCTGATATATGCTGTTTCAATCTTGAGTTTTTATTCAATTCTGATATAATGATGATGTAAGTGTGATAATTGCGTAGCAATGGAGCAATCCAGTTACATCAGTGAATGGCAAAATTTCTGAAAGTACATTACTACGACAAAGGAGGCATTGTATGAACATTAGAAATATACCCAATTATTCAATCGGTTATACGTCAAATGCTGTAAAACCCGGTTATGGATCTTCACCGCAGGAATGTCAGACCTGTAAAAACCGTAAATACCAGGATGGCTCTGATGAGAACGTTTCCTTTAAATCTGCTTCTCATATATCACCTGCTTCTTCCGGTGCAAGAGTACGTGCCCATGAAGCGGAACATGTGTCAAATGCCTATACGAAGGCTGCACAGAATCATGGTGAAGTGATATCCGCAAGCGTATCGATCCGTACCGCTGTCTGCCCGGAATGTGGACGCACCTATACTGCCGGCGGAGAAACTACAACGGTTATCAAGTATTCCGACGAATCGAATCCTTACCAGCAGAATAAAAAATCATTAGATGCCGCAATTTATCCCGGCAAAAATATAGACCTTATTGCATAACGAATGACATAAATAAAAGGAGTATTCTTATTTTATGAAATTATCATCCAAAGAACTAAAACGTCAGGCACGCAAAACTTTATCAGGACATTATGGTCTTCCAATGGGAGCATTTGTGATCACAGAATTGATCGTTCTTGCAGCCGATCTGCCATTTAATCTTATGATGCAGAATCCTCCCACACAGCTTCAGATGATCGTATCTTCTCTTGCAAATATCATCATCTCACTGCTTTCCATTGTTTTGAGCTGTGGTCTGACCTATATCCATATGAATCTGGCACGAAAGAAACAAACTTCTATTTCTGACCTGTTTTGTTTTTTTTCTAAAAGGCCAGACCGTTTTATCTTGTCCGGACTTTTATTGATGGGCATTATGATCCTGATCGCGATCCCTGCTGCCATATGTACAGTAGCAGCACTTCTTCTTCCCTCTGTACCAATGTTCCTCCTGATGGCAGTTATATGGATCATCACTTGTGTATTTATGCTGATCCTGTCCTATTCCTATGGACTTGTATATTATATTTTAATTGACGAACCAGACTGCCGCATTTTATCTGCTTTTCGTAAAAGCCGCTCATTGATGCATGGCAATAAAGGCAGAATGTTTTATATCAGTTTCAGTTTTCTTGGTATGATCGTACTAAGTCTTCTTTCTCTTGGCATCGGACTTTTATGGGTGGTTCCATATATCAATCAGACTATGGTGGAATTTTACCGCAATGTGACCAGAGAATTTCCGGCTGAATCAAACATACCATTTCAAACAAATGACCATGAAGAAAGGGACATCCTATATGACTAAAAAATGGTGGCATGACAAAGTTGCCTATCAGATCTATCCAAAGAGTTTTTTAGATACAAATGATGATGGAATCGGAGATTTACGTGGAATCATTTCAAAACTGGATTATTTAAAAGAGTTAGGCATCGACATTATCTGGCTCTCTCCGGTTTATGAATCCCCATTTGTCGATCAGGGATATGATATTTCTGACTATTATAAGATTGCTGAAGTATTTGGCAGCATGGATGAATTTGACGAACTTCTGTCAGAAGCGAAAAAACGTGATATGTATATTATCATGGATCTTGTCGTCAACCATTGTTCTGACCAGCATGAATGGTTTCAAAAAGCCCTTGCAGATCCTTATGGTGAATATGGTGATTACTTCTACCTCCGCAAAGGCAAAGATGGTAATCCTCCAAGCAATTACCGCTCTTATTTTGGCGGCAGCACATGGGAAAAAGTTGATGGCACAAAAGATCTTTATTACCTTCATCTGTTCGCAAAAGAACAGCCGGATCTGAATTGGGAAAATGAAACTGTCCGCAATAAGATCTATGAAATGGTCAACTGGTGGCTTGATAAAGGCGTTGCCGGATTTCGTATTGATGCTATCATCAACATTAAAAAAGTCTTATCGTTTCCATCGTATGAACCGGACGGCATAGATGGTCTGGTATCCTGCACAAAAATGATCGATGAAGCAGAAGGTGTGGGAACTTTTTTAGAAGAATTAAAAAATCATACTTTTGCAAAAAAAGATGCTTTTACGGTTGGTGAAGTATTTAACATGAAACCGGATGAATTAAATGAGTTTATCGGAGAAAACGGACACTTTTCCACGATGTTTGATTTCAGTGCCCAGGAATTAGACTTAGCTTCCCATGGATGGTATGATGTCAAGCCGGTATGTTTTAAGGAATGGAGAGATACCATTTTTGCTTCCCAGCTTGAAATGCTTGATATCGGGTTTAAAGCAAATATCATTGAAAACCACGATGAACCAAGGGGTGCCAGCCGTTATCTTCCCGATCATGCGAAAAATGATGCCGGCAAGAAAATGTTAGCCGCTACTTCCCTCTTACTGCGTGGCCTCCCATTTCTTTATCAGGGACAGGAAATCGGCATGACAAACTGTAAACGTAATGATATTTCAGAATATGATGATATCAATACCATTGACCAGTACCAGCTTGCCCTTGATGCAGGCTGCAGCAAAGAAGAAGCTCTACATGCCTGTTATATGAACAGCCGTGACAATGCAAGAACACCTATGCAATGGGAAAACAGTCCAAATGCCGGATTTTCTTCCCATAAACCATGGCTTACCATAAATCCGAATTATACGGTGATCAATGTTGCCGACCAGCAGTCTGATCGCAATTCTGTATTGAATTTCTATAAGGAACTGATCCGGCTGAGGAAATCTCCGGAATATAAAGAATGTTTTACTTATGGTGGATTTACTCCTGTATTTACAGAATGTGATGATATTTTTGCTTATCTGCGTACTTTAGAGGAGAGTCATTTACAGATCCTTGTTGCTGCTAACTATGGAACAAAAGCACAGACGCTGCATCTTCCGTCAAAAATGCAGGAAATGCTTCTTTCGAATATGGTATGTGAATCAGAACTTTCAGATGTGCTAAGATTAGACAGCTGTCAGGTGGTTGTTGTAAGGTTGAAGGGAAATGATTGATATGGTAAAAAACAGACATGGCTTAACCGGTATGTGGTGAGCCTGTGTCGATGAATGTCTCGAGGAACTACAATAGCGTCCAGATCCCACGGACTGTTTTAAGCCCGTGGGATCTGGACGATATCGCAGTTTTTATTTAAGTTATAAACGACACAGGCAATTTACACTTACTTAATTTACATCTTTGGCTGCTACGATCATTGTCTGGTATCCTAAATCCCGCAGTTGTTTTTTCAATGCGACTGCTTCATCCAGGGTATGTTCTTTTCCAACGACCACATGCAGTATTCCGTCTTCTTCTAAGACATAGCTGGTGAATCCCTGATCTACTAACTGTTCTGCCATGAAATTGGCTGTTGTACGATATAGAAATCTCCCTACTTCCACTCCAAAGATCCTGTCTGCACATTCTTCTCTTTTACATTCCATATCCCGCTCTGTGTTTTCGGGCATGGGCATCTGAATGTCCTCCCGGTCTGCCTGCTGCGGTGTTTCATCTTCTTCCTGTGCTCTGGCTGTATGTTCTGGTGAGATAGCACGTTCAATCCCTAATGCGATCGCACTTGCAATCTCCTCAAAATTGTTGTCAAAGATCTCGTTATCTTTATCGTTATTGATAAATCCTGCTTCTATTAAAACCGCAGGCATCTCTGTCCTCCGTAGTACCACCAGCCCGGTGCGTTCTTCGATTCCTAAATTTTTAAATCCGGCTTTTTCAAGTTCTGTATTGATCGATCCTGCTAAACGTTCTGCCTGTTCATCGCCACCATAGATCAGTGTCTGTACTCCATGATAGGTATTGTCATTTTCTCCTGAATTTCTATGAAAAGAAATAAAATAATCTGCACCTGCATCATTTGCAATCTGTGCTTTTTCGTATGGGGACTGATAGATATCTGTTGTTCTTGTATAGATCACATCATATCCCTGTTGTTCCAAAATTTTACCGACTGCTAATGCAAGGCGCAGATTATCATCTTTTTCTTTTCTATCCTGATATCTTGCACCATTATCAAATCCGCCATGTCCGGCATCTATTACGATTGTTGCCAAAGCTTTCGCTCCTAGAATATTTTCTCTTTATCGTATGCCAGACTGACAAAATTGTGATTTTTGGTCATTTACTCTTCTTCAATTTTTAACTGCAATTCTTCTAACTGTTTTTCATCTACTT
>QWCY01004773.1_pt1 | contig 13603 bp, 10 predicted proteins | sample 1972631 | NCBI WGS metagenome assembly QWCY01 (sample SAMN09866696, study PRJNA288562) | Human gut metagenome isolate pre1_stool, whole genome shotgun sequencing... | isolation source: gut | host: Homo sapiens | place: USA: California
CGTTCGTCGTAAGAAAAAATCTGAAGCCGCAAGAAAACGTAAATATAATTAATTGTGCGCAAAAATCCCTGGCTGTATGGTCAGGGATTTTTAATTAAATAGAAACAGGAACGTTTGACGAAGGAAAGAAATATGAATTTGTTTATTAAACTGATTATCAAACCATTGCGATCGCTCCTTAAATTATTATTTAATCGAATTTTTTATGTAGCTCTGGCTCTTGTTGTGCAGCTGGCATGGCTGCTGATCGCCCTTTTCCGGCTTATGGAATACTCCAGATGGGTGACGATCGGAATGCAGGCCATAGGTTTTCTGGTTGTTCTGTGGATCGTAAATAAAAAGATCAATCCATCTTATAAGCTCGCCTGGACGATGCTGATCCTTATTTTTCCGGTATTTGGTGTTTCCCTGTACCTTCTTTTCGGTAAGTCACGGATCGGCGCTGTAATGGAGCAGCATTATCAGAATCTTATTGATGAAACTGCTGAATACCTGGAAGGCTCAGAGCTCACAAGAAAACGTTTAAACGAAGACGACCGTTCCATGAGGATCCAGTCGGATTACATCTGGCAGTATTCAAGATATCCGGTTCACGAGAATACCACAGCAGAGTATTTTCAGGTAGGAGATGATATGTTTCCGGTTCTGGTGCATGAACTGGAGCAGGCAAAGCATTTTATTTTTATCGAATATTTTATCATAAATGACGGGGTAATGTGGCAGACGATCCTTAATATCCTTGAAAAAAAGGCTAAAGAAGGAGTGGATGTCCGACTGATCTATGACGGCTTCGGCTGCCTTACCACATTGCCATACAAGTATGATCAGGAGATGCGCCGGCGGGGGATCAAATGCGAAGTATTCAACCGGTTCCGTCCGATCCTTAATATTATCCAGAATAACCGCGACCACCGTAAGATCTGTGTGATCGATGGCTGGACCGGTTTTACCGGCGGCATCAACCTGGCTGACGAATATATCAATCAGCGAAAACGGTTTGGTCACTGGAAGGATACAGCCGTTATGCTGAAAGGAGAAGGCGTCTGGAATATGACAGCTATGTTCCTGTATATGTGGGGAATCGTTACCAGAACAGATACTTCTCTTGATTTCGGAAATTATGTTCCGCACAGGTGGCACCCCAACGATTTTCCGGGAAGCGGTTATGTCCAGCCATTCTGTGATTCCCCCCTGGACGATGAGATCGTAGGAGAGAACGTTTATCTTAATATTATCAATCGCGCCAAAAACTATGTTTATATCTGCACACCATATCTGATCATAGATAATGAGATGATGACCGCCCTGTGCCTCGCTGCAAAAAGCGGTGTGGATGTCCGGATCATGACACCAGGTATCCCGGACAAAAAAATGGTCTTCCTGCTGACACAGTCTTATTATAAGCAGCTTCTGGAAGCAGGTGTAAAGATCTACGAATACCAGCCGGGATTTTTACATGCAAAATCTTTTGTCTGTGATGACAAAGTAGGCGTCGTAGGAACCATAAATCTGGATTACCGAAGCCTTTATCTGCATTTTGAAGATGGTGTCTGGATGTATAAGAATGATGTGATCCTGGACATCCGGGATGATTTTACAGAAACCCTGGAGTACTGTGATCCCATTGATCTGGCATTCTGCCAGAAGAGAAATATTGTGGTACGTGCCATTCAGAACGTACTGAGAGTTTTTGCACCGCTATTATAAAAACTCTTTGACAGACAACTGTAAATTCTGTATGATATATCAGACGGGAGTTCAATGCTCCCGTCTGATATTGTCTAAAGAAAAATAATTTATAGATACATATGAAATTTTTAATTATTGGAGGAATTGATTTGAGCCAGAACAAAGAAACAGAGATCCAGCTTCAGTACATTGAAAAATGTAAAGAGCTTCTTGCCAAAAGCAGTACGAAACATCCCACCTTCCACATCCAGAACGAAGGATGCCAGATGAACTCCATCCAGACAGAGTCTATTGCGGCCATCATGGAAAAAATGGGATATGAAATGGTAGATACCGAGGATGCTGATGCAGTTGTATTTAACACCTGCACAGTCCGGGAAAATGCCAATCAGAAGATTTATGGACATCTTGGACATTTAAAGAGCATCAAACGGGATCACCCGGATATGAAGATCGTACTGTTCGGATGTATGATGCAGGAGCATCACGTAGTAGAAAAGATCCGCAAGGATTATAAATATGTAAATCTTGTATTCGGAACCCATAATATCCATAAATTCCCGGAGCTTTTTTACCGGACGCTGCAGACCGACGACCAGATCATTGATATCTGGAAGGAATCCGATGAAATCGTAGAGGGCATGCCAACTTCCCGCAAATACTCCTTCAAAACAGGAGTCAGCGTAATGTTTGGCTGCAATAACTTCTGCAGCTACTGCATCGTTCCTTATGTCCGCGGCCGCGAAAAGAGCCGCGAGCCACAGGCCATCATCCGCGAGATCGAGGAACTGGTCGCAGATGGCGTTACTGAGATCATGCTTCTTGGTCAGAATGTAAACTCCTACGGAAAAACTCTGGAAACACCGATAACCTTTGCAGAACTTCTGAAAGAAGTGGAAAAGATCGAAGGGCTGAAGCGTATCCGTTTTATGACTTCCCATCCGAAGGACCTGTCCGATGAGCTGATCCAGACCATGGCAGAGAGCCAGAAGATCTGTCACCATCTGCATCTTCCGCTGCAGTCCGGAAGCAGCAGAGTCTTAAAGGAAATGAACCGCCGTTACGACAAGGAGAAATATCTGGAGCTGGTAGATAAGATCCGTAAGGCAATCCCGGATATTTCGCTGACAACAGATATCATGGTCGGATTTCCGGGAGAAACAGAAGAAGATTTCCAGGAAACACTGGATGTTGTAAGAAAAGCAAATTATGATACTGCCTTCACATTTATTTATTCCAAACGAAGCGGAACCCCTGCAGCCGGCATGGAAAATCAGGTGCCGGAGGATGTGGTAAAAGACCGTTTCAGCCGTCTTCTTACCCTGGTACAGGAAAAGGGCCGGGAAAATTCCTCCCGTTTCCAGGGAACCATTCAGGAAATCCTGGTAGAAGACGAAAACCGGGAGAAGGGTACTCTTACAGGTCGTACCCAGCATAATCTCTTGGTTCATTTCCCGGGAGAAAAAGATCTCATCGGCAAATATGTAAAAGTAAGCCTGGATACCTGCAAGGGATTCTATTATTTCGGACATATCGTGGAAGAGTAGAATTATAGCCAAGTCCCCACCCACTGCTTTTTGCTTTTCGCAACCCCGTTGGGGACTTACCTGATTCGGCTAATTATAAGTTTATATTGCCCGCTCATTGCCATTATCGGATGAGCGGGCTTTTTTATTATAAAAATACTGTTTCTATTGACAAATACCCCATGAGGGTATATATTATTCCATATATAGAGGATACCCTATGAGGGTATTTATAGGAAAGGAGAGACAGCCTATGTCTGAAAAGAAAGCCTGTCCCTGCTGTTGTGAAAAACACACTGCACGTTCAGAGGAGGAGAAAAAAAAGCTGATCAACCGTCTGAAACGTATTGAAGGCCAGATCAGAGGCATTATAGGAATGATGGAGAATGATGCCTACTGTAATGATATCCTGATTCAGTCCGCTGCAGTCAATGCTGCAGTGAATGCGTTCAACAAAGAGCTGCTTGCCAGCCACATCCGCACCTGCGTTGCCCGGGATATCCGGGAAGGTAAGGATGAGACCATTGATGAGCTGGTAGCAACCCTCCAGAAGCTGATGAAATAAAGGGACAAACTGGATTTTAGGAGGTACTGAAAGAAAATGGAACAATATAATGTAACTGGTATGAGCTGCGCCGCCTGCTCTGCCCGTGTGGAAAAAGCCGTATCGAAAGTTCCGGGGGTGAATAGCTGTTCCGTCAGTCTTCTGACCAACTCCATGGGAGTTGAGGGAACCGCTTCATCCGGCGAGATCATTGCCGCAGTGGAAGCCGCCGGATATGGTGCATCTTTAAAGGGCGGAGCTGCCGGAGCGAAGATTTCCATGTCTGCGGCAGAAGAAGCGCTGGAAGATCATGAAACTCCGATTCTAAAGAGACGTCTTATCACATCCGTAGGATTTTTGCTAGTGCTGATGTATTTCTCCATGGGGCACATGATGTGGGGATGGCCACTGCCGAAATGGTTTGACGGCAATCACGTAGCCATGGGACTGGTACAGCTGCTCCTGGCTGGTATCATCATGGTGATCAACCAGAAATTTTTCATCAATGGATTTAAGAGTCTGTGGCGCCGTTCCCCAAATATGGATACTCTGGTAGCTCTTGGCTCCATGGCATCCTTCCTGTGGAGCGTCTATGCACTGTTTGCCATGACAAGAGCACAGGCAGACGGAGATTCTGCTGCAGTTATGAATTACATGATGGATTTTTATTTTGAATCTGCAGCCATGATCCTGACACTGATCACCGTAGGAAAAATGCTGGAGGCCCGTTCTAAAGGAAAGACAACGGATGCGCTTAAAAGCCTTATGAAGCTGGCACCCAAAACTGCGGTCGTGGTACGAAAGGGACAGGAACTTACCGTTCCTATTGAGCAGGTTCAGAAAGGAGAAACCTTTGTCGTCCGCCCGGGAGAGAATATTCCGGTGGACGGAGTGATCCTGGAAGGAACCACCGCAGTCAATGAATCCGCACTGACCGGCGAGAGTATCCCGGTTGATAAAGAAACCGGAGATATGGTTTTTGCGGCAACTGTGAATCAGTCCGGATTTATCAAATGCGAAGCGACCAGAGTCGGAGAGGATACCACCCTTTCCCAGATCATCAAAATGGTCAGTGATGCGGCAGCCACCAAGGCACCGATCGCAAAGATCGCAGACCGTGTTTCCGGTGTGTTTGTACCGGCAGTGATCACAATCGCAGTGATCACAACGATCATCTGGATTCTTGCAGGACAGACTTTCGGTTATGCTCTGGCAAGGGGGATTTCCGTTCTAGTCATCAGCTGCCCCTGCGCACTTGGCCTTGCAACACCGGTTGCCATTATGGTCGGCAACGGTATGGGTGCCAAAAACGGAATCCTTTTCAAAACAGCCGTTTCTCTTGAGGAAGCAGGAAAAGTCCAGATCGTCGCACTGGATAAAACCGGAACCATTACAAGCGGTCAGCCGGAGGTAACAGATATTCTCCCGGCAGAGGGAATCACAGAAACAGAGCTTCTCACGCTAGCCTGTGCACTGGAGAAAAAAAGTGAACATCCACTGGCAAAGGCAGTTCTCAAAAAAGCCGAGGAAGAGAACCTTGCCACAGGTGAAGTAACCGGATTCCAGGCACTTCCGGGAAACGGACTTTCCGCTATACTTGGAAGTGACAAACTGACAGGCGGAAGCATGAAATTTATCAGCAGCCAGACAAAGGTTTCCGCAGACCTTAACAGGAGAGCCGAGCAGCTTGCAGAGCAGGGAAAAACGCCCCTTCTTTTCACACGAAACGGTAAACTTCTGGGAATCATCGCAGTTGCGGATGTGATCAAGGAAGACAGTCCCCGTGCAGTAAAAGAGCTTCAGAACATGGGAATCCGTGTAGTTATGCTTACCGGTGACAATGAGCGTACCGCAAAAGCCATCGGAGCTCAGGCAGGAGTTGACGATGTGATCGCAGGAGTTCTTCCGGATGGAAAAGAAAGTGTGATCCGCGCTCTGAAGGAGCAGGGAAAGGTTGCCATGGTCGGTGACGGTATCAACGACGCGCCGGCACTTACAAGAGCCGATATCGGAATTGCCATCGGTGCAGGAACAGATATTGCTATTGATGCGGCAGATATCGTTCTGATGAAGAGCCAGTTAAGCGATGTTCCAGCGGCAGTACGTTTAAGCCGCGCCACACTTCGGAATATCCATGAGAATCTTTTCTGGGCATTTTTCTACAATATAATCGGCATTCCCCTTGCAGCAGGTGTCTGGATCCCGCTTTTCGGATGGACCTTGAATCCAATGTTCGGAGCTGCGGCCATGAGTCTTTCCAGCTTCTGTGTTGTAACAAATGCACTGCGTCTGAATCTGTTTCAGATCCACAATGCAGCAAAAGACAAAGAAACCAAAAATCCGGTAACATTACACATCAGTCATGATGAAAATATAAAAGAAGAAAAGGAGAACAAAACAATGGTAAAGGTAACGGTCAATGTAGAAGGAATGATGTGCGGACACTGTGAGGCACACGTAAACAAAGCCATCCAGGCAGCTTTCGGAGCAGAAGACGTAGTTTCTTCCCACGAGAACGGAACAACTGTATTCTCTGTACCTGAGAAGGTTGACGAGGCAAAGGTTGAAGAAGTGATCAAGGAAGCCGGTTACGAGTTTAAGGGAATCACCCAGGAATAAACCGGATTTTTAAACCACATATTTGCCAAATGGCCAAAAGAAACAGTTCTGTAAAAGCGGAGCTGTTTCTTTTGTCTCATACAGAAAAAATTTTCCACTTCTATAAATCCGGCTAATATCTTTATAGTTTATTCTGAAAAAGCAGGATTATCCGCCAAATTGGTTTTTATTTTCAATTCTCTTATGCTATACTGATAGCGATTATGGATATAGGAACGATAACAGAAATCGTTAACATCATAGTAGTAGAGAGGAGCGCATTATGAGCGGATTTTTTGGAGTAGCATCGAAGGATGACTGTGTACTGGAGCTTTTTTACGGAGTGGATTACCATTCTCATCTGGGAACACGCCGCGGAGGTATGGCTGTTTACGGAGAACATGGATTTGACCGTGCCATCCACAACATTGAGAACACGCCTTTCCGTACAAAATTTGACGGAGATGTGGGTTCCATGAAGGGAAATATGGGAATCGGATGTATTTCTGATTATGAGCCTCAGCCCCTTCTGTTCAGTTCCAGGATCGGCAGCTTTGCCCTCACTTTTGTGGGAAAGATCAATAATTACGATGAACTTCTGCAGCAACTGTATGATACGACCAAGGTACATTTTCAGGAGATGACTAACGGAACAGTCAATGTGACCGAACTGATCGCTGCACTGATCTGTGAAAAGGACAATTTTGTGGAAGGTATACAGTACGTACAGGGACTAATCGACGGCTCCATGACTCTGCTTCTTATGACAAAAGACGGAATTTATGCAGCCCGTGACAAGATGGGCAGAACTCCTGTGGAAATTGGCCACAAAGAAGGGTCATACTGTATTTCCTTTGAAAGTCATGCCTATATCAACCTTGGATACGAAGATTATAAAGAACTTGGCCCCGGAGAGATCGTATTCGTAACAGCAGACGAAGTCAAAACTCTGGTTGAGCCCGGAAAGAAAATGAAGATCTGTTCCTTCCTCTGGGTTTACTACGGATATCCGACAGCCTCTTATGAAGGTGTAAATGTAGAGGAGATGCGCTACCGCTGTGGAAGCATGCTTGCAAAGAGAGACGGCGATTCCGTGCACCCGGACATTGTAGCCGGTGTTCCGGATTCCGGCATTGCCCATGCCATCGGATACGCCAATGAATCCGGCATTCCTTACGCAAGACCATTCATTAAATATACACCAACCTGGCCCAGATCTTTTATGCCGACCAATCAGAACCAGCGTAACCTTATTGCCAAAATGAAACTGATCCCGGTACGTGCGCTGATCAAGGATAAAAAACTTCTTCTCATAGACGATTCCATCGTACGTGGCACCCAGCTTCGCGAGACAACCGAATTTCTGTACCGCAGCGGAGCCAAAGAGGTTCATGTCCGTCCTGCCTGCCCGCCAATCATGTACGGCTGCAAATATTTAAACTTCTCACGTTCCAAATCTGAGATGGAGCTGATCACCCGTCAGGTGATCGAGAAGAGAGAAGGCCCCAACTGTCCGCAGGAAGTTCTGGATGAATATGCAGATCCACATACAGAGAAATACGAGCAGATGGTACAGGATATCTGCGAGATGCAGAATTTTACCACCCTTCGCTATCACAGACTGGATGATCTTCTGGAATCCATTGGGATCGATCCTTGTAATGTATGCACATATTGTTTTAATGGTAAAGAATAAAAAATGTTTTGAAAATAGAGCTGCTGTTTCAGATGAGCCTCCTTAACTCCCGGTTGCATTTTGGATATCTGCGGCTTATAATAAATGCGGATATATCTTTTGTGATATATCCGCGTTTTTTATATCAGTTTTTTATGTCATAGGAAATTATTTCGTAATGTTCCAATGACAGAGTATCACAAAAAAAATTTTCAGGAGCATAAACATGATTTTTCCTATAAAAGCCGTGATATTTGATGCAGACGGCGTCCTTCTGGATTCGCTCTCTGTTTGGAAGGAGCTTGGAAAACGATATATTACAGATCTGGGATATCAGCCGGTTGCGGAAATGGACGAAATCCTTTTTCCCATGAGTATGGAGCAGGGAGCGGACTGGCTGAAAAACAGATTTACTCTTGCGTATTCCGAAGAAAAGATCGTGATGGATCTGAAATCCCGGATCCGTAAATACTATTTTGAAGAGGTCCCGGCAAAATCAGGTGCCAGAGAACTTCTTCAATGCCTTGCAGAACAGAAAATCCCGGCTGCGGTGGCAACCTCAAGCCCCAGGGAACATATCTGCCGGGCGCTGGAAAGAAACGGACTTCTTTCCTTTTTTGATAAAATCTATACCACCAGTGAGATCGGAGAAAGCAAACATTCTCCGAAGGTCTATCTTACAGCTACAGAAGCACTGGGAACGGAGCCATCCCGGACGCTGGTTGTGGAGGATTCACTCTACGCGTTGCAGACTGCCGGAAATGCAGGATTTCTGACTGCCGGTATTTATGACGCATTGGGAGAACCGGATCAGGAACAGCTGAAAAAGGATGCCTATATCTACTGTCGGGATCTGACAGAGTTACAGAACTATATATTCACAGAAAACGGAGGAAACCAAAGATGAAAACAGCATTAACCATCGCAGGCAGCGATTCCAGCGGAGGAGCCGGGATCCAGGCCGATATTAAAACCATGATGGCAAACGGAGTATACGCCATGAGTGCCATCACCGCGCTGACTGCCCAGAACACCACCGGTGTCACAGCCATCCAGAATGCAACCGCAGAGTTCCTGAGTCAGGAGCTGGACTGTATTTTTACGGATATCTTTCCGGATGCAGTAAAGATCGGAATGGTTTCCGAAAGTGATCTGATCCATATGATCGCAGGAAAGCTCCGACAGTATCGGGCAAAAAATATCGTGGTGGACCCGGTTATGGTTGCCACAAGCGGTGCAAGACTGATCAGTGAGGAGGCGGTGGATGTTCTGAAGGAAGAACTGTTTCCTCTTGCAGATCTTCTCACCCCCAATATCCCGGAAACCGAGGTGCTTACCGGACGGAAGATCAAAAGCGCCGATGATATGATCGAAGCTGCAAAACAGGTTTCCGAGCAGTATCACTGTGCAGTTCTCTGCAAGGGCGGACATAAGCTCAATGATGCCAATGATCTTCTCTATGTGAATGGAACATATCAGTGGTTTGAGGGAAAAAGGATCGACAATCCCAACACCCACGGAACAGGATGTACTCTTTCCTCGGCCATCGCATCCAACCTTGCAAAAGGATTTTCCATGGTGGAATCTGTAAATCGTGCCAAAGACTATATTTCCGGAGCTCTTGCTGCCATGCTGGATCTGGGAAAGGGAAACGGCCCTATGGATCATGGCTTTGCGATAAAGAACAGTTATACAGAGGAGGCATAAGATTATGACAGTTACAGAACGGATCACAGCTCTTCGAAAACAAATGAAGGAAAAGGGAATCGATGCTTATCTGGTTCCGACCGATGATTTTCATGGTTCTGAGTATGTTGGGGATTATTTTAAATGCAGAAAATACATCACCGGATTTACCGGTTCTGCCGGAACTGCCGTGATCATGCAGGACATGGCCGGACTCTGGACAGACGGAAGATATTTTATCCAGGCTGCACAGCAGTTAGAGGGAACTCCGGTTACTCTGTTTAAGATGGGAGAACCGGACGTACCAACGATCCACAAATTCCTGGAAGAAAATCTGAAAGAGGGAATGTGTCTCGGCTTCGATGGCCGTACCGTAAGCGCAGAAGAAGCAGAGACGCTAGAAAGAATCCTTCAAAAAAAACAGGTACATTTTTCTGTAAATGAGGATCTCATCGGAAATATCTGGGATGATCGTCCAGCACTTTCCTGTGAACCGGTAATGGAATTATCCGAAAAATGGGCCGGAAGATCCAGAGCAGACAAGATCCGTGAGATCCGCAGCAAACTGAAAGAGAAGGGCGCAGACCTCTTTATCCTCACTTCCCTTGATGACATTGCATGGCTTTTAAATATCCGCGGAAATGATATCCACTGCTGCCCGGTAGTTCTTTCCTATCTTGTGCTGGATGACAGTGAGCTCCGTCTTTTTGTCAATGAAAAAGCCTTTTCGGATTCTGTTAAGGAAGCACTTTCCAAAGACGGTATTGCTATTTATCCATATGATGATATTTACACCTATGTACAGACGATCCCCAAAGAGAAAAAGGTATTTCTTTCCAGAAGCAATGTAAACAGCCGGCTGGTCAGCAGTATTCCAAAGCCGGTAACGATCCTGGACGGTGAAAATCTGACCCTTCTCCCAAAAGCCATCAAAAATGAAACCGAAGTCCAGAATGAAAAGACTGCCCACCTCAAAGATGGCGTTGCAATGGTGAAGTTTATCCACTGGCTGAAGAAAAATGTGGGAAAACAGAAGATCACCGAGCTTTCCGCTGCTGATAAGCTCTATGAATTCCGTTCCGTACAGGAGAATTTTCAGGGAAACAGCTTTGATCCCATCATTGCCTACGGTGCACATGGAGCCATTGTTCATTACAGTGCAACAGAAGAAACCAATATTCCACTGGAGCCAAAAGGGCTGGTTCTGATGGATACAGGCGGACATTATCTGGAGGGCACTACTGATATCACCCGCACTGTTGTACTTGGCCCGGTTACTGAAAAAGAAAAAAAATATTTCACAGCAGTACTCCGTGGACACCTGAACCTGGCAGCAGCAAAATTCCGTTACGGCTGTACCGGCCTGAATCTGGATGCCCTGGCTAGAGGACCTCTCTGGGCTATGGGAGAGGATTACAACCACGGAACCGGCCATGGCGTAGGTTATCTTCTCAATGTACACGAAGGACCGCAGAGCTTCCGCTGGAAAAGCCCTGCCGAGCTTCCGGCTCCTGTTCTGGAAGAAGGGATGATCACCTCCGATGAACCGGGATATTATGCGGAAAATGAATTCGGCATCCGTCACGAAAATCTTGTAGTTTGCAAAAAAGCTGAAAAAACATCTTACGGCCAGTTTATGAAATTTGAGCCACTGACTCTGGTCCCATTTGATCTGGAAGGTATAGATCCGGAACAGGTGGAAGCAGGAGAGCGCAAATTGCTCAATCAGTATCATGCCCTTGTATACGAAAAGATTTCTCCGTATCTGAATGAAGAAGAGCAATCCTGGTTAAAAAAAGCCACACAGGAAATATAACCCGGAATTCACCTTAATATTTCCTTCCGACAGATACCATAAGAAACGCAAAACCATTTCAGGGATAAGAATAAATCCAACCAGGGAGGTACTTAGCGCCTATGAAAACAGAAAATAGAATTGATCACTACATCGATCTCCACGCACATCTGGACGGCTGCATTACCACAGAGATAGCCAGAAAACTTGCCGCATTGCAGCAGATCACGCTTCCGGCTGCCACAGATGAAGAGCTTCTTTCTCTCCTTTCTGTGCCGGATACCTGCGAAAATCTCAATGATTTTCTGAAATGCTTTGACCTGCCTCTTTCCCTTCTTCAGACAGAAGAGGCATTGGAAGAGGCTGTTTATCTTATCCTTTCTGAAATGAAAGAAGACGGTGTGATCTACGCAGAACTTCGTTTTGCCCCACAGCTCCATACACAGAAGGAAATGACTCAGGAAACAGCGATCCATGCTGCATTATGTGGTCTGAAAAGAGCTCCCATCCCCGGTAATCTGATCTTATGCTGTATGCGCGGTGATCTTAACCAGAAAGAAAATCTGGAAACTCTGGAGCTGGCAAAAAAATATCTTGTTGAAGATGGCGGCGTGGTTGCTATCGATCTTGCAGGAGCCGAGGCACTCTTTCCAACAGAAAATTACGAGGCGCTTTTTGCAAAAGCAAGAGAATATCAGGTTCCATTTACCATCCATGCAGGCGAGGCCGGAAATGCAGAGGATGTAAAAACAGCTGTCCATATGGGGGCAGTCAGGATCGGTCATGGTGTGAGGATCGCGGGAAATAAGGAAGTGATACAGCTTGTAAAGGATAAGGGGATTTTTCTGGAAATGTGCCCTACAAGCAACCGCCAGACAAAAGCTATGGAAGAAATGTCTGCTTATCCGCTGAAAGCATTTCTCGAAATGGGACTTAAGGTAACCTTAAATACCGATGATCCGGCGATTGAAAGAACAACCCTTTCCCGGGAATTCCGATATATGGAATCTCTGTTAAATCTTACCCAGGAGCAGAAAAGGCTGCTGCTTCTGAATTCTGTGGAGGCAGCCTTTACTTCCAGAAACAGAAAATGGAAACTGAAAGAACAGCTTCTTTTCTGAACTGTATGAAAACTATCAGGCGAAAGGATAGCCCTGGACACCAATTTTGAGTTGGAGCATGAAGATATAAGCCGTTTTTTTATTTCCGGGAAGGGCACTGCACTGTCGCATGTATTGGAATGATCATAAAGAATAAACAGGACATCCGGATAGAAAATTTCTCATTACCCCATCTTGAACCCAAAATCCTTTTATGATAGAATTGAAAAATTATGTTGAGACGATACGAATTAACCGATGAAGAATGGAACCGTATAGCTTCATTACTGCCGCCTGAAAATTCTGGAAAACAGGGACGCCCACAAAAATGCAGCCGGACAATTCTGAATGGAATTGTTTGGATTGCTCGTAGCGGAGCTCCATGGCGAGACCTTCCAGAACGTTATGGCTCCTGGCAAACGGTTTATTCCCGTTTCCGTAAATGGATTGAAGACGGCACCCTTGATAATATTTTTCGTGTTTTGAGCTTAGAAGCCGAATTAACAGAACTGTCAATGGACGCTTCTATCGTCAAAGCTCATCAGCATAGTGCTGGAGCAAAAAAGGGGGCCTCCAAACGAAATCGGACACAGCCGTGGTGGAGCCAGCACAAAAATCCATGCAGTTGTAGATGCATACGGTTATCCGGTTTATTTTATGATCCGTGAAGGGCAGCGTAACGATATCAATTACGCAATCCCTTTGCTGGATCATGTCAATCTAGGAAATGAGAGTACAGCTAATTGAATGAATCGAAAGGCTGTACTTTTATTTTAACTATAAAAGTTCTGGACAGCTACACTATCTGTAAATTATAACATATTATGCATCAGCTGCGATACAGGTATTTCCACAACAGTTACAAAAAGATGGTGAACCGGACTGAATCCACCATCTTTTTTTCTTTATCTTCTGTTATTAATAACCTCTCTCGCCATATCTGCAAGTTCTCCGGCAGATAATTTTCCATCTATTTGCAGCAAATCATAC
>QWCY01004775.1_pt1 | contig 13600 bp, 8 predicted proteins | sample 1972631 | NCBI WGS metagenome assembly QWCY01 (sample SAMN09866696, study PRJNA288562) | Human gut metagenome isolate pre1_stool, whole genome shotgun sequencing... | isolation source: gut | host: Homo sapiens | place: USA: California
GTATGGATTTTTCTCATGCTGATTCTTCCCTGTTGGCTTTCTATAGCTATATTGCAACGTTGGTCCTGTTGTTGCTCGGATTGGATTACTGGCTTCGTAAGAAGAAGTTTCATTCCTGAACAGTCTTTGGGGCACTCTGTGGTGAAATCCTTTCTTTTTCTGCGAATAATTTTCTTCCTTTGCAGAATAATTTATCTTTAACACACTATGAGAAGTTTTGCCTCTGATAATAATTCGGGTGTGCATCCTGCCATTATGGAAGCCCTGACACGGGCTAACCGGGATCATGCCTTGGGCTATGGCGACGATTTGTGGACAGAAGAAGCTGTCCGGAAAATTAAAGAAACGTTTGTAGCCGATTGTGAGCCACTGTTTGTTTTCAATGGAACAGGCAGCAATGTCATTGCCCTGCAATTGATGACTCGTCCTTACAACTCTATCCTTTGTGCCGAAACTGCGCACATTTATGTGGATGAATGTGGCTCTCCGGTGAAGATGACCGGTTGTCAGATCCGTCCTATCGCCACTCCCGACGGAAAACTGACTCCGCAACTGATCACACCCTATCTGCATGGCTTTGCCGACCAGCATCATTCCCAGCCGGGGGCCATTTATCTTTCGGAATGTACGGAACTGGGTACTATTTATACACCCGACGAATTGAAAGCCATCACTTCGTTGGCCCATCAATACGGTATGCGGGTACATATGGACGGTGCGCGCATCGCCAATGCTTGTGCTTCGCTGGGGCTTTCATTGCGAGCGCTGACTGTGGATTGTGGTGTCGATGTGCTTAGTTTCGGTGGAACCAAGAACGGGCTGATGATGGGAGAGTGTGTGATCGTATTCGATGATTCGTTGAAGTCGGAAGCGCGTTTCATACGCAAGCAATCGGCTCAGTTGGCATCCAAAATGCGTTATCTATCCTGTCAGTTCACTGCCTATCTGACAGACGAACTGTGGCTGAAAAACGCAACCCATGCCAATGCTATGGCAAAGCGTCTTGCCGATGCTTTGGAACAGGTTCCCGGCGTACGTTTCACTCAAAAGGTGGAAAGCAACCAGTTGTTCCTGACTATGCCCCGTGCCGAAACAGATCGCATGCTGCAAACTTATTTCTTCTATTTCTGGAATGAGGAAGCCGACGAAATACGTCTGGTCACTTCATTTGATACAACGGAAGAAGATATCGATACGTTTATCCGTATACTGAAAAAATAGTTTTATATCCAATAGGGGCAGATGCTCATCACAGGGTAACACAGAGTCTCACAGAGGGAAAAATAATAGAAATTAAAACTCTGTGGGACTCTGTGTTACTCCGTGGTGAACAATCTTTTTTATTCCTTCCTTATCTTAGATTCTTTCAGGAACAGTTCGATATTATACATCGGGAAGTTCTCGTCCAGCAATTTGCCGTCCCGATCCAACAATACGTAACGGGGAATGCCATTGAAATGGAATAGTTCCCTCAGATAGTTATAGTCGCTTTGTGGAAGGCGGAAGATGGTTTCCTCTTTCAGATGCTTCTCCACATAGTTTTCGTAAGCTTTTTCAGGTGAGTCCTGATTACTGGTGACAAAGATAAACTTGATATCGGGACTGTTGCGGTAGTCTTTTCTCAAATCAGCATGTTGTTCGATGCTGGCACGGCAAGGGCCGCAAGACGTTGCCCAAAAGTCGATAATTACAAATTTTCCCAGATAAGGTGCTGTCAGTTTACGGATAATGTCCGTACCTTTTCCTGCCGGAAGTTCTTGTGGCTTGTTCCCCTGTACGGGATAGACCTGACGGTACATACGTTCGGCTTCTGCTACCAGGAATGGGTCGTGCAGATATCCCTTCAGTGTGTCCAGCAGGGCAAAAGCCTTCTTCTCGTTCTCAAGTGTTTTGGCCAGGAACGGATAGGAACGTGTCAGGATAAGTTCGCCGACTACTGGGAAGGGCATTCCTGTTGTGTCCTGCAATATCTCCTTTTTTTTCCGCCAGCTTTCTGCATATTTCTCCATCCGATCGTCCGTCCCATTCTTTATTTGCCAGCTTGCCGGGAGAAAAGGGTTCATAAATTCAATGCGGTTGATAAAGGTGGAGAAGTTGTTGCAACCGATGCTGCGGACATCATTCAACGGCATTGCTTTCAGGAAGTCATAATAGTCCGGGGTTTCCTTTATTTTCAATATCGTGTTGGTCGTATCTTTACGGGCATCCATGTCTCTCATCAGGATAAACTCCAAGAGCCAGGCGCCGTAATTTGTCATCACATCGTTCTTCAGCATTTGCATCGCTTCGGGTTGTAGTGTTTTCGATTGCTCCAGCGAGTCGACCCGATGCATCCACAACTTGTACATCGGTTCCTGCTGTGTTTTGAATTCAGAGGGTGTCAGCGTTTTGCATGCATTCTGTATGATGTGATAGTCTTTTGAGAACAGCGGTTCACAAGGCATCAGTTCCTGATTTATGCTGCTTGAAGGTCCCATGTACAGAGTTTCTGTCAACATAGGTTTCAGTCTCCTCTGGCGTAGATAGTCCAGATGGTCTTCCCAATTGATATAAAGCATCAGTGTCTCGCCCGGCCTGATATAGAACGTCATCCAGTTGTTGCCCATAGAGAGGTGATGTACTCCGGGATAATTGACGACGAAGTCCGATTCAAAGCGTCCGTCCGGATGGATGGTGACTACGGCGGGAGTGCCTTCATTAGTTATGTGATTGTCCGTATAAATCAGTACGGTAGTGAATCCCAGTTTGGGACTGTAGCCATCCAGGAATCCGCGTATGTGAACCGTGTCTTTCCGGAAGAAGGCTGTTTGTGGGGCTGTGGCTGCTGTTGTTGCCGCATAATTTCTTTGTGGACGCCCGGCACGGATATACTTATTGGCTTTTCCCCCGTTTTTTCCGATACATAGGTTGCCGTCTTTTTCCTGTGTTATTTCAAGCAGGCACTGTTCGCCTGTTTCGTCTTTTAAGTTCAGTTTGAATTTTTTTCCCTGTTTCCGGCAAAGATCATATTTCCAGAAACGGTTGTCCATAATGGCTAGTGAATCATAAATTCCGATGTCCCATCCGTTTTGGGCATCGGCTTGCTGCCAGTTGCCGTGAATCTTGCGGAGGGAGGCCTGTTCTTTGGTTTCCTGAGGTTTCACCAGCAAGATGCCGTAAGTATTGGTTTCCGAATTCAGGTTGTCGTCCATCCAGTCTATCCGGGTAGTGCCTTCGGGCAAGGGAGGATAGGTGATGACACAATCGTCCTCTATGATACCGGAGGCGGGAGTCGTCACCTGTTCGCCAAATTTACGTCCTTCTATGCGCAGGGGATACAGTTGCTTTTTGCTTTCGGGAGCGTAAATGTAAGTCAGGCTGTCCAGACTGGTCCACCATTGCGGGCGGAACACAGTCCGTATCGTCAGTCGGGTTTCTGTTGGCGAGAGTTCTATTTTCGAGATGGTGTGTATACTTCCCTGACGTGTTTCGAAAGGGGGATTTTCAATCACTGTCTGTGCTGTGATGTAGCTGCTTCCCAAAAGTAGCAGTAAGAAGAGTAGTTTGCTTTTCATATATGTATCGTTAAAGTTGAGACTGTAAAGATAAAGATTTGTCGGTAAAAACCTTACGGAACGTTACTTTATCTTTGTCCGGAAGATAGATTCTTGTACTTGGGAAGGCGGGGAATACGAGTTGTGCAACTGGTGCATGACGAGTTGTGCAACTGGTAGTGCCCGAGTTGCACAACTCGTATGCTGCCGGATGGGTAACTCGTCGTACTGATGTTCCGAAGGAGTGGAACTTGCCTTGGCAAGAAGGCATAATAAAGGTCCGGACCTTCGCAGGGGCGGACCTCAGGTTATACAAACCACGCTCTCCTTGGGGGGGAGACGGGTCATTTACTGAAAACAATCGGATTGATTGTCTACCTTAAATACCTATTATGATAGCTTTCTTAACTAACCTTTATCTTATTGTAATGCTAAGTGGGGCTGTCTCTAATATCCGGTGTAGTGCAGCCGGCATCATGGAAGCATTGTTTAAGGTTGGGGAATGTGTTAAGCTGTATGATACAAATAAAGCGGATTTAATTTACTTAAGGAATAGCAGGGAGCTTTTATTAGTTGACATTATAGGTTATTTACAAGTTTTTGGGATTGAGCCATACGGTCTCATACCTTGGATTTTGAACATTTTCTGTTTATTAAGTGTTAAATGGAGGCAATAAAAGATAAAAGAGAATGTAATATGATTGTAACAAGGCGGGATGAAACTACTTTTGCAAATTGAGTTTTCTAAAGAGGGAACAATATATGAGACCTAAACACAAAAACTGGCTATTACTGGGATGCTTCTCCATCGTGTGGACTGCATCTTTGGCACAAGGAGAGAATCACAACGACAGCCTCTCACCGATTACGCATATTCCTGTGGTAGAGGACTCTGCTTCTGTATCCGTCACTTCTGATTCTGTCGCGGTGAAACGTAGTTTCTTCAAGAAATTCCTGGACTACTTCAATGATGCCAACAAGGAGAAGAAGAACAAAAAGTTTGACTTCAGTGTGATCGGTGGCCCGCATTATTCCAGTGACACCAAACTCGGACTGGGCTTGGTAGCCGCCGGACTATACCGTACCGACCGTGCCGATACACTGCTTCCTCTCTCTACTGTTTCGCTGTATGGTGATGTGTCCACTGTCGGGTTCTATCTGCTCGGTGTACGCGGAAGTCATATATTTCCGAAAGACAAGTACCGACTCAATTATAACCTTTATTTCTATTCTTTCCCCAGTCTGTATTGGGGCGTCGGCTACCGGAATGCGGTGAATGACGAGAATGAAAGCAGTTACAAGCGCTTTCAGGCACAGGTAAAGGTTGACTTTATGTTCCGGATGGCAAAAAACTTCTATCTGGGGCCTATGGCAAGTTTCGACTATATCGATGGGAGGAATTTTGAGAAACCCGAGCTTTGGCAAGGGATGGATGCCCGCACCTCCAATGTCAGTGCGGGACTTTCTCTGGTGTACGACTCGAGAGATTTCCTGACGAATGCCTATAAAGGATATTACCTGCGCATAGACCAGCGTTTCAGTCCGGCATTTCTGGGGAATGACTACGCTTTCAGTAGTACGGAACTGACCACCAGTTACTATCGCCGGGTGTGGAAAGGCGGAATACTTGCCGGACAATTCCATACCCTGCTGACCTACGGCAATCCGCCTTGGGGGCTGATGGCTACCTTGGGAAGTTCGTACTCCATGCGTGGCTATTATGATGGCCGGTACCGCGATAAGAATGTGGTGGATATGCAGGTGGAACTCCGCCAGCACGTATGGAAACGGAACGGAGTAGCCGTCTGGGTGGGAGCCGGAAATGTTTTCCCCGACTTTTCCTCATTCAAAGTGAAACATATACTTCCCAACTATGGCTTTGGCTATCGGTGGGAGTTTAAGAAGAGAGTAAATGTACGATTGGATTTAGGGTTTGGAAAAGGCCAGACCGGATTTATATTTAATATCAATGAAGCTTTTTAATAGTATAAAAAAATGGTTCGGTAATCAGGAGAATTTGTTCTACCTGTTCCTGTTTGTGCTGATAGTGCCCAACGTTGTATTGTGTTTCACCGAACCTTTGCCGCTTGTAGCCAAGATTGCCAATGTCCTGTTGCCATTGGGGTGTTATTATCTGATTATGACCCTTTCCAGGAATTGTGGAAAGATGCTCTGGATTTTATTCCTTTTCGTATTCTTCGGGGCCTTTCAGATCGTGTTGCTCTATCTGTTCGGGCAGTCCATCATTGCGGTGGATATGTTCCTGAACCTGGCGACTACCAATTCTTCCGAAGCCATGGAGTTACTCGACAACCTGTTGCCGGCTTTGATTACGATTGTGATCCTGTACATCCCGGCCCTGATACTGGGGATGATCTCCATTGTCCGTAAGCGTACGCTTTCCGTCGGCTTTATCCGCAGGGAACGGAGACGTGCGTGGGTTGTGCTGGGTGCAGGTCTGGTATCGTTGGGAGCGGCCTTCCTGTTGGATAAGAAGTACGAGATGACTTCCGATTTATATCCGGTCAATGTGTGCTATAACGTAGTGCTTGCCGTGGAGCGGAATGCCCGGACTCTCGATTATGAAGAGACTTCGAAGGATTTCACTTTCAATGCCGCCGCCACGCATCCGGCGGAAGACCGGGAGATTTACGTACTGGTAGTGGGAGAGACTTCCCGTGCGCTCAATTGGTCGTTGTACGGTTATGATCGTGAGACAAATCCCAAATTGTCGGAGGTATCCGGCCTGACGGCTTTTACGAATGTGCTGACCCAATCGAATACAACTCATAAGAGTGTTCCGATGCTCATGTCTGCCGTTTCGGCAGAGAATTTCGATTCCATCTATCATCAGAAAGGAATTATTACCGCTTTCAAAGAAGCAGGTTTCAAGACAGCTTTCTTCTCCAATCAGCGTTACAACAACTCTTTTATCGACTTCTTTGGAAAAGAAGCCGATCACTGTGACTTCATCAAGGAAGATTCGTTGACTGCCGGTCAGAATCTTTCGGATGATTATCTGCTGGCGTTGGTGCAAGAGGAACTTGCAAAAGGAAACCGCAAACAGTTTATCGTGTTGCACACCTACGGATCACACTTCAACTATCGGGAACGTTATCCTGCCGAAGCTGCCTTTTTCCAACCCGACAGTCCTGCCGATGCCGAATTTAAGTATCGGGATAATCTGATTAATGCCTATGACAATTCCATCCGTTATACCGACGATTTCCTGTCAAGACTGATCGGCCTGCTGCAGCAACAGGATGCCGGGTCGGCTATGCTCTATACTTCGGATCATGGAGAAGATATTTTTGACGACCATCGTCATCTCTTCCTGCATGCGTCTCCCGTGCCTTCCTACTATCAGTTGCATGTACCGTTCATTGTCTGGACTTCGGACACCTATCGGGAGAAGTATCCTGAGCATATGGACGCTTTACAGAAGAATCGTCACAAATCTGTTGCTTCGAACCGGGTGGTGTTCCATTCGGTACTCGATCTGGCCGGGGTGACCACCACCTATGTAAACGATTCATTATCGGTGGCCAGTCCGTCCTATACAGAGTTCCCCCGTTTTTACCTGAACGACCACAACGAGCCGCGTTCGTACGATGACATCGGGTTACGTAAAGAAGACTTTGAGATGTTCGGAAAGATGGGGATACGTTGAAAATGCCGGGCTAACGTGCAATCCGGCAAGGAGCAGGATTCACTACAGATTACACGGATTTATACAAAACGATTTTTAATCGATTGATAACCAATAATATTTATCTGTGTAATCTGTAGTGAATACGAGTTGTGACACATTTACATTTGCCGCATGGTTTGATTTCGGGAGATACCTTGGGATAGATAAGTGTCAGCATCTCGAAACTTTGCTTCCTTTCGGTACTTTTGTTGTGTTTTGTGTTGAAAGTAGGAGAATAATATCTATATTTACTGTCGATTCATCACAACATGCAATTATGACAACCCAACTACTATTGGTGACGGGAGTAACAGACTGTCTGTGGCTTTATGTATTATCCCTGCTTTTGTTTCTGACCGTTTGCTTCCTGCTCTATCAGAACTTCCTGCTTCGTAAGTCGGCTTCGGCTGATGACGACTATCGTCGTTTCCTGTTTGATATTTTAGATAATCTCCCGTTTCCTATCATGGTGAAAGATATTCAGGAACAATTCAAGTATACCTACTGGAATAAAGAATCCGAGTTACAGTCGGGCATCAGCCGCAAAGATGCCGTCGGCTTCTCCGATGTCGATATCTTTGGTGAAGAAAGGGGGAAGCAGTACCGGAAGATAGATGAGGATCTTGTCAGGGCCGGAATACCTTATAAGGCGGAAGAGAGGTATGTCACTGCTGACGGAAAAGTGCACGATACACTTGTGATGAAGTCGATCATATCTTCGGGTAAATTGGGTAAATGGCTGTTGGTGGCCCGTTGGGAAATCACCCAGCTGAAAATGTACGAAAGAGAACTGCTGGCTGCCAAAGAGCAGTTGGAAGGAGCCGTATGTAAGCAAAAACTGGCTTTGAGAAGCATTGATTTCGGATTGATTTATATCGACCGGAACTATCTGGTGCAATGGGAAGAGACCGGTAATATTAAAAATCTGGTTTCCGGACGCCATTATACTCCCGGCACTGTTTGCTACCGGACTACGGGGCAGGGAACCCAACCGTGCGGAAAATGTGCTTTTCGGGAGGCTATCGGTACCGGTAAGATCGTGAGACACATCACCCATGTGGATCATGTGGACTTTGAGATCACCGCCACCCCCGTTTATGATGATACGGGGAACGAAATTATCGGCGGACTGCTACGCTTTGAAGATATTACCGAGAAACTGAAAGTAGAACGTATATTGCAGGAAGCCAAAGAGAAAGCCGAAGAGTCCAATCGGCTGAAGTCGGCGTTCCTTGCCAATATGAGCCATGAAATACGTACGCCGCTCAATGCCATCATCGGTTTCTCCGATCTGATTTGCCAGACGGACGATGCTGAAGAGAAGGAGGAGTATATCCGGATTGTCACTTCGAACAATGAGCTTTTACTGCAATTGATAGATGACATTCTCGACCTGTCGAAAATAGAAGCGGGGACAATGGATTTCTCTTATGCCCCGACGGATATCAATGAACTGATGGAAGACATCTGTTTACAGATGCAGCAGAAGAATCAACGCCCGGAGGTGCAGATCATGTTTACTGAAAAAGAACCCGGTTGCGTAATCAATACCGACCGTTTGCGCTTGTCACAGGTCATCATGAATTTGATGAACAATGCAATGAAGTTCACTTCCGAAGGTTCCATTACTTTGGGCTATCGGCTGACCAGGCAAAAGGACGAACTTTATTTCTTTGTAAAGGATACAGGTATCGGCATCCCTGCCGATCAGGCGGGAAAGGTTTTCGAGCGTTTTGTCAAACTGAATACTTTTATCAAAGGTACCGGACTGGGACTTGTCATCTGCCGGGTGATTATCGAACGGTTGGGAGGAACGATCGGAGTGGAGACTCGGGAAGGAAAGGGTTCCTGCTTCTGGTTCCGTCTTCCTGTCAGAGAGGATATGCTGCTCGAAAGCCCTGTCCGTTGAATTTGATTCACCACTCTCTTGAAGTATTTGCCGGATGGACCTGAAGGTCTGTTTTGATCTGGCCCGGTATTGTTGTCAAGGATATGTTCTTGTTTTGTGAGGAGTATAGCCGGGCTATGTGACGAATACAAACGGTGGAACAGACCGAAAGGAAACTCAAGGCGGACCGATAAAGCTCCAATGAAATTTTATTCGGGTAAAATCTAAATAGGCTCTTAATTTGTGCTAAAATTTGAACCTAAAACTCAGGTTGGCGTGTTGTTTGTATACACTTAATATAGAGGTTTAAATATATAAAAACATGGCTTATATAGATTATTACAAGATTCTCGGAGTTGACAAAAATGCTTCTCAGGATGATATTAAAAAGGCTTTCCGTAAATTGGCCCGTAAATATCATCCGGACCTGAATCCTAATGACCCAAGCGCTAAGGATAAGTTTCAGGAGATTAATGAAGCTAACGAAGTATTGAGCGATCCGGAGAAAAGGAAAAAGTACGACGAATACGGCGAACATTGGAAACATGCGGACGAATTCGAAGCGCAGAAGAAGGCGCGGCAGCATGCCGGTGGAGGCGGAGGAGGATTCTCCGGCTTTGGCGGAGACGGCGGTTCCTATTGGTACTCGTCCGATGGAGAGGGGTTCTCGGGTGGTGATGCCGGAGGATTCTCGGACTTCTTTGAATCTATGTTCGGACATAGAGGAGGAGGCGGACGAGGCAATGCAGGCTTCCGAGGACAAGATTTTAATGCAGAATTGCACCTGTCTCTTCGCGATGCGGCCCGGACCCATAAACAGGTGTTGAATGTGAATGGCAAACAGGTTCGTATTACGATACCGGCCGGTGTAGCCGACGGACAGGTGATTAAGTTGAAGGGATACGGAGGCGAAGGTATCAACGGTGGCCCTGCAGGAGACCTGTATATCACTTTCAAGATAGCCGAAGACTCTGTATTCAAGCGTCTTGGAGACGACCTGTATGTGGATGTGGAGATGGATCTTTATACTGCCGTACTGGGTGGTGAGAAGGTGATCGATACACTGGAAGGTAAAGTGAAACTGAAGATAAAGCCCGAAACCCAGAATGGAACGAAAGTGCGCCTGAAAGGTAAAGGTTTTCCCGTTTATAAAAAAGAAGGACAGTTTGGCGACTTGATCATCACTTATTCAGTCAAGATACCTACCAATCTGACAGATAGGCAGAAAGAACTGTTCAGAGAGTTACAACAGAGTATGAACTAATAATGAAAGAGCACTATGCAGACCGAATTAATAATTGTCAGTGAATACTGTCACAAATGTCATATTGAGCCTTCATTTATCGACCTGTTAGAGGAAGGTGGCTTGATTGAGGTACGCACCGAGGGAGGCGAGCACTATCTGCTTGCGTCGCAACTTCCGGATGTGGAACGATACAGCCGTATGTATTATGACCTGTCCATCAATATGGAAGGTATCGATGCCATTCATCATTTGCTGGAAAGGATGGAAATCATGCGAAGGGAAATCAGTTCGCTCCGGAACCAGCTTATTGTCTTTAAGAGAGAAGGCATTATGGAGGATTGGTGAAAAGATTGTTTCATGTGTTGAAATACTGAGGTCCCGATGGTTTCGGCCGGAGCCTCTATATCATATAAACAGAGCCTTTATCAAGGGCGGACAGAGTGTCTGTTCCGCCCTGATAAAGGCTCTGTTTTTTATGCTTGCCTGTGCTTATTCAGCCAGGATAGTCAGTTCGGCACCCGAAGCATAGTCTTGTCCGCGTTGTTCGCTCAAGGCGGTGAAGCGGATATAACGGGCTTTCACAGGTTTATCGAACATTACTTTCTTCTCTTTCAGGTCTCTTGCGAAAGTACCTTTCAGGATAGGTTCACCCCATTCTTTACCGTCCATACTTACGTGGATGGTATAGTCTTTCACATTACCGTTGCTGCTGTCCTGACGGGGCAGGTAAGTGAAACCTTTGATTGTTTTCACTTCGCCGGCATCCAGGTCTACCCAATGCGGGTGTTTAGCCACCGTTACAGAGAACATGGTGTGCCAGATGGTATTCGGATCACCGTCTGTCAGGTTCTTGGCTTCGCCTCCGTCCGATTCTTCGCTACTTGCGTAGATTACTTCTGTCTGGATGCTTTCGATCTTGTCGAATGTCATGCTTGCCTTGATGAAAGGTGCATCTTTGAACCAGGCAGTCACCGTACCGCCATTGCGTAGTGCGATTGGTTCGGTATAAGTTTTGGATTTACTCTTATCTACTGTATAAAGGATAACGGCGTCTTTTTTCTGTGATGATACAGATACCACACCGGCACGGTTGCGGGTTATGGACAACGGCATCTCTCCGGCGGGGGCTACATTGGCTGTTACAGTCAGGTCTTTACCTGCGGGGCGGATAATGAAACCTGTGTTGTGATGGCTGGCGAAGACACGGTCTTGTTCCAACGGGCCGCCTTGACCGCAGCTGTTACCACCCAGGCCGGTTACGGCTGCATCCAGGTGAAGATAAGTATCACCGGCTTTCGGTAACTGATACGGATGTGAAGCCAGAATCAGGTCGAGTGCAGAGTAAGGCAGAGCCGAAGCCGACAAACGGTCGGTAGCTATAAACACGGCACCGTTGCCTGCATTGTTGGTCAGGGCACACCAGCGTACGTCTTCGTGATTACCCATATCTTGCGGTTTGGGGAAGTTGACGAACTCTCCGGCAACCGTATTCTTATGTTGCTCGATGAACTGTCCTACTTTACGGTCGGCGTAGTTGTCGATAGGACCGCGTCCGTAGTAAGTAAAGTTGGCATATTGCTGAGGCACACGTACCATGTATCCCAGACGAGGCAATACGAGACTCGGCTGATTGGAGGTGATGCTTGCTTCCAGTTCGATAGAACCGTCTTTGTAGACTGTCCATACCTGGTTGGTAGTAAACTTGAAGTCACTGCTGCCGAACTTCTTGTCTGTCAGTTCCTCAATCTTGTTCTTGCCCGAGCTTGTTCCACCCAGAATCTTGGCTGCATTAGGAGCCTGAGACTGTACTGTGAATGACAATACGACTGTACCATTTTCTTTGGTAGTCATATTGAACCCGGTAGCTGAATGCTTCAGGTTGTGCAAACCATTATCAAACCACTGTGAATAGAACCAGTTATCGTTATTGGTGAAAGCACGGAGCGCATCCAGCTTCGGACCGTTGCCGTCAGTAATCACCTTCTCGTTTCCGTATGTCAGGCTGTAGATAGTACCTGTCTTGATATCGAACTGAGCTGTGTAACCATTGCCTTTGATGGTAATGATATCGCTCGCTTTAGTCATCATCACTTCCGGTTTGTCGCCCTCGGCTGCTACGGTGGCGATAGAAGGACGTGCGGTAGCCTCTTTCACAAGTATCTGTTCTTCTGCTTGTGCGAAGTTCTTGTCAGCCCAAGGCATGTTGTCTTTCAGCAGGAATTGAATCTTCACGAAATATTCCGAATCGGCTTTCAGCTTACTGAACTGATAAGGAACAGTGATCTGCGTACGGGTACGCGGAGCTACTTCGCCTATGCTCAATAGGCCCGATTGTGCTTCTTTGCCGTTTTCGTAGAGTGACCATTTCACATCATAGTCCGAAAGGTTCTTGAAGTAATACTTGTTGAACACTTCAAACCGGCCTTTTTCTACATCGATAGCCTTCACGTCGATGTGCTGGTATACCTTTTTCACTTCATAATACTGAGGTTTCGGTTCCAGATCGCCGAATACGATACCGTTCATAACGAATTGACCGTCGTTCGGAGTATCGCCGAAATCACCGCCATAAGCCAGGTAGCGTTCACCGGTTTTCTTGTCATAGTTGTACATCGATTGGTCTACCCAGTCCCAGATTGCGCCGCCGCAGAAGAAGTTGGTCGATTCGATAGCTTCCCAGTAGTCCACCAGGTTACCGCAGGCGTTACCCATAGAGTGAGCATATTCCGAAACGTGGAACGGATATTTGATGTCATAGTTGCCTTTCACAGCACCGCGCATCCAGCCGATGGAAGGATACTGGTTGGAACCCATATCGACGATATCGTTGTTACGTTCATACTGAACAGGGCGTGAGAGGTCGAATGCTTTCAGTGCATCGTAAGCTGCTACGAAGTTCTTTCCCGGTCCGGCTTCGTTGCCTAATGACCAGATGACAATCGAAGGATTGTTTACGTTGGCATGAACCATTTCCATCACACGGGCTACATGGGCGTTTTTCCATTCTACCGGATGAGACAGGGAAGCGGCTCCGTAATAATACTCGTGAGATTCGATGTTGGCTTCATCTTCCAGGTAGAGGCCGTATTTGTTGCACAGATAGTACCAGTACGGATCGTCCGGATAGTGGGAGTTACGTACGTGATTGATGTTGGCACGTTTCATCAGCATAACCTCTTTCTCCATCATTTCACGGGTGATGGCATGTCCCACAGCCGGATTTGATTCGTGGCGGTTGACAC
>QWCY01004783.1_pt1 | contig 13586 bp, 10 predicted proteins | sample 1972631 | NCBI WGS metagenome assembly QWCY01 (sample SAMN09866696, study PRJNA288562) | Human gut metagenome isolate pre1_stool, whole genome shotgun sequencing... | isolation source: gut | host: Homo sapiens | place: USA: California
GACCGTAAGAAAATGATTCAGTAATGCAAAATCCCATCGGCGAAGCCGATTTGGAATGGATTTTGCATCGTAACTGTGAAGGTACTGAACAGTTACGATAAAAATAAAAATAAATATAAATATATGATTTAAGGAGAACATTATGAAAAAAACAATTATTACCGTAGTAGGAAAAGACACCGTAGGGATTATTGCAAAGGTCTGCACGTATCTGGCCGGGAATCAGATCAACATCGAAGATATTTCACAGACAATTGTACAGGGGTTTTTCAATATGATGATGATCGTGGATACGAAGGAATGCCCGAAGCAGTTCGGAGATGTGGCAGATGAGTTAAAGGCTCTTGGTGATGAAATTGGTGTTGAAATCAAATGTCAGAAGGAAGAAATTTTTGATAAGATGCATCGTATCTAGTTTTCAAATAAATACACAAATTAAGGGAGCAGAAGCATGATTAACTTACGCGAAGTAGTAGAAACGAATGAAATGATCGACAAGGAGAATCTTGACGTCCGTACCATTACGCTGGGAATCAGTCTGTTAGACTGCATTGATTCAGATCTGCAGCGTTTAAATGACAGGATTTATCATAAGATTTATGATGCTGCCAGGGATCTGGTAAGAACCGGTGAAGAAATTTCCAAGGAATTTGGAATTCCTATTGTGAACAAACGTATTTCAGTGACACCGATTGGTCTGATCGGCGGGGCAGCATGCAAAACAAAAGAAGATTTTGTGGAGATTGCAAAGACCTTAGACCGTGTGGCCAAGGATGTCGGAGTGAACTTTATCGGAGGATATTCGGCATTGGTTGCAAAGGGAATGACACCGGCAGAGGAGCTTTTGATCCGCTCCATTCCGATGGCTCTGTCCCAGACAGAACGAATTATGTCATCCGTAAACCTGGGTTCTACCAAAACCGGTATCAATATGGATGCGGTGAAGCTGATGGGAGAAGTAATCAAGGAAACGGCTGTCTTAACAAAGGACAAGGATTCCTTAGGGTGTACGAAGCTTGTCGTTCTCTGCAATGCACCGGATGATAACCCGTTCATGGCAGGTGCATTCCACGGTGTAACCGAAGCAGACAAGATCATCAATGTCGGTGTCAGTGGTCCGGGTGTGGTAAAGACTGCCCTGACAAAGGTCCGTGGAAAGAACTTTGAGGTTCTGTGTGAAACAATTAAAAAGACGGCATTTAAGGTAACAAGAGTCGGGCAGCTTGTAGCACAGGAGGCCTCCAGACGTCTTAATGTTCCGTTCGGTATTGTCGATCTGTCTCTGGCACCGACTCCGGCGATCGGAGATTCCGTAGCAGATATTTTGTGTGAAATTGGATTAGAGCATGCCGGAGCACCGGGAACGACCGCTGCACTTGCGTTATTAAACGATCAGGTGAAAAAAGGTGGCGTTATGGCTTCCTCCTATGTTGGAGGATTGAGCGGTGCATTTATTCCGGTCAGCGAAGATCAGGGAATGATCGATGCGGTAGATGCCGGTGCTCTTACTATTGAAAAGCTGGAAGCCATGACCTGCGTATGCTCGGTTGGACTTGACATGATTGCCATTCCGGGAGATACTCCGGATACAACCATCTCCGGAATCATTGCGGATGAAATGGCAATCGGTATGATTAACCAGAAGACAACAGCTGTCCGTATCATTCCTGTGATTGGGAAGGGTGTTGGTGAGAATGTAGAATTCGGAGGCCTTCTTGGACACGCACCCATCATGCCGGTCAACGGCTTTTCCTGCGAAGCTTTTGTGAACCGGGGAGGACGGATTCCTGCACCGATTCACAGTTTTAAGAATTAAAAATAACGTTCAGGTGGTTTAAGATAATCTTAAGAATCCCCACATTGTCCTGCGGGGATAAATATGCTATAGTCTGTATATAATATTGTTTGACTATACAAGATCATGAGGTGTGGAATGAAATTAAACAAAAAGCGGAAGACATTATTTGTTGCAGTACTTATGTTTTTATTCTTAAGTCTGCTGGCTGGCTGTGGCGGCAAGAAGACAGAAGAAGCAGGTACCGAAAGACCGGAGTATATCTATGTGCCGGAATATTTTAATCTTGGAAACTCGGATTATATCGGTTCTGCCATTAACTATGAAAATGAAGTCTTTTATTACACGGAAGCATGGGATGATGAAACAGGAAAAAGCAGGACCGGCATTTCGAAATATAATTTCGAGAGCAGGAAATCCGAAATGATTTCCCTTGACGTTGGAGAAGCTTCTGTTTCTGCCATGCAGATAACGCCGGATGGTAAGATTGCCCTGCTGCTTTATGAATGGACCAATACAGAGGATGAAAATGGTGAGTATCAGGATGGCTCAGGCAGCTATGCCCTCTGGTATATGGATCCGGAGAGTGGGGAGATTACCGGTCAGAAAGAGCTTTCGGAAGAGAATGGTGTCGCAAAGGATGCTTACCTTGGAAGCTTCTATATCGACGCACAGGGAAATAACTATCTCTTTAACAGCAATGAACCTTGTATTTATGTGCTTTCCGGGGATCTGCAAATGGTTGCAGCTATATCCCTGTCCGATTATATCAATCAGATGTTTGCATCAAAGGATGGAGAAATTTATGTAACTCTTTATGGAAATACCGGTACGGAGATCCGTAAGATTGACCTTACGAAAAAGGCTTTGTCTGATCCATTGAAGTTTGATAAGGAGCTGATGAACATCAATGGTTGTATGACAGGTATCAGCTGTGATTTTCTGGTAAATGATCAGAATACGGTTTATGCAGCCGATGTGACAGCAGGAACCTTTACGAAGCTTTTTGACTGGCTGGATGCTGATGTGAACGGCAATAATGTGAATTACTTCGGTGAACTGCCGGATGGAAGAATCTGGGTTATTACCTCTACCTATGACGGTAATAATAATGAAGCAGAGCTTTTGCTTCTGGAAAAGAAAAAATCCTCAGAGGTTGCACAGAAGGAAGAAGTAACACTCGGAACACTGTGGCTTGATGATAATGTGAAGAGCGCCATAATTGACTTTAATAAGAGCAGCGACAAGTACCATATTTCCGTGAAGACCTATGGACAGGATGACTGGGAGTCGGGGTTGACCCAGTTTAATGCCGATGTGGCATCGGGAAGCGGTCCTGACCTTGTAGATTTTTCCAATCTGAATTATACGCTCTATGCGGAAAAGGGCGTGTTTGAAGATCTGTACCCTTATATGGAAAAGAGCGGCTTAAAGAAGGAGAATTACGTTGAGAACGTGCTGGAAGCCTATGAGATGGATGGAAAGTTATATGGATTCACAACGGAATTTTCAATCTATACCATCGTTGGTAAGCAATCTGTTTTAGGAGAACTTTCCGGATGGACACTTTCAGAAATGATGGACTTTATCGATCAGCATAAGGACAGCGAGGTATTTCCCTATGCTTCCCAGCAGTATATGCTGTATCTTCTGGTATATAATAATATGGATGAGTTCATTGACTGGGAGAGTGGAAAGTGTTCCTTTGACGGTCCGGAATTTGCGAGAATTCTGGAATATACGAAGACCCTTCCGGAACAGTATAACGATGATGCCGGGGAAGAGGGAGAAGCAACCAGGCTCCGGAATAATAAACTGCTTCTGTTGATGGAATCGGTAAGCTCCGTAGAGGAATGCCAGATGCTGGAAGGTATGATGGGTGAGAAGCCGGTTTATGTAGGATACCCGAATAAGGACCGTGAAGGAAATCTGATCAGTGCGGTTGGCGGCTGTCTTGCTATTTCTTCCAAATCAGTGAATAAGGAAGCAGCGTGGGCATTTTTACAGACACTGCTTACGGAAGACTATCAGAACAGTCTCGTGGACGGCTTTGGATGGAGTGGATTCCCGATTTTGAAATCCGCACTGGAGCTTCAGTTTGAGAAGGATATGACACCGGAGTATTATACGGATGAAAATGGCGAACAGGTGGAACAGCCGAAGACCACCTGGGGCTATGGTAACGATTTTGAAATGGATATTTATGCAGCTAAACAGGAAGACATTGATCAGGTGAGGGGCTTGATTGCTTCCGCAAAGAAAAGGCAGAATAATGTAGATGAAGAACTGATTAACATTATTTCAGAGGAAACGGAGCCGTTCTTTAAGGGACAGAAATCTGCTTCCGATGTTTCGAATGTCATTCAGAACAGAATTCAGGTTTATGTCAATGAAAATCGCTAAGCATACAGGAAAAAGAGGAGAGAAAAATCCCTCCGCAATCAGAGCAGGTAAAACCGGTAGTCATAAGAATCCGGGGAAGTGGATGGCCAATGGCTTTCTGCTTCCCAGTATTCTGGGAGTATTGCTGTTTTTTGTCCTGCCCTTTTTTATTGTAATTTATTATTCGGTGATTGATAATCCGATCAATGCAGAGTTTGTAGGCTTTGACAATTTTAAAATGGTATTTGAGAACGCAGCATTCCGTCAGGCAGCATTTAATACGATGACATTTTCGGCAATAGCAATGCCATTAGCGGTTGTTTTATCACTTCTTCTGGCAATTCTGATGGAAAGTAAGATCCCCTTTAAAAGCCAGTTCCGGACCTTTTTCTTAAGTCCGATGATGGTGCCGATTGCTTCAGTGGTACTGATCTGGCAGGTGCTGTTCCATTATAACGGAATGATGAATGAGGTCATCGGCTGGTTCGGAAAGGACAAGATTGACTGGCTGAATTCTGATTATGCGCAGGTGGTGATTATTGTATTGTTTCTGTGGAAAAACCTGGGCTATAATATGATTTTGTTTATGTCTGCCCTGAGCAGTATACCGAAGGATATCTTAGAGGTAGCGGTATTGGAGAGTGCAACGCCGATGCAGATTTTCTGGCATATCAAGCTCCGGTATCTGTCCTCGACCATTTTGTTTGTGACAATTATGTCATTGATTAATTCTTTTAAGGTATTCCGGGAAATCTATCTGTTAAAGGGAGATTATCCTTATCCGACGATGTATATGCTCCAGCATTTTATGAACAACACGTTCAGCAAGCTGGATTATCAGAAAATGTCTGCAGCGGCCATCATGATGGCAGTTGTGATGGTCATCATTATCGGTATCCTTTTCCTTACCGAGAATTATTTTGGAAAGGATGTGGAAGGATGAGCTTGAAGAGAAGGGATCCTGCGGAGCTCTGGAGCCGCCGGCTGAAACGCAGGAAGAAAATTAAAAATACCCGTCGGATGATACGGATTCTGTTGGGAACGATGGTGGCAGGATGCTTTGCCGTACTGTTCCTGATGCCGATTATCTTAACGATTACCAATTCGTTTATGTCATCATCAGAGATTGCCGCCAACTATGGACAGGTTTTTGCCACAACGGATTCCGGAGGCAAGGTATTTATTTCATCTAAGGTAAATTTAAAATTTATTCCGGATATGGTATCCTTCAGCCAGTATGTAACGGTTCTGTTTAAGAGTCCGGATTATCTGCTGAAATTCTGGAATTCCGTAATCCTGGTTGTGCCGATTGTGGTTTTTCAGTTACTGGTAGCGGCAGGTGCCTCATTCGGATTTTCAAGATACCGGGGAAGAATCAAGGAAATGATTTTCTTTGTTTATATTATTTTAATGCTGATGCCGTATCAGGTGACTCTGGTTCCCAATTATCTGGTTTCGGACTGGCTGCATATTTTAGATACCAACTGGGCGATCTGGCTGCCGGGAATTTTCTCACCGTTTGCGGTATTTCTTCTGACGAAGTACATGCGGCGAATTCCGGTTTCCGTGATGGAGGCGGCACAGATTGACGGTGCAGGCGAGTGGCAGATTTTTACGAAAATCTGTATGCCGCTTTGTAAGGGTGCAATGTGCTCTATTGCGATTTTGATTTTTATTGATTATTGGAATATGGTGGAACAGCCATTGATCCTGTTGTCGGATTCCAATAAGCATCCGTTGTCCGTATTTTTATCGAAGATTAATTCGGGGGAAATCGGACTTGCATTTGCTGTTGCAACAATTTATATGGTTCCGCCCATTCTGGTGTTCCTTTACGGAGAGGATTATCTGGTAGAAGGAATCACGTATCAGGGTGGAATTAAGGGATAGTGCTGGATGAGGAGAGAAACGATGGAAGAGAAGAATACAACGAAAAGAAGAGAATGGGTGAAGAACGCAGCAATCATATTCTTAACGATCATGTTGCTGTTGACGTTCTTTTCCAACACGATTATGAATTATTCCCTGCCGGAGGTGGCAACACAGTATGTGCAGACCGGAACGATCACGGCAAAGGTGCGCGGAACCGGTAAGGTGGAGGCTTCTGATCCGTATAATGTCATTGCGAAGGAGTCCCGTGTCATCACCAGTGTGGCAGTAAAGCAGGGAGATATCGTAGAAAAGGATCAGGTAATTTATTATCTGGAAGAATCCGAGAGCGATGAACTTACGAAGGCTGAACAGGAGCTGGAGGATCTTGAACTGAATTATATGAAGGGATTGTTCGGAGCGAATGTCTCTCCGGAGGTCATTACGAAGGTTGCAAATGGAAATATCGACAGCTTCAGCCAGTTACAGGCCAAGGTGACCGATATGCAGAACCGTTTGGAGGCTGCAAAGAAGCGGGTAGAGGAATGCCAGAAAAACGTGGATGATCTGACCCTGCAGAGCACGAAGGATACCAATAATGCCGGTGTGAGCACCAAGAATGAGGAATTGACGAAGGATCAGGCAACGACAGACCTCACCGAGGCACAGAACCGGTTTGAGAAGGACAAGGCAGCAACGATTGCCAGTCTGAATGCACAGATTACGGAAGTGAACTCCCAGATTGCAGATCTTGAGAAGCTGCTTAGCAATGCAGAAGCTTCGGCTGGAAGTGGGACTAGTAATAATCCTCCCACTACATCATCATCAAGCTATGATGGGCAACGAAAAAAAGCAATTGAAAGTTTGAAGAAAACCGTGAATGTAATATTAAAAGGTTTATCAAAGCCAGAATTAGGTGATGTGGGACTTACCGAAATAGAAGATGCATATAAAGGTGTATATGATGCTATAAAGGATAATAAGGATTATCAAACGCTTATTGCAGATTATAATGCAACACATATGTTGATTGATAATATAGAGCAGAATGCGAAGGATGTTAATAACTTATATGCTAATAATCAAACTTTATTATCAAGCAAGAAAGCAGAGTTAGCAAATCTCCAGAAGCAGCTCGCCGAAGTACAGGCAATTACAGCATCCTCAGATGGTGGTGTACAGGATGCGCAGAACCGTCTGAATCAGGCAAACCGCAACATCTTAGAAATAACAACAGCCAACAGTCAGACGAGCGTGGCGTGGCAGAACCGTTTGGCTGATGCAAATGCGGCATTGAAGAATGCACAGGCAGTCTATGACTTATTAAAGGAAGAACAGACCTCTCTTGCGGCAGACATCAATGCGGAACTGGATCTGTCCAAGACGAATAAGGACATTCAGAAAAAGAAAGAAGAGATAGAGAAGCTGAAGGAAAAGTCCATGGGTTCTGCAGTCAAAGCACCGGTGGCAGGAACAATTACTACGGTGAAATATGTGGCCGGTGAGACCACACAGCCGGAGGACGTCATGGCAGTAATCCAGCCGGAGGGCAAGGGCTTTACCCTTTCTATCTCCGTGACCAATGAACAGGCTAAGAAGGTGCAGATCGGTGACATGGCAGAATTGCAGAATTCTTGGTATTATGAGGATGCAAGGGTGATGCTGTCTGCGATCAAACCGGATCCGGATAACCCGGGAACCAATAAGCTGCTGGTATTTGATGTGAGTGGATCAACCATTCAGGCAGACCAGTCCTTAAGTATTTCCGTAGGACAGCGTAGTCAGGAATATGAACTGGTGGTACCGAACAGCGCCATCCGTGAGGATAACGATGGTAAGTTTATTCTGACGGTGGAATCCAAGAGCAGTCCGTTAGGAAACCGTTATATTGCAACCCGGGTCGGCGTGGAAGTATTGGCTTCGGATGATAATAATTCTGCAATTTCCGCCCCGCTTTATGGATGGGAATATGTTATTACGACATCCACGAAGCCGGTAGAAGCAGGAAAGCAGGTTCGTCTTGCAGATAATTCCTGATGAGGAATGCGTTAAGAACCATAAGAAATGAAGGGCAGTTGAGGAAAGGAATTTACAGTGGGAATAAGGCTTAAACGTTTTTTCTCCAATTTTACAATAAAGCAGATTGTGTTCAGCCTGATGGCGGTGGTATCGTTGCTGCTGTTTCTTGTTTTAACCATCTGGTCACACCATCTGACCAGTCAGTTGACAGACCAGCAGGCTGCACAACGATGGGACAAGGACGGAAAAAGTGTTCAGGTAAGCTGCTATTTTACAGATCAGGTGAAGCTTACCGACATGGAGTTTATAGGGTTTAAAAAGAAGCTTGAACAGATGTTGAAGGAGACACTTCCTGCCGATGAATATAGTGAAGAGAATGACCGGCGTCTGGTGGTAGATGGCTATAGTGCCATGGGAAAGGTGACGGTTCTTAGTGAAAAGGGAAAGCTCACCGATGTCGATGCGATTGGAATCGGAGGAGATTATTTCCTGTTTCATCCGGTGAAGCTCCTTTCCGGAGGATATTTTACCGGCGAGGATCTCATGCAGGACAGTATTATTCTGGATACGGAGGGTGCGTGGCAGCTGTTCGGATCCAATGATATTGTCGGGAAAAGTGTGATGATCGGCGGGGTGCCACATTATGTGGCAGGAGTCATTGAACGGGATGGCAGTAAATTTGCAAAGAGTGCCGGATTAAATAAGACGACGGTGTATCTGTCAGATGATTCCCTGCAGGCTTATGGAACAACAGCGGGCATCAGCAATTATGAGGTTCTTGCCCCAAACCCGGTCAGGCATTTCGTCTACAATGCCGTGAAGGATCAGCTTGGCGTGGCAGAGAATGATATGGTCGTTGTGGAGAATACGACACGGTTCAAGGTGGAGTCGCTGATTCCGGTGATTCTGGAATTCGGCACACGTTCCATGCAGAATGCCGCAATCCGGTTCCCTTTCTGGGAGAATGTGGCGCGCGGTTATGAAGATGTGTGTGCATTGATACTGATTTTTCAGTTTTTGTTTTTACTCATTCCGGGGACGATCCTGATTGCCTTTTTTATTTGGAAATGGAGGCATCGGACGTTTACCTGGAAAGATTTAGGCAACCATATCATAGATATAAGGGATGGTCTTCGAAAGAAGAGCAGGCGGGAAAAGGAAAAATGGGAGAATTTCTGATTCCCGGAAGGAAAGGAGGACAATTATGAAAAAGGTAATGGTATCGTTACTGGTTGTGGCACTTGTGATTGGGTGTTTTGCCGGATGCGGAAAGAAAGAAAAGGGTGACCTGCAGCAACAGGCAGTTTCCAGGGATTATGTGTATAAGCAGGAGGTTATTTCCTATAATGGAAGTGGTACAGCACCCAGCGGACTGATTCAGATCGGGGATAAGGTTTATGGTTACAGCTATGAATGGCGTGAGATGGATGGGGCTGTAACGCCAAGAACCGATATCGAGGGCATCGGAAACGCTGAAAAAGAAGCAGAAGCAGAGGATGTCGATACGGCAACAGAAGAGACTGTGGCAGAACCGGAGCCCGGTACGGAGGAGGCAGCAGAGGACATTGCGGAAAGCTATTCTTCCATGATTTTTTATGAAATTCTGGAGGACGGCACCTTTGGAGAAGGCCATGAGCTTCAGGGGGCACCGGATCAGTCCATTAATTCATTTACAGCAGATTCACAGGGGAATCTTTACTGCCTGCGCAACGTGTATGTATATGATGACGGCAGTGATACCAGTGAGGATCTGTATTACTTAGAGCAGAAAACACTGGATGATGAAACCGTGTTCAGTGTAAATCTGAATGAACTTCCGGAAATAAAGAAGATTGTTGAACAGCAGGGCTGGCTTTATATTAATGGATTGTTTGCAGAAGAGGATGCGTTGTATCTTGTCTGCGGAAGCAGCATTCTGAAGTTTGATAAGAATGGAAACATGGTAGGTAATGTCATCAGACAGGATGCCGGAAATGTATTGGATGGTGCATCTGTTGTCCGTGGCAGAGACGGGAAATATGCAGCCATTAATTATGGGGATAATGGAATGAAGGTTTATCCGCTGGATCTTGCAAACGGTACAATCGGAACGGCTGCAGAGCTTGCGGGAAACAGCTACAGCTTCAGCTTTTATCCGGGTTCCGGATATGATTTTTATGTATCCGATAACTATGCGGTTTATGGATATAACCTTGGGGATACTACAGTTACGAAGCTCATGAGCTATGTGGATTCCGATATTGATGTCTGGCAGATCAATAATATTATTCCGATCAGTGATACCGAGTTTTATGGTTCGTATTCCAGTGCCTCTGACTGGCAGGATGGAGTTTCTAAATTTACGAAGGTAGATCCGAAGGATGTCAAGGAGCGCCAGGTGATTACCCTTGCCATGGCAAGCACAGACTGGACGGTAAAAAGCCGGGTAATTGAGTTTAATAAAAAGAACGATACCTATAGGATCAGTCTGATTGATTATTCCTCTGAGTCAGGTGAGTATGAGGAAGGCATTTCCAGAATGAATACGGATATTGTATCCGGTAAAGTACCCGATATTATCCTGCTGGATGATTCCATGCCAACGGACAGCTATATCAGTAAGGGCCTGTTTGCAGATCTTCTTCCCATTATCGAAAAAGATGAGGAGATTGACCGTAATGACCTGATGCCGAATGTAATGGAAGCATTTTCCAGGGACGGAAAGCTATATCGTCTTATACCGTCTTATTCTATAAGAACGATTGTTGCAAAGACCTCAGATGTCGGGGAAGAACGTGGCTGGACCGTAGAAGAGGCGATGGCTCTCTGGGACTCCAAGCCGGAAGGAACGGAGTTTATTGCAGGGGCAACCAGAAGTGAGATGCTGAATATGTGTATGAGCTTTGCCGGCAGCCAGTTTGTGAATTACAGTACAGGGGATTGTGATTTTAACAATGAGGGCTTTCTGAATTTATTGGAATTCCTGAAACGCTTTCCGGTTGAAATTTCTGATGACTATTATACCGATGAATACTGGAGTTCCTATAACAGCCTGTGGAGAACCGGAAAGGTCATTACCCAGCAGATGTATCTGGGTGATTTCCGTAATCTCAACTATACAGAGAAGGGAACCTTCGGGGAACCGATTACCATGATTGGCTTTCCTTCCACAGATCAGGATGGCTCCGTTCTTGTACCGACCATGCAGTTTGCAATTTCTGCGAAGTCGAAGAATCAGGATGCCGCATGGCAGTTCCTGAGGTATTATCTGACAGAAGACTATCAGAATGAAGCACCCGGATTTCCTCTCAGCATGAAGGTATTGGAGAAACGGGCCGAGGAAGCCATGGATCGTCCTTATTATACGGATGAGAATGGAAATAAGGAATATTATGATGATATTATCTATATTGATGATGTAGAGGTTACGATCGAACCGATGACCCGGGAAGAGGTAGATCACTTTATGGAGATCCTTAAGACCTTTAAGAATGTCGGTAGATATGATGATACACTGATTAATATCATTTCTGAAGAGGCAGAGCCTTATTTTAACGGACAGAAGAATGCAGGTGAGGTTGCACAGATTATCCAGAACCGTGCACAGATTTATCTTCATGAGATACAATAAAGAAACAGGGGAATGATCAGGGAGAACGGAATGAAAAAGCTGAAAGTGACAAAACTGCATGGTACGTTTCTGGCGATGAATCTGCTTCCCATTATCCTGATGGGTCTTGTCATTACCATATTCAGCGCTAACCGGTTTGCAGCATCCATGTACCACGAGGTGCAGGGAGGATTAAAGGATCTTTGCAACACGATTCAGGTAACGATAGATGAACTGTATCCCGGAGCATATCATGTGGAAGAAACGGAAGATGCAATTTATTTTATGAAGGGCGGGCATGTCCTTAATGGGGATTATGAGCTGATCGATTCAGTTAAAAAGGTTACCAACGTGGATATTACACTTTTTATCAGGATATCCGGGTAGCAACAACGCTTGAGAACCATAAGGGTGAGCGTGTGGTCGGGACGCAGGTAAGCCCTGTGGTAAAGCGGGATGTATTAGATAAGGCTGATGATATGTTTTATTCATCTGTTATGGTGGAGGATGAGCGCTATTTTGCCTATTATGCACCATTGTTTGCGGAGGATGGAAGCTGTATCGGAATGATTTTTGTTGCGCAGCCTTCGGCGAATGTGGAGCGGCTGATCCGCAATTCCATTACGCCGATGGTTGTGATTGCAACTCTTGTCATGATTCTGGTTGCATTTGTGACCATCCACTACACGACAGGTCTTGTAGATACGATTAAGAAGATCGAAACATATATGGCGAATATTGCAAAGGGACACCTTCATGATGCGTTGGATTATGAGGTGTTAAAGCGTGACGATGAGCTGGGAGAGATGGGAAGAAATGCGGTACGTATGCAGAAATCGCTGCGTGAGCTTGTGGAAGAGGACACCTTAACCGGACTCAATAACCGCCGCTGTGGAGAAAAAAAGCTGCAGCAGACCTATGAGGACTATATGAAGCGGGGGATCAGCTATTGTGTGGCACTTGGAGATATTGACTTCTTTAAGCGGGTCAATGATACCTATGGTCATGACTGCGGAGACGTGGTGCTGACCGAAATCGCAAAGAGACTGAAATATTTTATGCGTGGCAAGGGCTATGCGGTGCGATGGGGTGGTGAGGAATTTCTGTTGGTCTTTCCGGAATTCCATATCGATGAAGTAGAAGAGGTAATGAATGAATTTATCCATGAACTGGATGCACATTCGGTTTCCTATAAAGAAGAAACGGAAGTTCATATCACGATGACCTTTGGTATTGTGGAAGCCGGAGAACAGTTTGCTAACATTGACAGCATGGTAAGCGGTGCGGACCGTCGGCTTTATATCGGAAAACAGAATGGGCGGAATCAGGTTGTGGCAGAAGAACAATCCGAACAAGATTTGTAATCTTTTGTAATGGATTTGAAAAGACATCCTCCGGTAAAAAAGCTATACTGTAATTGTAAAGATTGCGTTCATTGGGAAGGCACTGGACAATTTACAGACAGCAAAAGAATGGAGGATAAAGAGTGAATCCAGTTTTCGAACAAATGAGCCGGATCGGAATTATTCCGGTCATTGCATTAGATGATGCAGGAGATGCTGCTCCCTTGGCAGAAGCATTATTAAACGGCGGAATTTCCTGTGCAGAGGTGACGTTCCGGACAGCGGCGGCAGAAGAAACCATCCGGAAAATAAGTGAGGATTATCCGGAAATGCTGGTCGGGGCAGGAACAGTACTGACGACCGAACAGGTAGACAGTGCTGTTGCAGCAGGTGCGAAGTTTATCGTAAGTCCCGGATTGAATCCGGTAACCGTAAAGTATTGTCAGGCAAAGGGGATCCCGGTGATTCCCGGAATCATGACTCCGTCGGAAATCGAACTGGCATTGAGTCTGGGACTTACGGAAGTGAAATTCTTCCCGGCAGAAGCGGCAGGCGGTGTCAAGATGATTAAGGCATTGAGTGCACCTTA
>QWCY01004784.1_pt1 | contig 13585 bp, 5 predicted proteins | sample 1972631 | NCBI WGS metagenome assembly QWCY01 (sample SAMN09866696, study PRJNA288562) | Human gut metagenome isolate pre1_stool, whole genome shotgun sequencing... | isolation source: gut | host: Homo sapiens | place: USA: California
GCAGGTTTTATCCCTCACATGCTCCACGTATTCATCATAAAAGTTATTGAGCGTAGACAGTACCGGATTGGGTGAAGTCTGTCCCAGCCCGCACAAGGCAGTATCTTTTATCACCTTTCCCAATGTAGAGAGTGCATCCAGATCTTTCATCGTGCCTCGTCCTTCGGTCATCTTGTTCAGCAGTTCCAGCAGACGTTTGTTACCAATACGGCAGGGCGTACATTTTCCACATGATTCTTCCACCGTAAAATCAAGATAGAAGCGTGACACAGAAACCATACAATCATCTTCATCCATTACAATCATACCACCGGAGCCCATCATCGAGCCTTCCGCCAGCAAGTTGTCAAAGTCAATCGGTGTGTCCAGGTGCTTTTCTGTCAGGCATCCTCCCGAAGGTCCACCCGTCTGCACAGCCTTGAATTTCTTTCCTCCCTTAATGCCACCGCCAATTTCATAAATCACCTCACGCAGTGTCGTACCCATCGGCACTTCTATCAAGCCGACGTTATTAATCTTACCGGCCAAGGCAAATACTTTTGTCCCTTTCGAACGTTCCGTGCCGATAGACGCGAACCATTCCGCACCTTTCGTCAGAATGATAGGAATATTGGCAAGCGTCTCCACATTATTCACATTGGTCGGCTTGCCCAGATAACCGGCTTCGGCAGGGAAAGGAGGTTTCAAAGTAGGTTCACCGCGCTTCCCTTCCATAGAGTGGATCAGGGCAGTTTCCTCACCGCATACGAATGCTCCCGCGCCGTAACGTATCTCAATATCAAAACTGAAATCCGTACCGAATATATTCTTTCCCAGCAGCCCGTATTCACGTGCCTGGGCAATAGCTATTTTCAATCTTTGTATGGCAAGCGGATATTCTGCCCGGATATATACCAGTCCTTTCGGAGAACCAATGGAATAACCGCAAACTGCCATAGCCTCAACAATGGAGTGCGGATCACCTTCCATAATGGAGCGGTCCATAAAGGCACCAGGGTCTCCTTCATCGGCATTACACACCACATATTTCATATCAGCCTGTTGCTTATAGGCAAACTCCCACTTCTTCCCTGTAGGGAAACCACCACCACCGCGTCCGCGAAGTCCGGAACGTTTTATCACGTCAATCACTTCCTCCGGCTTCTTATGGAGCAGACTATCCGCCAACGCCATATAGCCATCCAGAGCAATATATTCCTCAATGTTTTCGGGATCGATGAAACCACAGTTACGCAAAGCAATGCGCATCTGCTTCCGATAGAAATCCATGTGCTTGGAGTCACTAACGGTCTTCTCTGTCTTCGGATCGATGTAGAGTAGCCGTTTTATCTTCCGTCCCCCAATAATATGCTCTCTGACTATCTCGTCGGCATCATCAGGAACCACCTGGGTATAGAAAGTATTATCAGGGATAATCTTTACGATAGGTCCCTTTTCACAAAAGCCGAAACAACCGGTAGTGATAACGTCCACCTTGTTGGCAATATTATTTCTCTCAAGTGCTTGCTGAAGACGTTCAGCAATGATGTGGCTGTCGGATGCTTTGCAACCTGTGCCACCACAGATCAGGATTTGCAGATGCTCGGTTCCCAATGCCAACCCACAGCATTGCTCCGTAACCGCCTCGTTGCTTTCTTCGCGTAGCAAAAGCGTGCCTTCTGCCCTTTTCTTGATAATTTTCAGATCATGGATAGTTAGTACTTTCATTTTGTAATAGATTTGGGGTTGAGAACAAAGATACAAAAAGTGTTGAGATTACAAAAGGAAAGTAATAAAGATTATAGGAGGGAGAATTCCTCATATTGAAAAATTATATATTTTTGCACCCGCTTTCGGAAAAAGGTCTGAAAGAAGTATCAATATTCAATATAACATTTTACAAAAAACATGAATCACCCTTACAAAAAGATCATCGTTTCTGCCTTGCTCGGAACGTTGTTTTTAGGCGCCTGCTCAGACGATGCACCGTCTGAGGGAGAAGGCAAACAGCAAACTTATTCATTAGTGGTAAAAGGTATTACGACTTCCGGTTCAGACTCTTCTGAGGAGCTACGGGATGTGTCAGTTTTCCAGTTCAGCGATGGTAACCTGTACAAAACGCAACAATTGACTCCCGAATCCAATGGCCAGTCCAGCATTTCCGCACTCAACGGAGCACGGCTATACTTCCTCACCGGAGTGACAGTTCCGGTTCAGGAAGGAAACATTACCGAAGAAGAATTCCGCAATATGACCATCGGCGAAGGACTGCACGATAATTCAGCTCCTGACTTTATGGCTGCAGTTGTTGAATTAGAAAGTAGTCCCCAAACACGCAGTAGTCAGGAAATCAACGTCGGTATGAAACGCGGTGTAGCCCGTATAGACCTGAATACCACAGCAGACAGCAAAACATTAATCAAAGAAGTAATCGTAGAGGATGCTCCGGCTGAAACATATCCGTTCATCGAAAACACTTCCGCATCAGATAAAACAGTAAGTTACTTAAAGAAATTTGATCCCGCTTTCGGTGGAGAACAACAGGGAATATTCCGCATTTTCGAGAGTGCGCGTCCTGTAAATATCACCCTGCGGGGTACATACGATAAAATCCCCATCAGGCTAAAGATGCAATTACCAAATATAGAACGCAATAAAGTTTACGAACTGTCAGTACTCAATGTAGGTGCCACAGTAGAAGGAATCTTCGAAATCAAGCCTTGGGAAAAAGGCGAAACGATTATCGGGAAACCTGATACGGAGCATCGTATCCTGCTTAATGCTTCCCAATCTAAAATACCGGAAGGAGTAACAGTAGATTATGAAAATAATATAGTAGAGGTACCCGCCACAGGAGTCAGTGACATGAAACTGGCATTTGTTTCCGACACCCGGATTGACATATCAGCTACTGAAGGTACTGGCAGTGGCGTGAATCTCAGTGAAATGTCGGTATCTGAAGAAACAGAAGGCATAGTGTCGGCATTCAATGTATCGGTGGCCGCACAAGGCAATGGCCGACTGGGCTATACAATTCTGGTACATTTAAAAAATGCTTTGCTGACCGGCTCTTATGATTATGTAGAAATTCGTGTGGCTCCGAGCGACAAGCAGATTGAAACAGTTGAAATGGGCGGTAGCATATGGATGGCGTTCAATGCACGCAGCCGGGATCTGGAAGACCAGGTATATCCTTTAGATGGTGCTACTGTTGAGAAGATGTACCATAATGGTTGGATCAGCAGTATCGGTGGTTTGTTCCAGTATGGACGAAAATATATGTATATCCCCTGGCAAGGATATAGCCCCTCAAACAATCTGGGTAACCAGACTGCCGACGCACCCTGGCAAAACGATACCCATATGCCTTGTCCGGAAGGTTACCGTGTGCCAACCCGCAGCGAACTGAACTCTCTTCTCCCCAAAGGGCAGGAAATTCCCAGCACTTACACAGCAGGAAACGGAGAAAAAATAACCGCTACACTCCACGTTGGCGAAGGAACCTTGACTACCCCGACCGGTGTAACAGGAACGCAACACTATGTGAAATTTACTTCAGAAGATACCGGACGTTACCTTATCATCCCCTTGGCAGGCGGAAAAGGTGACAAGTCTACCACCAATAATCCTGCCTTCGGAAAAAGAGCCGTATTATGGACAAGCGAACGTAACGGCTGTCCGGGTGGTTATGCATGGGCTTACTGGTTGCCGTTTGAAGGCAAGGAAACCACTGCCATCACCGAAAGACAATTGCAGATGGAAGCGTTCGCATCCTTACGTTGTGTAAAAAAATAAAGGAGGAATTCTATGAAGATTACAAAAATAATACTATTATTTCTGGCATTGTTGCTGGCAAGCTGCTCAAACGAACTTGAGCAGGAATACGGTCTCATACCGCCTGCCTCCGGCCAGGTAACATTTCTTCTTGGATTGCACGAAGATGACACTTCTGCCATACGGACACGCAACGGTGAACCGGAACAGATTGCCCGCATGTGGTATGCCATTGCCAATGACCGGGGAGAAATACTCAAACCGCTGTATCAAAAGCTGGAAGCAGACTTCTCCAAACTGACCATTGAAGGATTGGAATATGGTGACTATACGGTTGTATTCCTAGCTACCACGAGCGCGGAATCAAATGCGACGATCAACGAACCTAAGCGATTGTCAGACGTCTGGCTGCTGAATAAGTCGGCAAAAGCCCCTCTCGACGATGTCTACTTTTATAAAAAAATAGAGTTACACATCGGCAAGGAACAAGCTGCGGAATCGCAGACGGTGACATTGGAGCGATGTGTAGGTAGAGTTGATATAGACTTGAATGTCTCGTCCGATTATATGTGGCGTTTTATCCGCAAAATTGACATCACATTTGATGATACTGTATATACCAGTCTCAGTGCAAATGGCGAATACTCCGGTACGGAAGGTATTGAATCTTATGACATCGCGGAGAGCTATTCATTTTACTCATTGCCCAGTAAAGAGGCACTTTCTGGAGTTGTAACGATCGAGTCAGACCGAAGTGACGGCACATCGTTTGTACACAAATACCGCTTCAGCAATTGCAAAATCGAGGCAGGCCGTATATCCCACATCAGCATTGATTACCGGCATCCGGAAAGCCTGGACGGATTGCTTTATATCCGTGAAGAAGATTTCTCCCGCTTCCAGACTGACACTATGTTTTTAGCCAACGAGCCACGAGATATCTTCTATGACAGCAAGCACCGTTCCTTTTATGCAAACGCACCGTTACAAGTATCTATCTCGGATGAACATCAATTACTGGTTAAATTCTTCTCACCGGTTACTATCCATGATGTGACGATTTTATGTCGATTCAATAATATCAGTACTGAGTTCCTTGAATTGGCACATTTCGATGTGATCCATCCTTTCATGGAAGCCGCTTTCCCATTGCCAGTTGTAGGTTCTGACCGCACATTCACCACCAGCAGCGGCAGAAAGATAGTGATACCTGCACAACCAGAACTTTCCGGTGACGATGTCACACTTATTATCCGAACGGAAGATCCGTATATGAAGAAGATAGAACAGATAGACAGTCGGTGGTTCATACGTTTCTCTGCTTATTCAGCCGACAACGGACACGCTTACTGGCGGCACATGAATCCATTATTATGTCGTCACGGGGTAGCATTGGCTATCAATATGGCTTTCATGTTCTCTTCCGAAGAGTTTAACACAGAAATGAACAAATATGAAGGCAAACTGAAGGATAACGGAGGAAATGTCATCAATCTGAATGCATTACGCCAGAGAATCCGCAGTCATGGAGGACTCGTATTGGGTTGCGTATCAGGCGTCGGCGGTCTGGGAGGCGGCAACACTTACGGATTAGCGGACTACTGTTATACCGGAGTCTATTTTGATGCAACACCACTGGGATCCAATCCTCATAACTATCCCCGACAAGCTATGTTCCACGAATACGGGCATTGTTTAGGTTACAACCATAGCAGTACCATGACTTATGGCGACCAATGGACAGTACTCTGCGCCACAGTATTCGTAAACATGGGGCAAGAGGGTAAATTACCAATATGTTCAAAAGACATAATTGCCAATTTACCGATGTAAAAAAGATATAAATAGTAAATAAAAGCAAAAAGGGAGGAAACAGATTATGAATAAATAAATTTCTGTCCCTCCCTTTTACTATGATATAAATAAAGACCTATTACTTCTGAACCTCTCCTTTTTCATTGGATAGTGACTCACTTAACACGTCAATAACGACATCAGTATCTACAAGATACAGGCTTTCTTTCTACTACAAAAATGCTTTGTTGAATATCAAAAATTAAATCCTCCACATTAAGAAATAGCAAAAGGGTTACTAATTTGTTACCTCTAATCATATGATTAAACAGCAGATCGCAGATTATATACACAGAAAAATCATCCAGTAAATACCTATAAAAAGACACCCTTGGGGATGCACTTCAGTTGAAACAGCCTTATCTACTATAAAACAAAGTTTGCACATCAGAAACTCAGAATGGTTTAGCATAATAATGTATGATGAAACTATAATTCACACCAATAGCAGAAATGTAAATTACTAATTTTGGTTAATATGATATAAAAAAGCAATTATAAGAAATCTCACTTTTGTATTTTTGCATCAATATCTAATATTAATTCAATATAAAAGAATACTTAAAAAATTGGTTATGAGACTTTTTTTATCTTGGAAACATATAATCAGCCTCTGTTGTGTTTTAGTATATTTAAGTTCATCCCTTGCCCATGCAACTGTAGTTCCCAAACAGCATCGACTACTTATTATTAACTCATACAATGAAGGGGCCCCATGGAGTCAAACACTGATAACCCCTATTATGCTTCAAACTTCTTCAATAGAGGATGTCAACGCCGACTTAGTGCATATAAACGGAACATTTATCCGTAATGATTCATTGTACAACCAAATGGAAGAAGGAATCTTCCAACGTTATGAAAGAAATAAGCCGGATTATCTAGTGCTCATAGGGAGTATAGCTTTTACTTTGAGAGATCGTATTCAGAAAGAATGGGGGGATATTCCAATGGTTTTGATTGCCAATGAAGATACTTATGCCCCCCGGGAATATTATTTCACGGGACGCTCTAAAAATATGGAGGACAATACAGTCGCACCTCTGAATGACATCAGAGAACAATATAACTTCACGTTTATTGAAGCCCCGGATATGTATAAAGAAACCATTGACATGATGGTACGGATGTTACCCCCAATGAAGAAGCTCGTATTTGCGGCAGACGAACTTTATCAGAACCAGCGGTTGGACCAGCTTATACACTCATACATCACATCAGAATATCCGAATATTGAATACGAACGCCTGGTGGGCAAAGAAGAAAACAGCAGACGACTACAAGAATACTTATTGGCAGATGATCCGACTACAAGTATCTTATTTTCTACCTGGTTTTATGAACGTAAAAACTTGTTTGGATCGCCTACACTTATCAGCGGCGACTTCCAGCTGGTAGCATCTTCACCTCAACCGGTATTTGCCCTGAGAGGTGCGTATATCAATAAGGCAGGATTCATCGGCGGACACTTCTATGACCAAGCAGAACTAGAGCAATCATTAACCAACATTATCGGACAAATGCTCCAAGGGAAAGAGATGCGTGACATTCCATTCGTATATAGTAAAAAGTCATACCCGCTTGTCAATTATGCACAACTGGAATTGGATGAACTTGATGCAGAGCTTTGTCCGTCAAATACAATATTCCTGAATAAACCACTCACATTCTGGCAAAAATATAAATGGTGGATCATTAGCGGAACGATTCTATTACTTTCACTTGTGGTCATCGCACTTATCATATACTGGTTCCAGCAAAAGAAAATAGCCCTGTTCAGTGCTCACAACACACTTGTATGCAACATGCCGATATCATATACCCAGGCAATAGTGGATCTTAATGAAAAAGGAGAGGTAACAAATATAAAATACCAAGCCGGAAACAGTTTGTTCAACAGTTTGTTTACGGCAAATGAGGATAATGATACGAATAAGAATTCGCTTTCACAGATTGAATGTCTTCCCCGATTTATAAAAATGATATTCAGAGAAAAACAGGCGATTACCTTCACACACTTTTTCAAGCAGACCCACTCTTTTTATGAATTCATTATCTGCCGGTCATCCGAAAAGTATACTATCGATATTTTTGGAGTTGATATTACAGCACGCAATGAAGCGGAAAATGCGTTGCGGGAAATCAACAAGAAACTGGAAATGACCTTGAGTGTAGCCCGAATCATTCCTTGGCGCTGGGACCTGAAAAACGATATGATTACCTGCGAATCCGAACAGATATTGGCCCACATGAATTTTACCAAAGAAGAAGGTTCCACTCCTCAGGCGCATATTATAAAAGCCTCCGAATATTTCCGGAAAATGCACCCGGAAGATCTGGAACGTATGCAGCAGGTACACAAAAAACTTATATCCGGAAAATTACAACATGCCAAAGAAGAGTTCCGCATCATTACCGAAGTGGAAGGACGAAAATTTATAGACTGGCTTGAAACGAATGCAATAGTAGATCAATACGATGAGCAGGGCAGTCCAATATCACTGGTAGGCTCACTGCTACTAATAACAGAACGTAAGAGACAAGAAAAGGCACTGATAGCAGCCAGGGAAAAAGCTTTGGAATCCGAACGGCTAAAGTCTGCATTTCTGGCTAACATGAGCCACGAAATACGCACACCATTGAACGCTATCGTAGGTTTCTCCAGCTTGCTGACTTCCACTGAGGATGAACAGGAACGGGAAGAATTCATCAGTATCATAGAGAATAATAACCAGCTGCTCTTGCAACTCGTCAGCGACATTCTGGACTTATCGAAAATAGAGGCAAATACGCTTGAGTTCAATTACCGGGACGTTGACCTGAACGGACTGGCAAAAGACGTGGAAAGTACCGTACGCCGCAGGCTGAAACCGAATGTTGTTCTGGAATTCATTCCTGGAGCTGCCCAGTGCCATGTGCAAACCGAAAAGAACCGGCTCTCACAGGTACTTATCAACTTGTTGGTTAATGCGACTAAATTTACTCAGACAGGTAGCATCACATTCGGTTATGAAATACGTGGAAAAGAACTATATTTTTACGTAAAGGACACCGGCATGGGCATCTCACAAGAGGATCAGAACAAAATATTCGAACGTTTCACCAAAGTGGACACTTTCACTCAGGGAACGGGACTGGGCCTTTCCATCTGCAAAAACATTATCGAAAAGATGAAAGGCAGGATCGGAGTAGAATCCGAGGGTAAAGGCAAAGGAAGCACATTCTGGTTCACAGTGCCGTATCAGCCGGGAGCAGTTGTAGAACAGAAGAAACAGCAACCTGTCAGCCTTGCCCCCAAAGCAGCCAGGCAAAAGCCTATCATCCTAGTGGCAGAAGACAATGAGAGCAACTACTTGCTATTCAATTCCATTCTTAACAAAGATTACAACCTGGTGCATGCCTGGAATGGTGAAGAAGCTATAGAGTTATATCGGAAATTCCAGCCGCACGTCATCATCATGGATATCAATATGCCTAAAATGGACGGATACGAAGCGGCAAGGGAGATACGAAAATTCTCAAAAACAATACCCATCATTGCCGTTACGGCATATTCCTTCTCCTCTGACAAAGAAAAGGTGATGGAGAACGGATTCAACGGTTATGTGCCCAAACCGGTCGACGCGCATATCCTGAAAGAGAAACTCCATAGTACAATTAAACAAAACATTGCAGCAGAATAAACACATAGCGAGGTTATAAAAAACATTACACGCAAGGATTGCCAGAAGAGTCTACAAGAAAAACATTAAAACATTTTAACATAACAAAAGAAGAATTATGAGTATGGAACATAAGGCGTTTGTGTTTGACACCGAGAAATTTCACGCCGAGATAGAGCCTGTCATGAAAGACAGCATTAAGAATGCCGAGGTGGCACACCGGTATATTTGCGAACATCTTGACGAGTTGCAATCACCTTACACGGGCGATGAGTTGGGTGAAGATTGGGAAGAGGAGTTCGGCGAACTTACACTTCAGACCTATTTCGACATTCTCCTTACCACCTGCTACGATGTGGAAGACGATCGCGGTCTGGGCGAAATGTGGGAGGCAGTGAACGAGGTAATCAAAAGTCTCGATGTGTTTGAATATGGTGAGGTTCCTGTCCTAGGCTGCCAGGTTGAAATCAACAGTGTCATCGTAGACCCCGGCATGGAAGGCTTGGGCATTATAGACGGCGACGAGGTGGCAGAGATTTTGGAAAGGTTGAAGGAAAACAGGGATGAAGCGGAAAGTGCTGAACCCGAAGACCTGCTATATGAAGCTGAACCGGAGGAATGGATGGAAGCCTACGACGACCTTTGCAGCCTCTATGAAGACGCCCTCAGCCAAAAAAAGGGTCTGCTCCTCACCTTTTGACCGATTGAAAGAATCTTACTTAAGAAAGAGTGTCAAAACTGAATAAAAGAATGCAAATTACACGAATTACACGAATTACACGAATTACGCAAATAACAAATCAGATAAGTTCTGATTACCAGAAGCATAAAAAAATATTTGTGTAATTCGTATAATTTGTGTTCTAACCTTAATTTAGACTCACACCCTATTTTTTTATTCAGTTTTGCCACATTCGCATTCGTTTTCTTACCTTAATCGAAGTTTTCTTTTTACGCCATTCCTTTTCCTCTATATTCACTCAGACTGACCCCGAAATGTTTCCGGAATACTTCCCTGAAACATTTCGCATCGCAAAACCCGGTCATATCCGCAATTTCCGTAATGGAATGCTCGCTTTCTTTCAATATCCGGGCGGCAATCAGCCAGTTGATACTCGCCCTCAGAAGATTGATACTGAAAGATTTTGCCCTATAGTCATCCGCACCGATTTTCAACCCTTCCAACATGTTCTTTTCATCTCCCAATGCAGTCGTAGAAGCACCAGAACATGATATTAATATGAAAAATTAACAAAAAAACAAGAACATTCATAGTCTAAAGATCGTTTTTCATGCAAAAGAACCGACAGAAGTCCCCATCTCATTAAAATGATTCACTTCCAAACAAATAACATAACTACATAAGGGCTTGCTCCGAAACCGGATTCAGCCCCTTATCCATTTTAAATTAACTCATAACTGGCGCTCTGGATAGGCATATCCAGATTGTGCAGTACCTTTTCAAGCAGAATTCCCTCCCGGTTATCGTACTCATAGCCAAAAGTGGCACGAATACCCTGAAGGATGAATTGCGTAGCACGATCTAAGGCAATAGGAAGGCTGTCACCTTGCAATAAGGCTCCGGTGATGACGCTCGTAAAGGTATCCCCTGTTCCCGGATAGTGGGCAGGCAGATAGGGACAGGTTATTTTCCAATAACGATCTCCTACCCGATTGTAGGCATATACCGAAGTCTTATGGCTTTCTCCATGGACAGGGACGCTTGTAATAATAACTACCTGAGGTCCGGCATCGGACAAAAGCCGAAGATAGGATTTCAGTTCTTCATCCGTATTAGCCGCTTTATAAGGTTTATCCATCAAATAAAAAAGTTCGGTCAGATTCGGGGTTATCACATCGGCTTTTGCTGCCAGATGACGCATCTCCCGGATCATCGATTCATCAAAATTAGTATATAGCCGCCCGTTATCTCCCAATACCGGGTCAACCACTACCAAGCCGTCCGGCTGGCGAAAATCATCTATAAAATCCGAAACGATCTGTATTTGTCGGGGAGAGCCTAAATAACCTGTATAAAAAGCATCAAACTGTATATCCAGCTTTTTCCATTCAGCAATGATCCTGGGCATTTCATCCGTCAAGTCGAGAATGGAAAACTCCGGATATTGTGTATGACTGGAAAGTACAGCCGTAGGTAAAGGACAAACCTGAAAGCCCATCGAAGACAAAATAGGAATTACCACTGTAAGGGATACGCGTCCCATACCTGAAAGGTCATGAACCGCTGCTATTTTCTTTACTTTATTTGTATACATAGTGCTTTTATTACATATTCCGCCACTTCCATGACATAAAAATTCCCCGCAAAGATAACTTTACGAGGAGTAAAGAACAAGCTTAAAGAGAAATTGTTTGATTCTATCAAGGTTTAGGGGTTAAACTAATGAAAGTATTCCTCATTCACTATATAGAGAAAAATAAATGGCATAACTTACCGGTTCAAGCAGCAATAAGCATTCTTTTGACAACAAATTACTCAAAATATAAAAGTTATCTCTATATTTGCCCACTGAGATTTTAATGAGGAATAGAAAACAGGAGCAAAAAGATATATGAAAGAGAAGCCAAATATTGACTGTGAGAAATATCGCCAGATTGCGCAAATGGCTAAAATGGGTTGGTGGGAATCGGACCTGAAAAATCGCCAATATATTTGTTCAGACTTTATCATTGACTTACTCGGACTTGAAAGCAACCGGATCAGTTTCGAAGATTTCCACGGAAGAATACGGGAAGACCATCGGGAACGGCTCAGAAATGAATACTTTTCGCTCACAAACATAGAAACCTATGAACAAATGTTCCCCATCCAGGCAAAAGATGGAGATATATGGGTATATTCTAAAATAAGTTTCAAACAACCGGATGAAGAAGGTTATAGAAATATGATAGGATATCTGCAATGCATAGATAACCGTACTGGAGAGATGAATGAGAACATTGATTTCCTTCAGGTAAATAGTTTACTTTATCAACAAAACAGTATTTCCTATTCATTGCTCGCTTTTCTACAATCGGATGATATTACACAGATTATCAATAAAATATTGGCAGATCTCCTCAAACAGACCAAAGGAGACCGCACCTATATATTTGAGATAAACAGAGAACATAAAGTGCAAAGTTGCCTTTATGAAGCAACAGCCGAAGGAATATCCCAGGAACTGGATTTCTTACAGAATGTACCTTGGGATGATTCTCTCTGGTGGGATCGCCAAATCTCAGAAAAGAAATCAATCATTCTGAATACATTGGACGATATGCCACCTGAGGCAAAAGTTTACCGTGATACCTTGGAGGTGCAAGATATTAAATCAGTAATGGTGGTTCCTCTCCTATCGAAAGATAAGGTATGGGGGTATATGGGCATCGATATGGTCAGAACGCACCGCAGCTGGAGTAACATCGACCATCAATGGTTTTCGTCTTTAGGAAACATCATCAGCATTTGCCTCCAATTACGTAAAGCGGAACTTCAGGCTAAAGAGGATCGCCGCGCATTGGATCACAGTGAAAAAATTCTTCGCAATATTTATAAGAATCTGCCAGTAGGTATCGAGCTTTACGACAAAGACGGGTATCTGGTAGATATGAATGATAAAGAACTTGAAATATTCGGCTTGGCGGATATGAAGGAAGCACTGGGGGTATCACTGTTTGAGAATCCCAATATCCCCGAAGACGTGAAAGAAAAATTGCGTGCCAGAGAAAATGTGGACTTCTCGATCAATTATGATTTCTCAAAGATCGACCGATACGTCACAAGTCGAAGAAAAGATATTATCAATCTTCAAACCAAGGTGGCTCTGCTTTACGATTCACAAAATCAATTCAGCAATTACCTGTTTATCAATATAGATACAACAGAAACCACCAGTGCATACACCAAAATACAAGAGTTTGAACATCTGTTCCTCTTAATAGGTGACTATGCCAAAGTAGGTTTTGCCCATTTTAATGTAATGACGAGAGACGGGTATGCCCAGGATACATGGTATCGGAATTTAGGTGAAAAAGAAAACACTCCCATGCCCCAGGTTATCGGAGTATATTCACATGTGCACCCGGAAGATTGCGCTGTCCTGAAACAATTTGTAGATCAGGTTAAAGAAGGGAAAGCCACAAGTTTAAGTAAAGAAGTACGCGTTAACAGAGGTAACGGAAAATATTCGTGGACCAGTATAAACGTAATGGTTAGGGATTATCGTCCTCAGGATGGAGTTATTGAAATGCTGTGTATCAACTATGATATCACTCCCTTGAAAGAGACAGAACAGAAGCTGATCATTGCCCGT
>QWCY01005779.1_pt1 | contig 13585 bp, 8 predicted proteins | sample 1972631 | NCBI WGS metagenome assembly QWCY01 (sample SAMN09866696, study PRJNA288562) | Human gut metagenome isolate pre1_stool, whole genome shotgun sequencing... | isolation source: gut | host: Homo sapiens | place: USA: California
ATGCGATAGAGGCAGTACAGATTGCTGTTTTGCCAAAGGGAAGCGCTGCTCCTGGAGAAACGGCAGATGCGTATCATTTTAACGAAGAGTGGAATAAACCGTCAGTTAAATATACCGCCCATGTGCAAAATGTCGGTTGGCAGCCGACTTGCTGCAATCAGGAAACAGCAGGAACGATCGGGAAAAACCAGCGTCTGGAAGCTTTGCAAATAAGTTTGTCTGGTCGTGGATTTTCAGGAGACATTCATTATAGTACCCATGTGGAAGATATTGGATGGCAATTAGAAGTTTCAAATGGAGAAATGGCAGGGACAATCGGACAGAATAAGAGGATTGAAGCAATAAAAATCTGGCTGACCGGTGAGATAGAAAAGGAATATGATGTGTATTACCGCGTCCATGTCCAGAACTTTGGCTGGCTTGACTGGGCGAAGAATGGAGAAATTGCAGGAACGGTTAACTATGGTTATCGGATGGAAGCAATAAAGATTGCTCTGGTTCGTAAAGACGGAGAAGGGCTGACACCGGTAGGAACTTCCTCAAAAACCTTTGATACCCAGGCTGTTTACAGTGCCCATGTTCAAAATATTGGCTGGCAGGATGAGGTCTATAATGGAGAGACGATCGGAACCGTTGGTCAGGGACTCCGCATGGAGGCTTTGAAACTGGATTTATATAAGCCATTGTATTCGGGAGAGGTTACCTATAGCGCCCATGTTCAGAATATTGGCTGGCAGGACTGGAAAAAAGATGGCGAGATATCCGGTACAGTCGGAGAAAAACTCCAAATGGAAGCGGTTAAGATAAAACTGACCGGTGAGATGGCGGATCATTACGATATTTATTATCGTGCACAGGTTGAAGAACTTGGCTGGCTGGATTGGGTAAAAGATGGAAAAGAAGCCGGGACTACAGGCAAGGGATACAGACTGGAATCCTTGGAGATTAAACTTGTGCCGAAGACAGAAGGATAAAAAGAAGCATAAGGAATAGAAGAGACGCTGAAGTGATTTGCCATGAACTTCAGCGTTTCTCTGCCTTGAAAGTTATAAAAATGTTGCTACTCTAAGAATGTGGGTGCTATACTAAGACTGAAACAGTGGGGGATCTGATGAATAAGTAAGGAGAATACTATGGGAAAGAAAGCAAAGCAAATGGCTGCACTTTTTATGGCAGGTGCTGTGATAACAGGAATGACAGAAATGCCGCTTCGTGTATATGCCGAAGAAGAACCTCAGAAAGTCGAAGAAAAGCTGATAGAAACAGACGAATATGGAAACGTGTATGAAATAGAACCGGAAATAGGATTAGTTGAAGAAGACAAAAGTATTCGAATGGCAAGATCTTCTTCTGCCCAAATCGTCAATTTTAATACAAAAGGTGCTGTGGTTACAGAATACACAGAAGCAGAAACCGGCGCCCAGGGATATACCTGCGGTGCGTACGGTGCGGACGCTGCTTATCTTGGAACCAGCGATGGAAAAGTGCGGTTTATGCTTTCAGGCGTGATCGGAGAAATCGATCCGGATGAAGTACAGGTCGTAGATATTTCCCAGGTTGAATCCCTTAGTTGTTATCAGGTCTCATCCGGAAGACTCTATCATAATATCGTTGGAAACGTAACGAATAATGATTACAATGCCTGCCTGGACAATGGACCGGCACCGGAGTATCTTGCAGAGGGCACTGATTATTATAGTTATGACGGACATTATTTTTACACCTACGATAATTTTGAAAATATGCTGGAAGATTATCAAAACGGTGACCGTTCACATTCTGTGAATCCGTCTGCTCCATATTATAATTATTTTCAGTATCTGCCGCTTCGCAGTCAGAGCAATTATAGTGCAGATGAATTGAATTCTATCATCAATGCAAAGACTGATTCGGACTCTAAAATGTGGGATAGCGGTGCACAGTTTGTGAAAAATCAGGATACATACGGTGTAAATGCCCTGATGATGGCAGGAACAGCAGCCCTTGAGAGCGGATGGGGAAAGAGTAGTATTGCAAAGGAAAAGAATAATCTTTTCGGTTTAAATGCTGTAGATACCTCTCCTGGAGAGAGTGCCAATAGTTACAAGGATGTCTCTACCTGTCTCAAGGATTTTGCGGAAACTTATATGTCGAAGCAATATTTAAGACCGGGATGTGGAACCTATAAAGGAGCCTATCTGGGTAATAAAGGAAGTGGAATTAACGTCCACTATGCATCCGATCCGTTTTGGGGTGAGAAGATCGCCAATTTGATGTGGAGCCTCGACAGGACAAATGGATCAAAGGATTATGGAAAATATTCCATTGGAATAAAGGATTTGATAAACAGTGAACATACCACGCTGAATGTCAGAAAAGAAAGCAATACTTCTTCTGATGTGCTGTATAAGACAGCTGCTCAGTCACAGTATGCATTTTTACTTTTGGATAATGGTGAAGCAGCGAATGGATTTTACCGGGTTCAGAGCGATGGTGTCCTTACAGAGGGAAGAAACGGAGTAGACAGCAGTACCGGTAACTATAATTTTCAGGATATGTATGGATATGCCAGTACAGATTACATTTCACTTATTCAGAAAGGAAATGGATCTTCTTCAAATGTGAAGCCGCCTGAAAATAACAAGCCGGATACAGGGGAAGAGGTAGAGCCGGTAGCAGTACCGGATGAAGTGAAGGATGCCTTATCTGTTTCGGCACACGTAACAAATCTTGGATGGTTAGATGAAACCGGAAATGGTGAAAAGGCAGGTACTGTAGGCCTTGGATACGCAATGCAGGCCATGAAAATGCAGATATCAGGAATTGATGGTCTGGGTATCGAATATCGTGCCCATGTGGCGGATGATGGCTGGCAGGATTATGTTGCAGACGGTGAACAGGCAGGAACAACCGGGCAGAGCAAAGCAATACAGGCAGTTCAGATTCGTTTGACAGGCGAAAAGAAAGACGAATATCAGATTCTATATCGTGCCCATGTGGCAAATGATGGATGGCAGAATTATGTCACAACAGATGAGATTGCAGGAACAACCGGAGAATCGAAGGATTTACAGGCAATCCAGATCGTATTGCTGAAAAAAGAAAAGGATGTAGATGTTGAGAATAAAGACCTCCTTTCTTACAGTACTTTTGTGCAGGATCTTGGCTGGACCGGTCAGGTGAAAAATGGAGAACAAAGTGGTACAGTAGGTTTGTCGAAAGCAATCCAAAGTATAAAGATTAATGCAAATCTTGCAGACCTAAATGTGGAATATTCAACTTATGTGCCAAATGCAGGATGGCAGGAATATGCTGCAGATGGAAAGGAATCGACAGCAAATGACGATCCAAAAAGAACCGAAGCTATAAAAATCAGATTAAAAGGAACGCAGGCAGAGAATTACGATATTTACTATCGTGTTTATACAAGCAATTATGGCTGGCTTGGCTGGGCAAAGAATGATGAGGAGTCAGGAACTAAAGGTTATGACTGCCAGGCAGAAGCCATTCAGATCGTTGCAGGCAAAAAAGGAATGGATGCTCCCGGAAGTACGGAAAACGCATTTGTGGAGAAGGATCCGACCGTTTCTTATGCTGCGTATGTCAATGGTGAAGGATGGATGAGTCCGGTTGAAAATGGAGAAACCAGTGGTACAACAGGAAAGTCCTTGGCTTTAGGTGGAATCAAAGTTAATTTGCCTGATAAAGGTTACGCAGGAACCATTCAATATATGTCACATATACAGGATATTGGTTGGGACAGCTGGAAAGAGGAAGGTGAAGTAAGCGGCACTGCAAATGGCCAGAAGAGGCTAGAAGCTGTAAAAATCAGACTGACAGAAGAAATGGAAGAAAGATATGATATCTATTACCGTGTCCATGCGCAGAATTTCGGCTGGATGGGATGGGCCAAGAATGGAGAGGCTGCCGGAACCGAAGGCTATGGTTACCGTGTAGAAGCCATTCAGATTAAAATTGTAAAAAAAGGTGCACAGGCTCCGGGAACAACGGAACAGTGCTTCAGTAAAAAATGGACCTCCATCGTCTATTCTGCTCATGTACAGGATATTGGCTGGCAGAATAATGTAAAAGACGGGGCTCTTGCCGGAACTACCGGGGAAAGTAAACGAGTAGAAGCAATCAAAATATCCCTGTCAGGTCAAAAAGCAGAGGGAAGTGTGGAATATAGTGCCCATGTACAGGATATCGGCTGGCAAAAGTCTGTAAAAGACGGAGCCCTTGCCGGAACCACCGGAAAAGGAAAACGAGTGGAAGCGATCAAGATTAATCTTACCGGAACGCTTTCTGAATCATGTGATGTGTATTACCGTGTCCACGCACAGGATTATGGCTGGCTCGGATGGACAAAAAATGGTAATCCTGCAGGTACAGAAGGACTTTCAAAAAGAATAGAAGCAATCGAGATCAAAGTTGTTACAAAGGGAGATACTGCTCCGGAAATGGGCAAAGAAGCATTTGTCAAAAAATAAAAATACAGGCATCAATGGAAAGGTAGGAATATGAAAAAGTTTTTGAGAGATAAGAGCAGTCATATTATATTCATATGTGTTCTGCTTATACAGATCATTTTTATGATTTTTTATTGTGATATGAAAAAAGGATATTTTGTGGATGAGTTATGGTCCTATGGACTTTCTAACAGTTATTACCACGCACAGATCTGGGAAGATGGAGCATTAGATAATCCGGAAATCAGTCCGGATATGTTTAAGGAATATATGACAGTCAATGAGGGAGAAGCCTTCAAATTTGGATCTGTTATCTATAATCAGACCCATGATTCCCATCCACCTCTTTTTTATATGGTTTTGCATGCAATCAGTTCATGCTTTCCGGGACAATTCAGTAAATGGTTTGGTCTCATTCCTAACTTGTTGTATTATGCAGTAACAATTATATTTTTGTATAAAATAGGAAAATTAATCAAAAAAGATAAATATTTTGCTTTCTTTCCGGTTTTGTTTTTTGGATTTAGTATTGCAGCGGTAAATATGGTGACATATATTCGAATGTATATGTTATTAACCATGTGGTGTACCATTTTCGCATATGAACATTTGGAAATGATGGCATCAAGAAAAATCAAAATGAAAAATTTGATCAGTATTTTGCTTGCTACTTTTGGCGGTGTATTTACACATTACTATTTTGTGATTTTTGCATTTCCTATGGTGATCTTTCAGATGATCTGGATGATCATGCGAAAAGACTTTAAAATGACCGGAAAATATGTAGTGAGCGGAGGCGTTGGCGGAGTTTGTGCTGTTGCGTTATACCCTGCAATTCTTAAGAATCTGACAGGTACAGGAGTGAGCCATAGCCAGAAAACACTTCAGAATATGCATAATTTTTCAGATTGGACGTCACGAATCAGAAAATTCTGGGTTATAGTCAGTGAAGAGATGTTCGGCGGTGTCTTCATGCTGCTCCTGATTGTCTGCTGCCTTGGAATTCTTGCATATCTTATCACACAGGTTTTGTGGGAAATGAAGCTGCAATATCATGCAGATCACTATGAAATTGCAGTGAATAATAAAGAACACACAAAAACTGTTTATGTAAAAGTAAAAAGAGAAACATATTTGATCTGTGATATAATACTTACTTGTGCTTTTGTATTTGTTATTTCAGCAAAAATCTCGCCATGGCAGGTGAACAGGTATATCATGAATTTGTTTCCTTTTCTGTCTCTGCTGTTTTGCTACCTGCTTTATTTTATCTATAAGTTATGGATAAAAAATAAAGCAAAGATTCAGATTGCAATGGTTATTTCAATGATGCTGATAGGAGGCTTGACGTATTATGTAAATGATCCTTGTTATTTATATCCGGAAGGAGAAAATAATATTGCAATCAGTAAAGAATATGCAGATACAACATGCTTGTATGTTTATACAACGTCTTATATAATGATTAACGAAGGGTTAGAATTACAGAATTACCAACGTTTATATCAAATGTATTACAAAGATCTGGATATAAAAGTACCGGACGTTTCAATAGAAAATTCCAAATTAGTTGTATATTTGGATCGAATACTTGATAAAAAATATGATGATCTCGGTGAAAAGGTAACCATGGATCCTGAAAAATGCTTAGAAAAGATACAGAAATTAACCGGACTTAAAAATTCAAAGGAATTGTATCAGGATGAAAAGGCATATGTATATGAGTTATATAACTAAGCGGAGATTGGTTAGAGAACGGTAATATTTTGTGACAGTATTATGTTGTACAAATGGAGGTCGCTTATGAAAAAAACATGGGGATTGCAAAATTCCAGAAGTCGGATGATCGCACTGTTTATTGTAGATATCTTAAGTGTGATCCTGGATTCTTATCTGGCAATTATTTTGCGTTTTAAATTGGATAATATCTGGGTACCGGCAGAGTATATGTACAGTGTCGAGAGCTATATGGTCATCAATGTTATCACAACAGTAGTCATTTTTTTAGTACTTAATCTGTATAACAGGGTATGGTCTTATGCCAGCATAAATGAGATGCTTGCCATTCTTGGTGCAACAATGCTGTCAACGGTCTTTCAGGCTTTCGGTTTCAGTTTGTTGTATCTGCAGGTTCCGAGAAGTTATTATTTCTTCTATTTTATTTTGTTAAGTATCACAACGATCATCACTCGATTTTCTTATCGCATTTTGCATACCATGGAAAATGGATTGAAGAAATCAACCAGGCATAGCCGTAACACCATTGTGATCGGTGCCGGCGAAGCCGGAAATATGATCATCAAAGAATTAAAAAGCAGTAAATACCTGAATCAGAAGGTTGTCTGCGTGATTGATGATAATCCTTCCAAAAAAGGAAAATACATTCATGGAATCCGCATTGTCGGAGGAAGAGATAAGATTCAGGAAGCAGCAAAGAAGTATGATGCAGAAGAAATTATCCTTGCAATTCCTTCGGCAGGAACAAAAAATACCAGAGATATCTTAAGAATCTGTAATCTTACAGATTGTAAACTTAAGATATTACCGGGAATGTATCAGCTGATCAATGACGATGTAGGAGTGTCAAACCTGCGGGAAGTATCCATCGAAGATCTTCTCGGAAGAGATACTATTGAAATTGATATGGAAAGCGTTGGGCAGTATGTGAGAAATAAAAGAGTATTGGTTACGGGAGGCGGCGGCTCCATCGGAAGTGAATTATGCCGTCAGATCGCTTCCCACAATCCAAAGCTTCTTATCATTTTTGATATCTATGAGAACAATGCCTATGACATTCAGCAGGAGCTGGTTCGTAAGTATCCAAATCTGAAGTTGGAAGTACTGATAGGTTCTGTTCGAAATACAAGTCGAATTGAAAGCGTCATGGAGCATTATCGACCGGATGTTGTTTTTCATGCGGCAGCCCATAAACACGTGCCACTTATGGAAGACAGCCCGAATGAAGCCATTAAAAACAATGTGTTTGGTACTTATAAGACAGCAAGAGCTGCGGACAAGTACGGGGTAAAGAAATTTGTACTGATCTCTACGGATAAAGCAGTAAACCCTACCAATATCATGGGTGCATCGAAACGTATGTGTGAAATGATCGTACAGACCTTCAGCAAATATTCCAGAACAGAATACGTGATCGTACGATTCGGGAATGTGTTAGGAAGTAATGGAAGCGTTATTCCGCTGTTTAAAAAACAGATGGAGGCAGGAGGTCCTGTGACAGTTACGCATCCGGATATTATCCGTTATTTTATGACGATACCGGAAGCAGTTTCACTGGTACTTCAGGCGGGAGCTTATGCCCATGGCGGAGAAATCTTTGTGCTGGATATGGGAGAGCCTGTGAAGATTGCTGATCTGGCAAAGAATCTGATCCGACTTTCCGGATATACACTTGGTGTGAATATGGAGATCAAGTATACCGGTCTTAGACCGGGGGAAAAGCTGTATGAGGAATTGCTGACAAAAGAAGAGGGACTACAGAAAACAGCGAACAACCTGATTTTTATCGGCAAACCTCTTGAGTTCGATGAAGTACATTTCCTCAGCCAGCTGCGAGAGCTGGAAAAGGCAGCAATGGAAGAAAGTCCGGATATTAAAGAAAAAGTTGCAGATATGATTTCTACTTATCATATCAGACCGGAAGATAAAAAAAGAGACAGTGAGGCTTTTCAGAAACTGGTCAGTTTAGGGAGGATCAGTCATGAAGGACCCATTGTAGATGAAAAACACAGTGGTATATAAAGTGGGCAGATTTGACAAAGATGCGAGTATTTGATATAATCTTTCCATCTAAAGAAAAGTGTAGTATAATATTCTAGTAATCAGAATAAAAGTTGGTGATTCAGATAGAACTAAATATCTGTAAAACCAACTTTTTTTGAGAAAAATAGTATTAAATCAGGTTAGGAGAACAATGGACGAGAAAATATTAACAGTAACTGTCCCAAGTTACAATGTGCAGGCATATCTGGAAGACTGTCTGGAATCCTTTGTGAATTCTGAAGTCATGGATGATATTGAAGTTTTGATCGTGAATGATGGTTCCAGCGATGATACTGCAACAATTGCGGAAAGATATGTTTCAAAGTATGAAAATACGTTCCGGTTGATCAATAAAGAAAACGGCGGACATGGTTCCACCATCAACACGGGAGCTCGTGAGGCAAGAGGAAAATATTTTAAAGTTGTTGATGGAGATGACTGGGTAGACACCAGAAGCTTCATCCGACTGGTGAAACTTTTAAAAGAAATTGATGCTGATATCGTTGCATCGAATTATACCTGGATCAACCATACGACACGGCTGCCGGAAAAGAGGCAGGAATATCCGTTTGAAAAAATCGAGTATAACAAGCTCTACCAGTTTGAGGAGATTGTTGGTAAGACCATCATAGATATGCATGCCACGACTGTGAAGACGGAGCTTTTCAGGAAAGCAAATGAACAGATTGATGAACACACTTTTTATGTAGATGTAGAGTTTATTGCATTTCCGATTCCTTACGTGAAGACAGTATATTTTATGGAAGACCCTGTTTACCAATATCGTCTGGGACTTCCGGGACAAAGTATGTCCATTGAAAAGATGCAGAAGAATCTGAAGAATCATCTGCGGGTTCTTATGCGGCTCAATCAGTACTGCAAAAAAGTCGAGAAGACGGCTCCAAAGGCAAATCTGGAGTATATCAGGGAATTGACAGCAACAATCCTTACCAGTCAGATGAAAATTTATATCAGCTTTCCTCTGAAGAATGGTATGCGAAAAGAAGCAATGAAATTAGATGCATATTTTTATCATAAGAACAGAGAAGTGTATGACAGAGTAAAGAATCCGGCAGTGTTGTTTTTACGGAAAACAAGATATGCTGCATTCCCGTTAGCTGTACTTGCATTTAAAGGCCGAAGAGATTCATATTAAATTGGAGAAGAATAATGAGCGTAACAAGAGATAGGATAAATACATTTTTTAGATATAAAGATTTATTAAGAGAACTGGTAGTCAGAGACGTGAAATTAAAATACAGAAGAAGTTTTCTGGGATATGTGTGGAGTATTTTGAATCCGCTGCTGATCATGCTTGTAATGACACTGGTATTTTCCCAAATGTTCCAGCGCGGAATCGAAAACTTTCCGGTTTACCTGCTGACAGGTCAGGCATTATTTGATTTTATGAATAATGCAACCCATATGTCTATGTATTCTGTGTTGGATAATGGAGCTTTGATCAAGAAAATATATGTACCTAAATATATTTTTACCTTATCAAAAGTAACAAGTTCCCTGATCGACCTTATTTTTTCAATGGGAGCATTGATTCTGGTCATGCTGATCACCAGAGCACCGTTTTCACCATATATCCTGCTTTTTCCATTGGTAGTGATTCCGCTGTATATCTTTGTATGCGGATTGGGCTTTTTCCTTTCTGCTGCGAATGTTTTCTTTCGAGATATTCAGTATATCTACAATGCCATCACAGTAGCATGGATGTATGTAACTCCAATGTTTTACCCGATCGAGCTGCTTCCGGACTGGCTCAGAAAGCTGGTAGAATACTGTAATCCAATGTTTTATTATATCCAGTTCTTCAGAGATCTTGTTTTATACAGACATTTTACAACTCCAAGAATCTTTATTGGTTGCTGGGTAATGGCTTTTATCATGCTGTCAATTGGACTTGGTGTATTTAAGAAAACACAGGATAACTTCATTTTATATATCTAGGAGAAGGGCGAATGAACGAAGAATATATTGTTGATGTTGATAACCTGACGATTCGGTTCAACATGGCATCTGAAAAGGTAGATAACCTGAAAGAATATGTGATCAAACTGATCAAACACGAATTGATGTTCCAGGAATTTCTTGCGTTAAAAGATGTCAATTTAAAAGTAAAAAGAGGAGAGGCGTGGGGACTGATCGGAACAAACGGATCCGGAAAGTCAACGCTTTTAAAAGCCTGCTGTGGAATTTTAAAACCATACAAAGGTTCAGTTACTACAAAAGGGACCATTGCACCGTTGATTGAATTGGGTGCCGGGTTTGATATGAATATGACGGCTAGAGAAAATGTGTTTTTGAATGGAACTGTACTTGGACATTCAAGAAAATTTATGGAAGAGCATTTTGATGAAATTATTGAATTCGCAGAATTGCAGGATTTCTTGGATGTTCCGATTAAGAATTTTTCCTCTGGTATGCAGGCAAGACTTGGATTTGCAATAGCTACCATGGTGAGACCGGATATTCTCGTGGTTGATGAAATATTATCCGTTGGTGATTACCAGTTCCAGCAGAAATGTTATGAGAGAATGGGGCAGATGTTGAGTGGAGGAACAACTCTGTTATATGTTTCTCATGATATAAATTCTGTCAGACAGTTATGTGATCATGCTATTTGGATTGACAAAGGAAATGTTCGAATGAGTGGTCTGGTAGAAGAAGTAACAACTGAATATATGCATATGAATCAGTAAGTGGTGAAAAGCATGATATTACAAAAAATTGTATGGAATCAACAGTCTGTTGAGGAACCAGAATTATACTATAAATTAAAAAACGGAATTAAGTCAGAGAGTGGAATATTGCTTAATGCAGGTGGTGAAGCAGATTTCTTGACATATATGAATATTTTTTCTGCTGAAAAATGGAGAAAGTATACAGGTATTCAATCGGTTTGTGTGTCTGTTAATTTTAAAGGAAAAATAAAGGTTGTCATATATGCCTTATCCTGCAAGAATAAAAAAGTATGTTCGAAGATAATTATGCAATTTCCAATGGAAAGCAAAGGCGAAGATTCCGTGAATACTCCAATATTTGCTTTACCGGAGAGTGGAGTAGTAGGTGTATCCATAATCGCTGAGGAGGATACAGCCCTCTATGCAGCAAGTTATATGACTGATGAAGAGAGGGAAAAGAAGGAAGTTAAGATAGGAATAGGCATTTGTACTTTCAAACGTGAGAAAATCTGCTTAACAATGAGAATGCCTTATCTTATGGACATTTGTCGGTATGCATATCCGATAATGGCGGTACATTAGTAAGAGAAAAAATCGAGGATGAACATATTCGCATTGTTAAGAATAAAAACCTTGGTGGAGTGGGTGGATTTACCAGAACGATGTTCGAACATATGCGAGATGATAGTATTACACATGTTTTATTGATGGATGACGATGCTGTGATTTCTCCTGAAGCGATAGAACGAACTTATACATTATTGACCCTGCTTAAAGAGAAATACAGAATGGCAGTAATCGGAGGCTCATTATTAAGAGAAGATTTGCCAACTCTGCAGTATGAATGTGGTGCCTGCTGGAATGATGGTGATATTGTTGCGAATAACCATAATTTTGACATGACACAATTAAAAAATGTCGTGATAAATGAACAGATTCAAAAAGCAGAGTATACAGGCTGGTGGTATTCGTGTATTCCGGTTCCGTTTATTAAGGAAATGCATTATCCTTTGCCGTTTTTTATCCATAGAGATGATATAGAATATGGATTGAGGGCAAATGGGCAGTTTATTTTCTTAAATGGAATAACGATCTGGCATGAAGCTTTTGAAAATAAATTACCTGGTTTCCTGGAGTATTATGATGTCAGAAATCTGGCAATTACGAATGCAATCCATAATCCGCAGTTTGCTGCAAAGGATTTCAAAAAGATGCTTTTTGTGCAGGTCAGCAGTAATATCGGAAAATACAGATATAAATATGTGGATCTGAATTTGAAAGGTGCGGTTGATTTTTTAAGAGGTTTTAAGTGGTTTTATAATGCGGATACCTTAGGTGTGCATGATGGATTAAAAAAATATAATTATCAGTCTATGCCGGCAGAAGAATTTATAGGACATAATGGAATCAAGCCGGAAGATCTGGATCCATGTGGTAGACCGGAGGCTGAACCACCGTGTAAATTAAAGCGAATATTGATCATGTTGTCAATGAATGGTCATTTTCTGCCTGCATATAAAAACAGAGCGACAAAAGTAGCCAGACCAAATCCGAATATTTATGACTTGTTCCGCTGCAATGAGGTTGTGTATGCTGATGCAGCAGGAAATGCAATTTGTGTGAAGCGGAGCAGGATAGAACTACTAAAAGCATATATAAAAATGTTGAAAGTATTTCGATTAATAGATTTGCATTATGACAAGGTTTGTGAAGAATATAGAAAAAATCATTCGAAACTTGAAAGCAAGGATTTTTGGAGCAGTTATTTAGAGTTAAAAGAAGTACAAAATAAGGAGATGTAAACAATGGAGTTAAAATTGCAAAGTATTCTATTTCCAGATAAAGAAGAATATACAGATAATGCCGATCTTTTTTATAAGGGTGGATTAGGAATCCGTGATGCTGAAGAAAAATGTTTTGTATTTTCAAAATATAGTACATGTGATTTTGGGGCATATTTAAATGCCTTTTCTATGAAAAAATGGAAAAAACACACAAAAATCGGCAAAACGATGTTGAAGCTTGAAATTAAAGGTGACTTTGAGCTGGTTCTGTCCGGATATCATAGAATTGAGAATTCAGCAAAAAGAAATGTTTTGTTAAAGAAAGAATACCATTGCGATCAAAAAGCAGAAATTATTGTTGAGATTCCATCAAATAAGGACACATTGATTGCATTTGAACTCCGCATGTATTCAGAGTGCTGTGTATATGGTGGTGGTTATTATGCTGAGGTAAATGAAAGTGATTTCAATGAAGTGAGACTTTCAATCGCAACGACAACATTTAAAAAAGAAGACTTTATTCGTAAAAATGTTAAAATGATCAAGGATGAAATTTTAACTCAGGATGATATCATTGGAAAAAATGTTTATCTTCACATCGTTGATAATGATGAGGGTCGAGTATTGTCGGCGGAAGAATTTGAAGGTCCGCATATTTATTATCACAGAAATAAAAATGTAGGCGGTTCAGGTGGATTTACACGAGGAATGATCGAATCTATTCGCCAGAAACCAAAGGCGACTCATGTATTATTGATGGATGATGATGTTGTTGTTTTATCAGAAAGTATAAAAAGAACATATTTATTATTGTTACTGGCAAAAGAAAAATATAAAGATTATATTATCAGTGGTGCCATGCTTTGTTATGAAGAGATGG
>QWCY01011905.1_pt1 | contig 13578 bp, 12 predicted proteins | sample 1972631 | NCBI WGS metagenome assembly QWCY01 (sample SAMN09866696, study PRJNA288562) | Human gut metagenome isolate pre1_stool, whole genome shotgun sequencing... | isolation source: gut | host: Homo sapiens | place: USA: California
GCTTATTATACTTCTGGCCATGGAGAATCATCCTTATCTTCCGAGGTCACAAGTCTTCTTACAAAATCAAGAATTTCCACAAGTGATCTGCTTTTAATGACTGCAACATCCATTCCTGATGATTGTGATCTGCTGATCATCGATGGGGCTACAAGCGATTTTACAAAAGATGAAGTAAAACTATTATCTTCTTACCTGAAGAAAGGTGGAAAAGTTGTTACTTTACTTGCCCAGACAAATAAGAGTATGAAAAACTTATATGGTCTGTTAAAAGACTACGGTTTAACTGTTCAAAGCGGATATATTGCAGATACAGAACGTTCATATCAAGGAAATTATTATTACTTGATCCCAAATCTTTCTGTAAGCGGTGATATGGCTTCTGGAATTTCATCAAACTCTGTTATGATGATCAATTCGAAAGGTATGACACAGAGTACTCCAGTTAGAGATTCTATTTCTACCGATGCATTTATGACAACATCCAGCAACGGATATGCTGTCACTGAGAAGAAACAAACACAGGGAACTTATGTCCTTGGTGCAACTTCCACAGAATCTGTCAAAGTCAAAAACAGCAAAGGAAAGAAAGTTGCAAAAGAAAGTCGCCTGACTGTTTACGGAAGTAATATGCTGATCGATGAGCAGATCACAAGTTCTTTCTCATCCTTAGAAAACCTGACATTATTTACAAACTCTGTGACCGCATGTTTAAATAATGCCGATAATGTTTCTATCTCTCCAAAGAGTCTGGAAGTCAGCTATAATACGATTGCTCATCCTGGACCATTCAGTATCCTTGTAGTCTTTGTAATTCCAGTTGGTCTGATCATTGGCGGATTCATTGTATGGTTTAGACGCAGACGCCATTAGGAGGTTTTCATGAAACAGAAAAAAACATTACAGATTTTACTTCTCGTATTTGCAGGACTTATTGTCCTGTATACGGGAGTGAATTTATACCAGAAACAGCAATCTTCCAAAGAAGATTCTGATCAGACAATGATCTCTGATTTAAAGAGTTTAACTTCCATCTCTTATAATAACAACGGAACGACTCTTTCTTTCATAAAACAGAGTGGCAAATGGTATTATACAAAAAATAAAAAATATCCGATCACTCAGTCCTCTCTCGAAAGTCTTGCTTCTACATTTCAAAAGGTTGAGGCTGTCAGAGAACTTAAAAATGCAGATGCTCTAAGCGACTATAGTCTTGACAAGCCAACTTATACAGTTAGTGTCAAAGACAAAACTGGAAAATCCATGACTTATTATATTGGAAATGCAACCGGTGAAAATTACTATGTAACTTATGGAGATAAATCAAAGATTTATACCGTATCTTCTGATATTACATCTAGTTTATCTTATTCTTTAGATAATCTGATCGAGACAGATACTTTCCCTACGTTAAGTACTGGAAATCTTAAAAAAGTTTTGGTCACTCAGAACGGTAAGACAAAGACTTATACTAGCAAGAAGAAAAATCTTGATGGAATCTCTGGCGGTTTGGGTGTATTTACTTTTGGAGACTGCCAGAATTATTATGCAAGTCAGACAGATCTTGTAAAATATGGACTGGATAAGAAGGATCACATATGGTTTACTTGAGCGATAAGGATGTTGTGAAGAATATTTTGAATCCTTAATTTCGATATAAGAAAGAATCCTGCTTTGCAGGATTCTCCGCCTGCGGCGGGTCGCTTCAGCGACAAATTTCCCTTCCGCCGCAGTGCGATCCTGCCCGGAGGGCTTTTTATTTCATAGGGGATTTCATCGAAATTTCCTATGAAATAAAAATAAAATAGAGTGCAGAATACGAAATGATCAAATTCATTTCCGTATCCTGCTCTCTATTTTTATTATTTCTGTTTATACAGTTCTTTTATTCCTGATGCAAGCGATAACACGATTACTGAAAAATAAAAAGAACTTCAATCACTTGAAGTCCTTTTTCATGCCGCAGACCGGAATCGAACCGGTACTCGATTTAACTCGAACAGGATTTTAAGTCCTGCGCGTCTGCCAGTATTTACAGTCTGCCCCCTTTGGCCACTCGGGAATCCCACCAAGTGTTTACCTGACAATTAAAGATTATACGGCATTGTCAGGTAAATTGCAAGTGTTTTTTTAACTTTTTTTATATTTTTTTATGCCTGTGTTTCAACTTCTGTTTCAGGCTCAAATAATGCTTCGAATTCTGCGCGGTTAATGCGTTCTTTCTCTAATAATAATGCGGCACATTTGTGAAGGACATCTATGTGTTCTTCAATCATTGCTTTCGCATCTTTGTAGCATTTATTTACAATCTTCTTCACTTCCTGATCGATCACAGTCTGTGTGTTTTCTCCATATGGACGCTGCTGTCCAATTTCTTTTCCTAAGAAGACTTCGTCTCCTTCACCACTGTCATAATTGATCAGTCCGAGTTCATCTGACATACCAAACTTCGTTACCATAGCTCTTGCATACTGGGTTACCTGTTTGATATCCTGTGATGCACCAGTTGTGATATCATCTAAGATCAATTCTTCGGCAATTCGTCCTCCGAGACTTACCATGATATCCTGAATCATCTTTCCGCGTGTCATAAAGACATTATCATTCTCAGGAAGCGGCATCGTATATCCAGCTGCTCCTGTTCCTGTTGGAATAATAGATACAGTGTAAACCGGACCTACATCTGGTAACAGATGGAATAAGATTGCATGTCCAGATTCATGATATGCAGTGATCCTTCTTTCACTTTCTGGTACCACACGACTCTTCTTCTCTGTTCCGATTCCTACTTTGATAAATGATTTATCAATATCTTCTTTCATGATATAGGCTCTGTCATCTCTTGCTGCCTGAATGGCTGCCTCATTCATCAGATTCTCAAGGTCTGCTCCCACAAAACCTGCTGTTGTTCTTGCGATCTCATGAAGATCAACATCATCTCCTAATGGTTTCTGACGACAGTGAATCTTTAAGATATCTTCTCGCCCTTTGACATCTGGTCTTCCAACGCCAACCTTGCGGTCAAATCGTCCTGGTCGTAAGATCGCTGGATCTAAGATATCCACACGGTTTGTAGCTGCGATCATGATGATTCCTTCATTCACTCCAAAACCGTCCATCTCAACTAACATCTGGTTTAATGTCTGTTCACGTTCATCATGTCCACCACCAAGTCCAGAGCCTCTTCGTCTTGCAACTGCATCGATCTCATCGATAAATACGATACAAGGAGAATGTTTCTTAGCTTCTGCAAATAAGTCACGTACACGAGCTGCACCAACACCGACGAACATTTCCACGAAATCAGATCCTGAAATGCTGAAAAATGGTACATTCGCTTCTCCTGCAACTGCCTTTGCAAGTAATGTCTTACCTGTTCCTGGAGGTCCTACAAGAAGGACGCCCTTTGGAATTCTGGCTCCGATCTTTATAAATCGTCCTGGATTCTTTAAGAATTCCACGACTTCTTCTAATTCTTCTTTCTCTTCTGTCAGTCCTGCAACATCGTTAAATGTTACTTTCTTAGCATTTGGATTGGCAAGTTTAGCACGGCTTTTTCCAAAATCCATCATCTTGCCGCCACCGCCACCATTCTGGCGCATCATCATAACCATGAAAAATATGACAACTCCGATCGGTAGTACTACCCCGATCAGATTAGAGATCATATCCCCACTGTGATCGATTCCCTTAATACTGATCTTATTGGCAAGAGAGCTGTCAGCTTTCTTAATATCATTGATTGCCTGATTGACATCTGTAACTTCACAGCTCTTATAATCATCTTTTCCAAACTCTGCTGTGATCGTCCCAGTTGGTACTTCTTTATTCTGTTTAATAGTTACCGCAGTTACTTTGTCAGACTTTACATCCTTCATAAACTGCTGATAGGTGTAATCACCTGAACCTGGCTGGAACACGCTGATAAAATAATATGCTCCGATCACCAAGATCAGCAGGACTACTAAAAATCCACTGTTACTTTTCTTCGGGTTCAACGTTTAGTCTCCTCTCTACTCTTCCTCTGCTACTCCAATGTAAGGAAGGTTACGATATTTCTGTGCATAATCTAGTCCATATCCAACAACAAATTCATCTGGTACTTCAAAACCAATATATCTGACTGGTACTTCAACTTCACGACGATCTGGTTTGCTTAACAATGTACACAGATGAAGTGACGCAGGATTTCTGCTCTCAAGCATTGGTTTTAAATGATTTAAAGTCTTTCCTGAGTCAATGATATCTTCTACAACTAATACTTCTTTATCTAAGATTGGCTCATCTAAGTCTTTTGCGATCTTAACGATTCCTGAGGATTCTCTGGAATTTCCATAACTAGACACTGACATAAAATCAATTGTTACTGGAATCGTGATTCTCTTTGCAAGTTCACACGCAAAAAAAACACTTCCTTTTAAGATGGCGATCAGATGGATTTCTTTTCCTGCATAATCTTCACTGATCTGCGCTCCCATCTCCGCGATTCGTTTGTTTACATCTTCCTCTGAAATCATTACTCTGATATTCTCCATTGGAATCATCTCCTTCTCTTTTGAACTCAAGCTTTAAATAACGCTTGGTTGATTCTTTGATCTTATAATATTCGCTGATTCTTCTGCCAACGATCCATACAATATGACTGCCATCTGCCACCAATGGTATCTCTTCCCGCAATTGTCTTGGAATCTTCTCATCAATAAAATACCTGCTTAATGATTTTCTCTTCTGATCTTTGCCAAATGTAAAAAAATCTCCTGGCTTCCGGCATCGTAATTGTACACCTGTTTCTATTCTATCATAATCAATGATTTTGATACAATCATTTTCCACGATATTTGTCAAATCTGTAACCTCTTCGCACAAAATTTTTCCTGTCATTTCTTGTTTATCTGATATATTTCCTTTTTGTACCTTAATATACTGATAATTTTTCTCGGCAACCATATTATACGGAAGAGAAATTCGTTTCCCTGTTCCATTTTCTACCAAAGTTAACAGATCTTCAATATGTCTTCTTTCTAAATCTTTCTTCTTACCAGCTGTTTCTTCCAAAACTTTTTTTAGAACCTGTTTCTGGATCCAATGGTTTTCCAATAACAATTGATCACAATTGATCTCAAATCCTTGTCCAATAGGCTTTGTACATCTTAAAAATGACTCTTCTATCTGATCTGTCAGATACGTCGTCACTTCTTTGATATCTTCGCACAGCCATCCTATATGCTCCACCGCCTGCTCATTGATCATCTCAAGTCTTGGAATTACCTGATTTCGGATCTGATTTCTTGCAAATGCATCGTCCTGATTGCTTGCATCTTCTACCCAGGCCTGCCCAGCCTCTTTTAAATATTTTACGATTTCTTCTTTTTTTACACATAAAAGCGGACGGATCAGATTTCCATCTTTTTCTCTCATGGCACCCGCCCCATAAATTCCAGTTCCTCTCACCACTCGATATAAAAATGTTTCTGCCTGATCGTTTTGATGATGTGCGATCGCAATCTTATCAGCATTATATTTTTTCATTGTTTTTGCAAATGCATCATATCTCGCTTTTCTTCCTGCTTCTTCTAATGACATCTTTTCACGCTTGGCGATCTGTTTTACATCTATTTCAAATATTTTACACAGAATCGAAAGTTGTCCACAAAGATCCTGCACGAACTTCTGATCATCCACAGCTTCTCTTCGAATCATGTGATTGATGTGGACTGCTGTGATCGTGAGATTCATTGATTCTCTTAATTCATTTAAAATAAGTAACAGATATACAGAATCTGCACCGCCAGAAACACCGATAATGATATGATCTCCATTTTGTATTAAATTTTTTTCTTTGATAAATTCTTTTACTTTATTCATGTAATTTACTTTATCATTCTTTGCAGATTCCTTCAATACCTGTCCCAGATTCCCAATACCATGATCGTCATATCATCTCTTTTTTCAAATTCTTTGTTTGTTGTAATTCGCTCATATAATCCATCTGCTATTGCCTGTGGACGTACCACATCCATTTCTTTCAAATATCGTGCTGCCATCTCCAAACCATTTTGCGAAAATCCGTCGAAAGCTCCATCACTTAACATGACTAAAATATCTTCACTTTCCATCTTTTTGCGGTAAATTGGAATTTTCTCGGTATGTAATAAGAGGTTCACTGGTATCGTATCTACTTGAATGATCTCCACGTCGTTTTTTCTCTTTAAAAGACATGGGCAGGCTCCAATTTTAAAGAATGTTCCGATTCCTGCAAATAAATCTAACTGAAAAAAATCTAATGTCGCATATTTTTCTTTTTCTGGTTGTAAGATCATCATGGACCTTAAAAGCTGAACACTTTGACTTTCGTTAATTCCTGCTCCTAGAAGTTCTTCCATCACTTCAATTATTTTCCTACTTTCTTTTTTCGCTTCCTGTCCTGTTCCCATTCCATCCGAGATCATAGACACAAAACTTCCTTCCCTTACTTTTCCCATGGAAAAACTGTCTCCATTCTCATCCCCTGCGATCATTGGCGAAGTGTGGATTCCTGCGATTACATGGAATTTTTCTTCTGGTGTAAATCCATAAATCTCATAATAATTTCCGATCATCTTTTTCTGATCTGGCAATGGCTTCATTTTCTCCATTGTCATGGAACTTAACAACACTGCTGCTTGTCTTGTGCTGATTTCCCTGCCTTTTTTCTTTTTCAGATATAGATAGATCTGTTTTCCTTTCTCTGGATTATCGTAGAAATAAATTTCTTTTAGTCTCAGTTGGCTTTTTGCAAAACCTTTTGTGATCTTCTCATATAATTTCTTATTATCTGCCATTAATGATACTTTTCCCTGAAAGAAATCACCCAGTGTATTTCCGGCTCTGATATACTGCTCCCCGACAATCTTTCTCAGTTGTTTCATCTGATTTCTCATTGCACGCAGAAACAATTCCCGTTCATAAATCTGATTTGCTTCCTCGATAAAATCCTGTCCATTCTTGCATGGATGACATCTTTTTAAATCTGCATAGCTTAATCCGCCTTGCTTTTCGATGATCTGCCCAAGCCTGTCCTTATCTGCTAATGTAAACTGACATTTTTGATTCTCACGACATCCGACACATTCTTTTAAGATCACACTTTCAACTACATCTCTTCCCCGTTTTTCACACGTTTCTTCCTCATCGTTATGATCACAGAACATCTTTCCCGCTGTCGTGAGACATTGCTGCATCTGGCACATATGATAAAGGATCATTTCATGAAAATTTTGAAATAACCGGTCTTCTTCGAATTCTTTTTTCCTTAAGATTTCCATAATTTTCCCTCCTGCGAGATTATTATAGAGGGTTTTGTATGCAATTTCTGTCGAAACAGAAAATGTTATTTTCTGGAAATTATTATCGAAAAAATCCGATATTTCTATAAGAACAATCCTATGACTATTCTTATAAAAACATCGGATTTTATATCTTTATTCTTTACTCTACCGGATGTAAATTCTTCAAAGAAATGTCCATAATCTGTCTCTACTTCAATCTTTCTGACAAATGGTGCATAGTCTTTTGCCATAGCTACCGCTTCTTTGATTCCACCTGCAGCACCGATATGGTTATCTTTTAACATGACTCCATCGGATAAGTTGTAGCGGTGATTATGTCCACCACCAACCGTCACTGCGTATTTTTCAAATGGGCGCATGTTTGGTGTTGTTTTTCTTGTATCTAATAACTTTGTTTTATATCCTTCAAGCTCTTTGGATAACTCGCTTGTCATTGTTGCGATTCCACTCATTCTCTGCAAGTAGTTTAATGCAACTCTCTCTCCAGATAAAAGGGCACGGATATCTCCTTTGACAACTCCCATTAGCTGTCCTTTGGTCACTTTATCTCCGTCTTTTAATTCTGTCTCAAAAACAACAGTTTCATCTAAAAGTTTGAAGACTCTTTCAAATACTTCTAATCCACAGATGACCCCATCCTGTTTACAGATTAAATTTACTTCTCCCTGTTTTGGTTCTGGCATCACTGCGTTTGTACTGACATCTTCCTGAGTGATATCTTCTTTTAATGCATTCATCAAATATTCATCGATGTTAATTCTCATCGTTACACCACTGATCATAAAAACTTCTGTCCTTTCGTTTAATTTCGTCAAGAACAAGCTGTTCATTCTCTTTCTCACGCTGTTCTTCGTTCTGATACTTACTTAAATCTACTTCGACTGTCTCGGCTTTTGATGGATGTTCTGTGATGTCTTTCGCTGCTGCCTTGGCAAATACAAGTGCTTCCAATAATGAATTACTTGCCAGACGGTTCTTTCCATGAACCCCATTACAGCTTGTCTCACCGACTGCATATAAATGGTTCATAGATGTCTTGCTGTCTAAGTTTACTTTAATTCCACCCATAAAATAGTGCTGTGCCGGTGTTACTGGAATCGGTTCTTTTGTCATGTCATATCCTTCATCCAAGCACTGTTTGTAGATGTTTGGGAATCTATGTTTGATTCTTTCTCCATCTAAATGTGTAACAGATAAATAAACATGATCACTTCCGTCTTTCTTCATCTGTTTGCAGATTTCTCCAGTTACAACGTCTCTTGGTTTTAACTCATCTGTAAAACGTTCTCCATCTTTATTCAGCAGGTAAGCTCCCTCTCCTCTGACTGATTCAGAGATTAAGAATCTTCTTCCTGGTTTCTTTGAATAAAATGTTGTTGGATGGATCTGGATATAGTTAATATTCTCTAATTCAACATTATGGCGCAGGCAGATAGCCAGACTGTCTGCTGTCAGATGTCTGAAGTTTGTAGAATGTTTAAATAACCCTCCAAGTCCTCCTGTTGCAAGAACAGTATCCGGAGCTTCGATCGTATCTAAATTACCATCTGCATCTTTATATACAATTCCTTTACATTCTCCGTCTTTCTCAATGATATCGATCATCGTACAATTTTCCATGATCGTAATATTATCACGTTTCTTCGCCTCTTCGTATAAATGGCTTGTGATCTCTTTTCCTGTCAGATCTTCATGATGAAGAATACGGAATGTGGAATGTCCACCTTCTCTTGTAAACTCGATCTCTCCATCCTTCAGATCAAATCTTACACCAAAATCTTTCAGATCCTGAATGATCTGTGGTGATTCTTTGATCATCTTCTCGACGGCACCTTTATCATTCTCGTAATGTCCGGCCTTCATAGTGTCCTCGAAATATGAATCATAATCTTCTGGATTCTTCAGCGCTGAGATTCCTCCCTGCGCCAAAAATGAATCACTTTCTTCAACTTCCTTTTTTGTAATAACGATTACTTTGTAATCCTGTGGAAGAAATAATGCATTAAATAGTCCTGAAGCACCACTTCCTACAATGATCACATCTGCTGTTTTCATAATTCTCTTTGCCCTTCCTTGGAACTTTCCTGTCTTACTGTGCGATTCTTAACATCTCATCTAATGCTTTCTTAGCATTTAATCGCAAATCTTCTGGTAACTCTACCTGATTCTTCATGTCTCTTAATGTGTCTCTTACATTCTCTAAGCTGATACGCTTCATATTTGGACAGAACTGACGGTGTCCTACAGAGTAGAATGTCTTTCCTGGGTTCTTCTGTTTTAATTCATATAAAACACCCATCTCTGTACAAATGATAAATACGTCCTTGTCAGATGCTGTCGCATAGTCAATGATTCCTGATGTACTTCCTACATAATCACCTAAAGCTACAACGTCTGGTGTACATTCTGGATGTACTAAAACTTCTGCTTCTGGATGTACTTCTTTGGCTTTCTTTACGTTCTCGGCTGTGATACTTCTATGTACATGACAGAATCCGTCATTGTAAATAAAGTTCTTCTCTGGAAGTTTGCTTCCGATATAACGTCCGAGGTTCTCATCTGGTACGAAGAAAATATTCTTCTGTGGAAGTGCTGTTACAACTTTCAGAGCATTGGATGAAGTTACACAGACATCAGAATGTGCTTTGATCTCTGCTGTAGAATTAATGTAACAGACAACAGCAAGATCATCATATTTCTTACGCATCTCTTCAATCTTCTCTACATCGACCATATGAGCCATTGGGCAGTCTGCCTTCTGATCTGGCATGATCACTGTACGGTCTGGGTTTAAGATCTTGGCACTCTCACCCATAAAGTTTACACCTGCAAAACAGATCACATCTTTGGATTCTTTTAATGCAACTTTGGCAAGATAATAAGAATCCCCAACATAATCAGCAATTTCCTGAACGGCATCGTCTACATAATAATGTGCTAGTAAAACAGCATTTTTTTCTTGTTTTAATTGTTCGATCTCTTTTTTTAAATTTTCCATCTTTCTCTCCTTGTTATTAAACTTAAATATACCACGGCCACCCGTTGTGTTCAAGTATTTGTGATGTTTTTATATGATAAATACCAGTGATTTTACCTCTTTTTCAGATGCTTCAATCACTGGTATTATTATAAATTCTATTTATTTTATATGGTCACTATATATTTTCATATGCATTTGCTGTTTTCGTCCGATCATATCTTGTACATTGTCTCGTAATTATTTTTTCACATAGCATGTGTTCTTTCCTCTGCCTCTCTGCATGATCAATCCTTTTTTAACCATCTGCTTCAAAATCCTTCCACTCGTTGTCTGACTGATTCCTAATCTTTCCTGAACTTGTTTTCTTTGAATTCTTTTTTCTTGATCGATCATTTGCATGATCTGTGTTTCTTCGTCTTCTGGTTGTATATGTGTATGGTATTGCAGTTCTTCTCTTAATTCTGCCTGTGCATTTGTGTTTGGTAATATGATCTTAAATACATTATTACTGACTTTGATCTCTGGTTTTATAAACTGATCTTGATAAGCATTCATGATCTTTTGTATTCCTGTTCCATAAGCTTCGATCAATTCTAAACGGTAAAAAACATTCGCTAATCTTTTATTCCTGCATACAGAAATCCCCATCATCACATCTTCTAATGTAACTCCTGTTACCAATCCCCCAATGGATGTGAATTCTAACCGATCTTCGTACATACTGATCAGAATACTAGAACTATATCCGTAATCTCTGTGTACAAGACAGTTTAGCAATGCTTCTCTTACTGCTACTTCTGGATAATCTCTATTATCAATTCGATAAAGTTTTTCAAAAGTTGAATGTGTTTGATTTCTGAAGTCAATGTAATCATATACTGCTTCCATTTGTGCAAATAGTGATCCTGTAAATTCTTTTCTATCTTTAAATATATTTTGATTCTTTCCTTCAAAAACTGCTGTTTTAATCGTATGCACGCATTGGTCTGAAAGTAATAAAGCAAGATTCGTATAAATTCCATCTTGGTTTATAATTCCTAAAGTTTTCATCTGTGGCTGTTCTAATGTGATGTTTCTCTTTTGGAATTCTTTTTTTGTTTCGCAAAAAGTCAATTCTTGATCTAATGATCTCATATCTTCAAAATGATCACCATCTGTTTCTTTAATCATCTTTCTAATAGCTGTATCCGTTGCTGGGACAGAAGAATATCCTTGTCTTACATATACGCCTTCTGGTCTTAACCCTTTCTTCGCTATATAGTATGGGCGTTCTGTTCCTCTTTGAATATCTATGATCACAACTTGTTTTTGTTCTATCTCTTTTGTCTCATAATGCAAGAACATGGTTAAATCTGGTTTAATCGCATCTCTAACCATATTGCTTACTTGCAATGCTACACTGTCTGAATCTTCTACCCCGATAACTGTCCCATCATCTTCAATTCCAATATAGATTTTTCCTCCATCACAATTGGCAAATGCTATGATTTCTTTCTTGATGTCTGTGACTACAATGGATTTGAATTCCGTTCTCTCAGATTCTTGTAACTTCATGAAAAACCCTCCTTGAAATTATTCTGTCTGTTCTTTCTAACTTTATTCTAACCATTCTAACCATTCTTGTCAATTATAAATCACAGTGTTTGTATGCTGTATAGTGGTTTGAATCACGTAAATTATTTGAATATTATAAAAAGCGATCATGTGTCGGCAACCGTACGGACACGTCTGCACTTAGCTCCTGGATGGTCATTAGACCATTCAGGAGCTTAGTACAGCTACGTGGGAGTCCGAATGCGAGTGGGTTGCAGGCACATAATCGCTTTTTATAATATTCCACCAATACTTTCCGTTATTCAAATCAGAATTTAATAGTTTTCTTCATGCACTTCAAAATAGCTCTGTGGATGTGCACAATCAATCTCTCCAACTGCTCTGAATTTGGCAGCAAGTTCTGGAAAACCTTCTTCTTCTGCGGTCTTTGCAAAACCTTCATACATATCTGTCCATTCGTAATTTTCACCTTCAGCTGCTGCAGCAAGATTTTCCTTTGTATCTCCGATTCCTGCTAATTCTTTAAACCACATTTTGGCATGTTCTTTCTCATTATTTGCCGTCTTAAGGAACAATGCAGACATCTGCTCATATCCTTCTTTCTTTGCAACGGATGCAAAATAAGTGTACTTATTTCTTGCCTGTGATTCTCCTGAAAATGCTTCTAATAAATTCTTCTCTGTCTGTGTTCCTACATATCTATTACTTCCCATGATTCTTCTCCTTACTGATTCCTTTACAATCACTTTATATATTTCCCTAGAAATTGATAATTTCTATACTTCAGATTTCCATAATCCATGCAGATTACAATACTCATATGCTGCTATGAATTCATCTCCATCGGCTAACATAAATACCGCCTCTGGTTTATCCCCTGGTACAAATTTATGCAGCTGCCCACCATTCTTTGTTTCAATATATACTCCCATAATATAATGTTCTGGAAGCATTGGATGCTCTACGGAAGATACAGCTACTGTGATCTTATTTCCTTCCTGTGTCACAACAAAATTTAGCCATAACTTCTTCTCCCTTCTACTACAATATATCTATAAAAATTATTCTTTTGAAAATTGATCTTTCCCTACAAAACATAATGGACATTCAAAATCTTCTGGAACATCTTCCCATTTTGTTCCTGGAGCGATTCCTCCTTCTGGATATCCTTTTTCTTCATCATATTCCCATCCACATACATCACATACGTATTTCATTGTTTCATCCTCCTTATCTCTAAATCGATAATAATTACTGTTATTATGTTTATATAATAATACATGTGAGAAAAAATGTCAATAATATTTTTTAGAATTTGAATAGTGATGTTTCTTTCTATGAATTATATCCAATTTTTGTTATAATTAATTCATACTTATTGACACGCCGGGTACATCAGAGCGTGACAAAATTTACTTTTGATACTCTCATCATTAATATACAAAGTTACTGAACATTTACTCAATAAGGGAGGTGGCAATTATGGATGGTAAGATTACAAAAATATTTAACGCAGCTGACCAGATTCAGGCTGAGATGATTCATGATCATTTAAAACAAAACGGAATTGAAACCATGTCCAAACAACCTGGAACAGGAGAATATATGAGTATTGCAATGGGGTATTCTGTTTATGGAACGGATATTTATGTTAGAGAAGATCAGAAAGCTAAGGCAGAAGCTTTGATCAATGAACTGTTATACGATAATGACTAC
>QWCY01004800.1_pt1 | contig 13541 bp, 10 predicted proteins | sample 1972631 | NCBI WGS metagenome assembly QWCY01 (sample SAMN09866696, study PRJNA288562) | Human gut metagenome isolate pre1_stool, whole genome shotgun sequencing... | isolation source: gut | host: Homo sapiens | place: USA: California
CAGATTCTGCATGAGACGGCGCAGCGTGCGTCAGCACGATGCGAGTGTGCGTAGCACACGGGATTCCTGATTAAATGTTTTAATCAGGAATCAGTATTAATCCATGGTGACCTGATCCTGATAGGACGGCACCAGATTCTTCATCACGCCGATGATGGCGGTATGGGCAAGCTCACGCTTGTCGTTGGCCGTGTAAACACCGTAGAGCGTGTCGAGGTTGATGGTCTTCAGGGCCTCGCAGAGGTCAGCAGACTCCAGAGAGGTCGCGCGCTTGGCAGCGTCGGCAAAGGCATAGACGCCGTTGTAGTACGTTGCGGCATAGATCTCCGGCGTGGAGCCGTACTTCTCGTCATAGTTCTTCGAGAAGGTCTGAACGAGCTCAGAGGGGTTCTCGGCGATGAAGTCGGTCACATAGTTCCAGCCCTCGATCCACTCGGCGTTGCACAGGGAGTAGACCTGCGGGGTCGCGATGGTCGTGGAGCTGATGACGGGCAGGTTCAGGCCCTGCTCATAGAACTGGCGGGCAGCCAGGGCGCACTCGTCGTCATGGGCCCACATGATGACCACGTCGCAGTTCTCTTCCTTGACCTTGAGGATCTGCGTGCTGAGGTCTTTATCACCGGCGTTGTGGCCGGCTTCGTAGTATTCCACACCGTTGGCATCGCACCACTTCGTGATGGTGTGCATCGCGCCGGAGCCGTAGTCATCGCTGCAGTAGAAAATACCGATCTTCTTGGCGCCGTAGTTGGAGACGGCATAGGACGCCGCGACCTCCGCCATGATGGTGTCGGAGCAGCGCAGACGGTGGAAATAGGGATTGTCGATGTTGTCAGTCAGAGCGGCGCTCGTTGCACCGATGAGGAGGGGGATCTTGCCGGTCTGGACGTTCTGGTCCATGGCCAGTGCGAGGGAGCTGAGCATCGGGCCGACGATAGCGACGACCTTCTGGCTCTGGAGCTTGTTATAGGCGTTGATGGCCGTGTCGGCCTTGCCGCCGTCATCCTCGATGACGAGCTCGATCTGCTTGCCGTTGATGCCGCCAGCAGCATTGATTTCTTCCACGGCCATCTTGGCGCCCTGCTGGGCATAGCCGCCGTTCGTCTGGGAGTTGCCCGTCAGGGAGCAGAGGATGCCGAGCTTGATGGTATCGTCACTGCCGCCCTTGCCGCAGGCGGTGAAAGCAAATACCAGCGAGAGTACGAGGACCAGCGCGATCAGTTTCGAAAACTTCTTCATTTCATGACGCTCCTTTTATTCTCTTGATAGTGGGGTCTGGGATCATTGCCTGCAAGGGGTATCCCCCGCGCCGGAGAAGCGGGGTTCGACTCTCCGGCGCGGGGTGTGAGAAAGGTGATGACTTACTTAATGAGGTTGGTCGCCTTGATGGTGACGTCCATGTCGGCCAGCAGAGCGTCGACCTTCTTCTTCTCCTCGGGCAGCAGGTCGCCCAGCGGCATACGGGGCAGACCGGCGTTGAAGCCGAAGCACTTGAGGACATACTTGAAGACCTCGTGCCAGTGCGGATCGTTGTTGCTGTAGGTGATGAAGTAGTCGATGAAGTCCTGCATCTTATCCCACAGCTTGCGGGCGGCCGGAGCATCCTGCTGCACGGTGCAGAGGTTGAACAGGTCGACGCAGAACTTCGGGAAGATGCCGGGCAGGCCGGACAGCCAGCCGTCAGCGCCGGCGAAGAAGGCGGGCAGCGGCTCGTAGTCATGGCCATAGAGGGCGGTGATGCCGTCCGGGCAGTAGTGCTTCATGCCCTGGATGTAGCTGGCGCGGCCGTCAGCCAGCTTCACGCCGTTGATGATGCCCTGCTCTGCCAGCTCCTTCAGCTCGATCGGCTCGAACTGATAGCCGCAGAAACGGGGGTTGTTGTAAAGGATGATGTCGAAATCATCGCCGACAGCCTCGCGGAGCTTCTTGAAGTGGTTTACGACGGCTCTCTTGTGCGGGATGAGGTAATACGGCATGATGACCAGCGCGCCCTCGGCGCCGCACTTCTGTGCGAACTTCGTCATCTCGATGGTCTGCGCGGTGCCATACTTGCCGGTGCCGGGATAAACGGGGACCTGATGGTCGACGAACTTCACGAGGCACTCGATGATCTTCTTCTGCTCATCGTCGCTCATGGAGATGTTCTCACCGGTGGAGCCGGTCACGGAGAGGCTGTGTGCGCCGCAGTCCAAAACCCACTGGATATAGCGCTCGGTCTCTTTCTGGTTGAAGCTCTCGTCAGCATTCCAGAAAGTCATCACGGCAGGCATAACGCCGGAACCCTTGGTCTTACGCATGGTGCTCATATTTCTTCCTCCTGATAGACTTGTCGTCTTTTCTGAATTGGTTTTCATCTATCATCAGCGAGGCCTGCCGTGCACAAAACAGGTCTACGTTGACTGCTCATTTTCGCGGATATTGCGGATGATCTGCTCCTCCACATACCGCACATGGGTGGTGATGGCACTGACAAGGGCAGCGCGGTCGAGGCGGCGGAGGGCGTCGCAAATCATCCTGTGGTGATCGACGGCCTCCTGCGAAACGACTGCCACGCCCTTGAGGTTCAGGTAATTCAGCGTGACGCAGTTGTTCTGCACGCGGTTGTACAGCTCCGTCATGTAGGAATTGCGCGCGCAGGCGACGATCATACGGTGCAGCTTCATATCCGCCATACTGGAGCGGTAGCTGTCGCCGCTCTCCTGGGAGCGGCTGCACTCCTCCTCACACTCGGCGATACGGTAATCCATAGCGGGCTCGCCGATGTCGCAGATGAGGTTTGCAGCGCCGACCTCGAAGAACAGGCGCATCTCCATCATATCCCGCACACGCCGTTCGTCCGCGGCGGGGAAAAAGAACTTACCGGTCGGGGAGGTCTCCACGATGCCGTCCGTGGCCAGGCGCTTGAGGGCCTGGATGACCGGCGTGCGGCTGATCTCATACTGTTCGCAAAGACGTTCGATCTGCACCTGCTCGCCGGAATGGAACTTTCCTTCAAAAATGCTGGAGAGGATCTGTTCGTAAACGGCCTCGTCCAAATTGCGCTTCAGGCGAAATGTGTTCATATCATACTTCCTCCAGTTTTATCATCACGAGCGATCTGCTGTTTATGCTGTATAGAAGTATTGTAGCCGCCATTCAATCTCCCGTCAATATTAAATTCATTTTTGTGTTTTTAACAAATTGGTAGTTCGTTTTTCTGGCTTCATTATACACCATGTCTAAAATTTGTCAATCCTGAAATTAAATTAAAAATTCAGTTTTCTGTTTTGCACAATACGCGGGCGTATTACTTGTGCATTTTGCATGTTATTCCATCCGGTTACGAAATTCGATCCGTTTTGACCGATTTCCATAGCGCAAAAAACCGCACGCGCCGGAACAGGCGTGTGCGGGAAATGAGGACGCTGCCGTTCTGCAAGACTGGTCGCTCCGGCCGCAATGCCGCAAAAGCAGGCACAGCATATGAAAAAGCGGGCAGGCCATATTCGTTGACCTGTCCGCTTCATTTTTTGTTTCCCCCGCTCAGGCAACGCCGAAGCAGGTGAACATAATAACAAGATAAGCGATATACAGCGCCCCTGCGAGGATGCCCATCCAGCGCTTGAACCTGCCGCAGGCAAGCGCCGGGATCATCACGGCCGCGCTGATGATGAGGCAGGCCGGGATATCGAGCAGCATGCCCTGGCGCTCGATGGGCTGCGGGCGGCCCTGCAGCAGGGCGCACAGCGGCATGATGAGCGTCAGATCGAGGATGTTCGCGCCGATGATATTGCCGACAGAGAGCGAGGCCTGCTTTTTGCGGATGGAGATGATGGTCGTGACGAGCTCCGGCAGTGAGGTGCCGATGGCGATCATCGTGGCGGCGATAACGGCATCCGGCACGCCGATGCGGCGAGCCAGCTCCGAGCCGTTGTCGATAAGCAGCTGCGCGCCAAGCACGATGGCGGCCGCGCCGAGCACGAATTTGCCGATGTTCCACGCGACGGTCCTTCCGTCCTTCTTCGGCTTTTCCGCGGGCTGCTCAGCCCCCTGCTCGCGCCGCCCGGCCAGCAGACTCTCGGCCATGTAGAAGGCGAATACGGCCAGAATGGCCGCGCTCTCCCACAGTGAGAGACTGCCGTCGCGCGTGAAGACGAACAGCAAGCAGATGGCAGACAGCAGCAGGCAAGCCTTCCCGGCATATTGCCTGCGCGTCATGACGCACTGCATACACACGAGGGAGATACACAGGATGAGGCCGGTGTTGGCCGTGACGGAGCCGACGGCGTTGCCCACGGCGATGTCCGCGTTGCCCTCGAAGGCAGAGAACAGCGACACGAGCAGCTCCGGCATGGTCGTAGCGAAGCTGACGACCGTCGCGCCGATGATAAACTTCGGGATGCCGGTTGACTCGGCGATCCATGTTGCCGCGTCGACGAACAGGTCGCCGCCCTTCATGATACAGAACAGGCCTGCGCCGAACAGGACGAGCACAAAAAACAGATTGCTTCCGGTTAGATCCAGCGGCATGGACGATCCCTCCAATGATTGCTTCTGCCGAGGCCCGCAGGCGATCGGTTCGAAGATTCTGCAAACGTAAAAGAAAACCGTTGTCAAGTGACAACGGTTTTCGATTCTGGAGCGGGTGACGAGGCTCGAACTCGCTACCTCCACCTTGGCAAGGTGGCGCTCTACCAGATGAGCTACACCCGCATTTGCAGGAATCATTATAGCGGGATCGGCTCGATTTGTCAAGTCTTTTTTGCAAAAGGTCGAAATTTTTTACGCTATGGCTCCGTCGGCTCCTCCGGCTCCGGCACGGGATTGGAGGGATAGGCCTCCGCGTCCCAGTCATAGCCCTCGTCCCGCAGCGCGGCGGGATCGAGCAGGTCGAGGGAATCGCCGCCCTGCTCCACGGAACGCATCAGGTCGACAGCATACCACGTTTCCTCGAGCTGCAGCAGGTTCCACCAGTGCGTCTCGCCGCCGCGCGTGCCGCTGACCAGACGGCACGCCAGCCCGGCACGGGTGCACTCGGCATAGAACACCGAGGCAAACGACAGGCTGTGCGCCCGCCCGCTGCTCAGCAGATCATAGGCAGGCATGTCCGGCGTCTCCTCCGCAGTCGTATAGGTAAAGCGGGTCAGCAGGAAGCGGGCCAACAGCTCTGCGCAGCGCCGGGGCGTCGTGCCGCTCTCCACATAGGCAGCGGCAGAGTCCAGAATGGTGTTCACCGCGGCCTGCATGCTGCGCAGCGTGTCGCGCGGCTGGCTGTAGGTAAAATGCAGCTCCAGAATGCGCGTCTCGCCCGTCTCCGGGTAGACGGCCGCCGAGACCTCCGGCAGGGCCATGGCGCTGTCCGGATGCTCGAGGCAGTAGGTGCGGATGTAGCCGGAGAAGTCCGCATCCTCATAGCTGCGGATGCGCAGCGTCAGCGCCGCGTCAAAATTAGCCAGCGCCTGCCGGATCTTCGCATGCGCGCCGTTGACGCCGCTCACGGTCACGATAGCATCGATCTCCGCCGCAGAGCGGCGGAACACGATGCTGACCTCGACGGTGCCGGTCTGCGCGTCGCCGCGCAGCTCCGCATCGGCATAGTCCACGGCGTAGGCGCCGATGGGGTCCTCTTGCGTGATGTAGCGCACGGTCTCCGTCAGGTCGGCGGTGAGATCGCCGCTGTAGCCCGAGATGCGGATCTCGCCCTGCTCTGTCCAGTTGCGGACAAATGAAAGCATCGCGCCGCGCAGCTCGCTGCGGTTGCCGGCCGTGGGCGGCTCCTCCTGCTGCGGGGTCTCCGTTGCAGGTATGCTCGGCTCAACGTGGGTGCGGACGGAGAGATAGCTGTCGTCCGCGCCGCAGGCGGACAGCCCGGCCAGCAGGCCGAGCAGCAGCAGACAGGCAATGAAATTCCGCACGGCGGCATCCTCCTTTTTGGCTTTACGGCAGCACCGCACAATTCAGTGAGAGCATATCCGGCGAGGGCCGAAGCTGCAATTGTGCGGCGTTTCCTTACAATTCATTTCGGTCGTACCGCTTGAAGCCGTCGCCCAGCACCTGATGGGCATCCTGCAGGATGATGAAGGCGTCCGGGTCGATGTCCATGACCAGCTCCTTCAGCTCCGCGAGCTGCTTGCGCTTCACGGCGCTGAGCAGGACCATCTTGTCCTGCCGCTTATAATAGCCCTGCCCCTTGAGCAGGGTCACACCGCGGTCGAGCTGGCCGTCGATGGCCGTGGCGATGGCCTCATACTTCTCCGTGATGATGAGCGCGACCTTGGAATAATCCATGCCGTAGACGACGCGGTCGAGCGCCATGGAGGAGACGACCATGGCAATGACGCTGTAGAGCGTGTTGTTGAAGTCGCGGTAGACCACGCCCGTGATGACGGCAATGGTCAGGTCCATGCAGAGGATGATCTTGCCGATGGGGAAATTGCGGAATTTCAGCTTCATCAGGCGCGCGACGATGTCGACGCCGCCCGTCGAGGCGTTGCCCAGGAACACGAGGCCGAGGCTCACGCCCATGAACACGCCGCCGAACAGGGCCGCCACGAGCGGCTCGACGGCCGGGACCGGCAGGATGCGGGCGAACAGGTCAAGGAAAACGGACGTCAGCACCGTGCTGTAGAGCGAGCCAAAGAAGAAATGCCGTCCGATCTTTTTCAGGCCGCAGAGAAACAGCGGGATGTTGATCATGGCGTTTAGAATGCCGACCGTCAGGAATTTCGGGTGAGCGGCATAGACGATGATCATGGCGATGCCGGAGACGCCGCCGCTGCTGATGCCGCCCGGCTCCAGAAACAGGTCAAAATTCAGCGCGTAGAGGAGACTGCCTAAGGTGATAAACAGGATATTGCGAAATAACTCGGTTTTCTGCTGGTTCAGGGCCTTCATGCGATGTTCCTCCTTCTTTCTTTTGCGCCGGACGACCCGGCCGGGAATGCGATATCAAAGCTCCTCGAGCGAGAGCTGCTTTTCGGCGGCATCCTCCTCGCGGAGCAGCGCGCCCGCTGCGGGGAGCGTGCGGGTGCGGTAGCGCGACTCGTTCACAATGCCGCTTTCGGCAAGCGGGCAGGCGCGGGCCAGCTCTGCCTTGCGCCGGAGCGTGAGCACAGCGACGCCGAGCGTCGTGCGCGTTGTCTTCGGGGCCAGCTGGGCCGTCTGCAGAATGAGAGCGCGTCCCTCGGTGGAGTATAGCACGAGCTGCACATCCTCCTGCAGCAGGAAAATGCCGCGCAGCTCACTGCGGTCGCTGTAGGCGCCGGTCAGCTTGCGGCGGTTGGACTTCGTCTGATAGGCGGAAAGCTCCACGCGCGCCGCCTTACCGTTGGCGAACAGGAAGAGCATGCTGCCGCTGTAGTCGCCGGGCAGGCAGACGGCCGCGACGCTCTCGCCCTCGTCGAAGCCGAGCTTCGTGGGCAGATAGTCGCCGAGCAGCGAGGCCTTGCCGTCGTCAAAATCGGCACAGCGCGCCTTGTAGACCTGGCAGCGATCCGAGAAGACGAGCAGCTCCGCCGCATTCGTCGTCTCGCACGAGAAGCGCAGGCCGTCTCCCTCCTTGAAGCGCTGCTCGCCGGACATGCGCAGCGACTGCGGCGTGATCTTCTTGAAATAGCCCTCGCGGGAAACGAAGATCGTCACGGGATAATCGGGCGTCTCCTCCTCCGGCTCCGGGTCGAGCTCCGCCGCGTCCTCCACGATGACGGTGCGGCGGTCCGTGCCGTATTTTGCGGCAACGGCGTCCAGCTCCTGCACGATGAGGCGGCGGATGCGCTTTTCGCTGCCGAGCGTCTTTTCCAGCTCGGCGATCTCGGCAGCCAGCGCGTCGACCTCCTGCGTTCGGCGCAGAATGTATTCCTTGTTGATGTTGCGCAGCTTGATCTCCGCCACGAACTCCGCCTGAATCTCGTCGATGCCGAAGCCGATCATCAGGTTCGGCACGACCTCCGCCTCGGACTCCGTCTCGCGGATGATGCGGATGGCCTTGTCGATGTCCAGCAGAATCTGGCGCAGGCCCTCAAGCAGGTGGAGCTTTTCGCTCTTTTTGCGCTTCTGGAAGAACAGGCGGCGGCGGACGCACTCCGTGCGCCAGGCCGTCCACTCCTCGATGATCTCGCGCACGCCCATCACGCGCGGCATGCCCGCGATGAGAATGTTGAAATTGCAGGCAAAGCTGTCCTGCAGCGGCGTTGAGCGGAAGAGCTTCTGCATGAGCTTGTCCGGCTCGACGCCGCGCTTGAGGTCGATCGTGAGCTTCAGGCCGGACAGGTCGGTCTCGTCGCGCATGTCGGAAATTTCGCGGATTTTGCCCGCCTTGATGAGCTCGGAGACCTTGTCGATGATGGCCTCCGTCGTCGTGGTGTAGGGGATCTCATAAATTTCAATGAGATTTCCCTCCTTCTGGTAGCGCCAGCGGGCGCGCAGGCGGACGCTGCCGCGGCCTGTGCGGTAAATCTCCGCCATTTCCGCCGCGTCATACAGCAGCTCGCCGCCCGTGGAGAAGTCCGGCGCGGGCATGATCGAGAGCAGGTCACACTCTGGGTTCTCGATCCACGCGGCCGTGGCCTTACAGACCTCGCGGAGGTTGAAGCCGCAGATGTTGCTGGCCATGCCGACGGCGATGCCCATGTTGGCCGAGACGAGGACGTTGGGATACGTCGTCGGCAGCAAAGCAGGCTCGAGCATGGTATTGTCGTAGTTATCCACAAAATCGACGGTCTCGCTGTCGATATCGCGGAACAGCTCGGCGCAGATGGGGTCGAGCTTCGCCTCGGTATAGCGCGAGGCGGCGTAGGCCATATCGCGGGAATAGACCTTGCCGAAGTTGCCCTTCGAGTCGACGAACGGGGTGAGCAGGGCCTCGTTGCCGCGCGCCAAACGGACCATGGTCTCGTAGATGGCGGCGTCGCCGTGCGGGTTCAGGCGCATGGTCTGTCCGACGATGTTGGCGGATTTTGTCCGCCCGCCGTTCAGCAGGCCCATTTTGTACATCGTGTACAGCAGCTTCCGGTGTGACGGCTTGAAGCCGTCGATCTCCGGGATGGCGCGCGAGACGATGACGCTCATCGCATAGGGCATATAGTTCCCGGTCAGCGTGTCGGTGATGGGCTGCTCGAGCACCTCGGCCCGCAGGCCCTCGACATGCGCCGTGTCAATATTCTTTTTGAGCTCGGGTTCCTTCTTTTTTCTTGCCATAAACCGATACCTTTACAGTTTATTTTGTTCGTGAATGGAGATTTCGCTGCGGGCAGTTTCGCATATCAATGTAGGAGCGGGGACAGCCACGCCCGCGAAGCGGCAATCAATAGCACCAATTTGATAGGATGCACCGTTGTTACCGCTGCACCCGCCTGATGTGTCATTGCGAGGAGCGAAGCGACGCGGCAATCTCGGGAAGGCAGTTGCGATTTCGCCGGTAGCTTTCCCACGATGCAGCCGGGTACTGCGAGATTGCCGCGTCGGCCTCCGGCCTCCTCGCAATGACAAACTTGAAAGCCTGTACGCTCGCCGAAAATGCCTGGAAACCTGCAACTGCCAAAGGCGCTCACTACCCGCAAGGGGCACGCCGCATCCGTAAGGCGGCAAAGCCGCCAACGGCTGCGCAGTGAGCGCCGCTACAGACGCAATTGGTTTGTGCGTTTTATCGATACCCAATACGAATCGTCGGTGCACCGCCGGGAGGGGACAGCCCGGCCCCTACAACGCATGGCCGGCAGTCTCGTTAAATTTTACACTACGAAATATCCGCCATTTCCAGATACTGGCTGCCGTTTTCGGCGATATATTCCTTTCTTCCGGCGAGATTATCGCCGAGGAGGAGGTCAAAATAGAACGCCGTTTTCTCCGCGTCCTCCGGCATGACCTTGATGAGGCGGCGCGTTTCGGGGTTCATCGTCGTGAGCCACATCATCTCCGGCTCGTTCTCGCCGAGGCCCTTCGAGCGCGCAACGGAAATCTTCTTTCCCTCGAGTTTTTTCAGAATATCAGCCTTCTCCGTCTCGTTATAGGCGAACCACGTTTTGTCCTTGCAGGTGATCTCGAACAGCGGTGTCTCCGCGATATAGACATAGCCCTCGCGGATGAGCGTGGGCACAAGGCGGTAGAGCATCGTGAGCACGAGCGTGCGGATCTGGAAGCCGTCGTAATCGGCATCGGTGCAGATGACGATCTTGTTCCAGCGCAGGCTGCCGAGGTCAAAGGCCGTCAGGTCCTTGACGTGCTTGTCGCGCACCTCGACGCCGCAGCCCATGACGCGCAGCAGGTCCGTGATGATCTCACTCTTGAAGATGCGGGCGTAATCCGCCTTCAGGCAGTTGAGAATCTTGCCGCGGATGGGCATGATGCCCTGAAATTCCGCGTCGCGCGAGAGCTTGACCGAGCCCATGGCGGAATCGCCCTCGACGATATACAGCTCGCGGCGGCTGGCATCGCGGCTGCGGCAGTCGACGAATTTCTGCACGCGGTTGGCGATGTCGAGATTGCCGGAGAGCTTCTTTTTGACCGTGATGCGGGCGCGCTCGGCCGTCTCGCGGCTGCGCTTGTTGATGAGCACCTGCTCGGCGATGCGGTCGGCCTCCTGCTTGTTCTCGAGGAAATAGACCTGCAGGCGGCTGCGGAAGAACTCCGTCATAGCCTCCTGAATGAAGCGGTTGTTGATGGACTTCTTCGTCTGGTTCTCATAGGACGTCTGCGTGGAGAAGCAGTTCGTCACAAGCACGAGGCAGTCCGCCACGTCCTGGAATGTGATCTTCGATTCGTTCTTCGCATATTTGCCGTTCTGCTTGAGATAGGCGTCGATGGCGGAGACGAACCCGCTGCGCGCGGCCTTGTCCGGCGCGCCGCCGTGCTCGAGCCACGAGGAGTTGTGATAGTATTCCAGGCGGCTCAGATTGCGCGAGAAGCACAGCGCCGCCGTGATCTTTACCTTATATTCCGGCTTGTCCGCCCGGTCGCGGCCGCGCCGCTCCGTCTCCCAGTACTGCGGCATGGTGAAGGCGTTGCCGTCCGTCAGCTCCGTGATGTAGTCGAGGATGCCGTGCTCATAGCAGAACTCCGTCGTCTCGAACTTGCTGCCGGCCTGGTTGCGGAAGCGGAACGTCACGCCCGCGTTGACGACGGCCTGCCGCTTGAGCGTGTCAAGATAATACTCCACGGGGATGTCGATGTCCGTGAAGACCTCGAGGTCCGGCTTCCAGTGGAACAGCGAGCCGGTCTTTTTGCGGTCGGCGGGCTTTTTCTCCATCTGGCCGTCGATCTCGCCCCTTTTGAAGTGGAGGTGATATTCGAAGCCGTCGCGGAAGATCCGCGCATTGAAATACTCCGAGGCATACTGCGTGGCGCAGGTGCCGAGGCCGTTCAGGCCGAGGCTGTATTCATAATTTTCGCTGGCATTGTTGTTGTATTTGCCGCCCGCGTACATCTCGCAGAAGACCAACTCCCAGTTGTAGCGCTGCTCCTTCTCGTTCCAGTCCACGGGGCAGCCGCGGCCGAAGTCCTCGACCTCGATGCTGCGGTCGGCGTAGCGCGTGACGATGATGAGCTTGCCGTAGCCCTCGCGGGCCTCGTCAATGGCGTTCGACAGGATCTCAAACACGGCGTGTTCGCAGCCGTCCAGCCCGTCGGAGCCAAAAATGACCGCGGGGCGCTTGCGAACGCGCTCCGCGCCTTTGAGCGTGGTAATGCTCTCGTTGCCGTATGCTTGCTTTTTGGCCATAATGTCCCTCGCTCTGCATGGTTTCATGATCGTGATAATAAATATAGTATATCCCGGCGGCTGCAAAATGTCAAGAAATCTGCGAAGGGCCGGACTCGCGGAATTTATTATGGATATCATTCCTGCAGTGACCGCCGCTACAGACGCAACCGGTGTGTCCGTTTTTATCGACAGCCTGTAAGAATCGCAAGCGCAGCGCCGGGCCCGGCTGTCCGCTCCCCTGCAATTACAATGTTCCGCGAAAAAACGCCTTGTATTTTCCCCGCATTTCCGGTACAATAGGAAAAAATCAAGTCATACGTTATAAAGATAGAGAGGTCGATTTCCATGAAACACAATCGCGGCGGGATCCTGATCGCCGTTCTGCTGCTGGTCATCGCAGTCGCCGTAGCCGGTATCGTCTATTACGTCCTGCGTATCACGCAGACAGGCCCGGCCACGGCCACCGGCGGCGTGGAGCCGACGGAGCCTTCCTCCTCCGCCGCGCCGACCGACGCTCCGGAGACGGACGCGCCGACCGAAACGGAGGCCCCGACGGAGACCACTTCGCCCGAGGAGCTGGCCGCACAGGAGATCCTGGACGGCATGACCCTCGACGAGAAGCTCTGCCAGCTCTTCGTCGTCACGCCGGACGCACTGACGGGCCTCTCCCCCGCCACGGCGGCAGGGGACGCCACGCGCGAGGCGCTGGAACGCACGCCCGTCGGCGGGCTGGTGTATTTCGCGCAGAACATCGTATCGGCAGAGCAGGTCACGCAGATGCTGCAGACCGCGCAGAGCTACAGCAAGATCCCGCTGCTGCTGGGCGTGGATGAGGAGGGCGGGCGCGTGTCGCGCCTGAGCGGCGTCGGCCTGACGGATGTACTGGACCCGATGGCGACCTACGGCGCGGCCGGAGACACGGCCGCCGTTGAGGACATGGGCAAGAAGCTGGGCGGTCAGGTGAAGGGAGCAGGCTTCAACGTGGACTTTGCACCGGTGGCAGACATCGTGACGAATCCGAACAACACGGAGATCGGCGACCGCTCGTTCAGCAGCGATCCCGCCGTCGCCTCCGATATGGTCGCCGCCATGACGCGCGGCCTGCAGGAGGGCGGCGTGCTGGCCTGCCTGAAGCACTTCCCCGGCCACGGCAGCACGGAGGCGGACTCCCATCTCGGCACGTCCGTCACGGACCGCACGCTGGACGAGCTGCGCGAGGCGGAGCTGCTGCCTTTCCGCGCCGGGATCGAGGCGGGCGCGGGCATGATCATGGTCTCGCATATGTCCGCCCCGGCCGTCACGGGCGACAACACGCCCTGCGACCTCTCCCCCGCCGTTGTGACGGACCTGCTGCGCACGGAGCTGGGCTATAACGGCGTCGTCATCACAGATGCGCACAACATGGGCGCGATCACGGCGAACTACACACCCGGCGAGGCGGCCCTGCTGGCCATCGAGGCCGGCTGCGACCTCATCCTGATGCCGGACGACCTCGACGCCGCCCTGCAGGCCCTGCGCGATGCCGCCGCAGACGGCACGCTGACCGAGACCCGCATCGACGAGAGCGTCCTGCGCATCCTGACCCTGAAGGCGAAGGTCGGACTGCTGGGATAATCCGCTGTAATTGCAGGGACAGGGCAGCGTAAGGACGCGCCCTTGGGGTGCAATCTCATGCAGGCAGCCGCGAATTCGCCGGGGGCCTTCCTGTGTTCCAGCCAGTCCTGCGAGATTGCCACGGCTCCTGCGGAGCCTCGCAATGACAAGTCAGGAGGCCTGCCGCATCCGGAGGGGCGCAATGACAAAGCCGGGAGCGCTCCCCTCCCGTGTCATTGCGAGGAGGGCGTAAGCCCGACGTGGCAATCTCAAGCAG
>QWCY01004802.1_pt1 | contig 13532 bp, 10 predicted proteins | sample 1972631 | NCBI WGS metagenome assembly QWCY01 (sample SAMN09866696, study PRJNA288562) | Human gut metagenome isolate pre1_stool, whole genome shotgun sequencing... | isolation source: gut | host: Homo sapiens | place: USA: California
ACTCCCAACGCGCCCGGACAGCGGGCCTTTTCGCGCTGCGCTGCGTCATTTTTCCTTGAAATACGTCAGTATTCCTGCGAAAAAATGTCTTTCTCAGCGTGAAAATTCCTCGCTGCCGGTCTCATTGCTGGTTTTCAGATACACCCTAAGACAAAATCGACAAAAGAGGTATCGCCATGCTTGATTCTTATATTTCCGCCCTCTGCCGCTATGCCGAGCGCACGGGGCTCCTCCAGCCGGAGGATCTGGTCTTTGCGCGCAACGCGCTGCTCGAGGCGCTGCAGCTCGATTCCTTCGACGAAGCCGCCGCCCCGGCAGAGGCCTCGCTGGCCGATATTTTGCAGGTGCTGACCGGCGATGCCGTCGCCCGCGGCGTCTGCCCGGACAACCAGGTCGCCCGCGACCTGTTCGACACGAAGCTCATGGGCGTGCTGACGCCCCGGCCGCACGAGGTCCGCACCTGCTTCCATACGCTCTACCAGATCTCCCCGCAGAAGGCGACCGACTGGTTCTACCGCTTCAGCCAGGACACCAACTACATCCGCCGCGACCGCATCGCGAAGGACAAAAAGTGGACCTACGCCTGCGAATACGGCGAGCTGGACATCACCATCAACCTCTCCAAGCCCGAGAAGGACCCGCGCGCCATCGCCGCGGCCAAGCTCGCGCCGCAGTCCGGCTATCCCAAATGCGCCCTGTGCGCGGAAAACGAGGGCTACGCGGGCCGCATGAACCATCCCGCCCGGCAGAACCACCGCATCATCCCCCTTGAGCTGGACAGCGGCAGCTGGTATCTGCAGTATTCCCCGTACGTCTATTACAACGAGCACTGCATCGTCCTCAACGCCGAGCATACGCCCATGCGCATCAGCGCGGCAACGTTCCGCCGGCTGCTGGGCTTTACGAAGCTGTTCCCGCATTATTTCCTCGGCTCGAACGCGGATCTGCCCATCGTCGGCGGCTCGATTTTGAGCCACGACCATTTCCAGGGCGGCCACTATACCTTCGCCATGGAAAAGGCCCCGGTCGAGACGCCGGTCTCGTTTGCCGGATTCCCGGACATTGCAGCCGGGATCGTCAAATGGCCGATGTCCGTCCTGCGCCTGACCGGCAGCGACCCGGACCGGCTGTGCCTGCTGGCGGAGAAGATCCTGACTGCCTGGCGCGGCTACACCGATGAAGCCGCCATGGTCTTCGCCGAGACTGACGGCACGCCGCACAACACCATCACGCCCATCGCCCGCCGCCGCGGGGAAGATTTTGAGCTGGATCTTGTCCTGCGCAACAATCTCACGACGCCGGAGCATCCGCTCGGCCTCTATCACCCGCACGAGCAGCTGCACCACATCAAAAAAGAGAACATCGGCCTCATCGAGGTCATGGGTCTGGCTGTCCTGCCCGCGCGGCTGGACAAGGAGCTGGCGCTTCTGAAGGACGCGATCCTCTCTGGCCGCGACCTGCGCGCGGACGAGACGCTGCAGAAGCACGCCGACTGGGCCGAGGCGCTGCAGGGACGCTATACCTTTACGCCGGAGAATACCGAGCAGATCCTGCAGCAGGAGGTCGGCGCTGTCTTCATGCAGGTCCTCGAAGACGCCGGCGTCTACAAACGCACCCCCGCCGGCCAATCCGCCTTCCTCCGCTTCACCGCCAGCGTGTAAAGCATGAAAAGGCTCCCCTGGAAGGGGAGCTTTTTGCTTGCTGCGGAATATGAAAGATCCCCGCGGCTGCGTGGATCGCAGCGCGGGGATGCTGGTCATTGCGGCGTTGTCGGCTGGGCGCAGCGGACGGCGGCGGTTTCGTGGAGGATGCGCTGCATTTCCGGCCACTTGGCTTCCATGTCGGCGACCAGCTTCAGCTGCGTGCGGCAGCGGTCAAGGTTCTGGGTGGGATAGTCGATCTTGAAATAGACGTCGCCGTCCAGATAATCCTTCAAAAACCGCATGGCCAGCTCCGCCGTGATGTTCTTCGCGCCAAGCGGCAGGACCTCGATCTCCTTCGGGGTCAGCGCGTGACCGCAGGCGTCGAGATAGCCCTCCAGGAACGCCTGGTACATGTCGAGCTTCAGCCAGACCTGATCCAGATCCTTCTCATCCTCTGCGGCCGAGGACGCGCCGAAGCGCACGCCGTCGCCGAAATCATAGGCAGACAAACCCGGCATCACCGTGTCGAGATCGAGCACGCACTTGGCGCAGCCGGTCTGCGGGTCGAGCAGGACGTTGTTGAGCTTGGTGTCGTTGTGCGTCACGCGCAGCGGCAGCTCGCCGGCTGCGAGCATGCGGCAGAGCGTCCCGAGCTCCTGCTCCCGCGCGAGCAGGAAGTCGATCTCGGGCCCGACGTCCTTCGCGCGGCCGCAGACATCGGCTTCGATGGCGGCGCGGAACTGGCGCAGGCGGTCGATGGTGTCGTGGAAATGCGGGATGGTCTCATACAGGGAGGCCGCCGGGAAATCCGCCAGCGCCTGCTGGAACTTGCCGAAGGCCACCGCGGCCTGGTAAAAGTCGTTTCTGTCGCGCGGCATATCCAGGCTGATGCCGCCGGAGATGAAGTTGTAGGCGCGCCAGAACTCGCCCTGGTCATCGATGCAGTATTTTCTGCCGTCCTTGGCCCTGCAGAGGCGGATGCACTCCAGACCGATCTGCTTGCGGTCGATGAACCGGGAGACCGCGTCGATATTCTCGATCAGCTCCTCCGGGTGGCGGAAGGCGACGCGGTTGATCCGCTGCAGGGTGTAGGCCTTCCGGTTGTCGCAGACGACGCGGAAGGTGCGGTTGATATGGCCGTTGCCGAGCGGCTCACAGGAGATGGGCGTTCCGTCCAGGCAGAACTGCTGTAAAACCTGTTCCATAGATACAATGTCCTTTTTTCTTTCTATTGGGAGCTCCCGAAGAGAGGGAGTATCGTTTGCACACACGTGCAGCCGCACGTTCTTTCTATTGTATCCCATTTGCAGGATAATTGCAACCATCTTGCAGCCATTCCCCGCGGATCCGACAGAAAAACGGCCTGCCGCAGCGCGGCAGGCCGTCAGATCCGGTCGCTTATTTCATCTGCGCGATGTCGCAGACGATCTCGACGCACTTGTCGACGCCGAGCTTGCCGCTGTCGAGGCAGATGTCGTAGTTCTCGGCCTCGCCCCAGTTGCGGTTGGTGTAGTGCTTGTAGTAGACCTTCCGCTTGCTGTCCTTCTCCTGCAGGCGCTTTTCCATGGGCTTGCTGGTCTCGCCGTAGCGCTCGCGCACGCGGGCGGCGCGGTGCTGCATGTCGGAATGGACGAAGATGTGCAGGCAGTCCGGCTGGTCCTTCAGGATGAAATCCGCGCAGCGGCCGACGATGACGCACGGGCCCTTGCTGGCCAGATCGCGGATGACGTTTGTCTGGCAGACGTAGAGCTTATCCGACACGGACATGGTGTCGATCAGCCCCATCGGGTGGGACGACACGGCGATGTTGAACAGGAAGCTGCTGGTGACGGAGGCGTACTCGCCGATCTCCTCGATGAACTCGTGCGAGAAGCCGCTCTCCTTTGCGACCTTGTCGACCAGCTCCTTATCGTAATAGGGGATGCCGAGTTTCTCGGCCACCGCCTTGCCGATGCTTCTTCCGCCGCTGCCAAACTGGCGGCTGATGGTGATGACCTTGTTTGTCATAAAAACTCCCCCTTATTTTTGATGCCCCTATTATACACCAAAATGCTCGGGATGACAATGAAAAATTTCCGTCAGGACGGCATCAAAGATACGGCCGCATGTCCTTGACCAGCTGATCCTCCAGCCGGATGAGCGACTGGGCGATGTCCTTCGCCTCGCGGCTGGCCGTCGGATACTGGTTGCAGTAGCGGGCGAGCGACTTGATGCCCATCGAGCAGCCGGTCGAGATGAGGTCGGCCGTCGTCGCGTCGCCGGGCTTCATGGCGAGCATCGCCTCCGTCTTCATCCAGGACATGGCGCGGGCGGCCGGATCGGCGGACTTTGCCTCCTTGCCCTGCGCGCGCAGCAGCGCCTTCGTCTCGGCGGCGAGCGACTCATGCTGGCGCTTGCTGCTCGCGAGCCGCCGCTGCAGCGGCCCGTCCGGGCTGTTTTTCAGCACGTCGTCCAGCGAGCGGATGGCCATATCAGTCCCCGCCGCGCACTCGGACAACAGGTGCAGCGTGTCTTCGTTCATCTTGCATCTCCTCCTTTCAGACTCTGCAATTATTGTGTTCCAAAAGCGGAAAAAATATGATACAATGCGGAAAAAGGAGGCATGCATATGCGTATGGAACGAACGGTCCGCGAGATCGCGGGCGACTACGCCGTGCTGGAAAACGAATCCGGCGGCACGACTGAGGTCGCGCTGGCCCTGCTGCCGGACGGCATCCGCGAGGGCATGGTGCTCATTTTTGAAAACTTCGAATACCGAATCAAAGAATAAAGGAGAAGGGCTATGATCCGTCATATCGTGATGTGGAAGTTCCGCGAAGGAGAAGAAGAAAACCGGGAGAAATTTCTCTCCGGCCTGCAGGCGCTGGATGGTGTGATCCCCGAGATCCGCCATATGGAGATCCACCGCAGCTGCAAGCCCGGCAACCCCTACGACGCCTGCCTGATCGCCGATTTTGACGATCTGGAGGCCCTCAGCCGCTATAAAAACGACCCCCGCCACGTCGCCGTCTCCACCCTCTGCAAATCCATCCGCGAATCCCGCGGCGCGATCGACTACGAGCTGTGAAAAAGGCTCCCCTGGAAGGGGAGCTTTTTTCGCTGTGGGATTATTTTCCCAAGCGGCACAAGGCGACGGGTTCTGCGGGGGAAAGGTGGCAAACTGGGAGCATCCTGTGAGAAGAGGGGATGCGCATGAAAAAACGGCTGCCGGAGATCCTGTGCATGGCGGCGGTGCTCGTGGGGCTGCTGGCGCTGGCGGCGCAGGCCGGGGCGGAGCAGACGCACCGGGCGTACCTGTACGGCTACCCGGACGGGACCATTCGGCCGGAGGCGGAGGTGAGCCGCGCGGCCTTCGCCTGCATTCTGCTGCGGCTGGCAGAGAATGAGCTGCCGGAGGGCGCGCGCGTGCGCTTCTGGGATGTACCGGGGACGAGCTGGGCCTACGCGGCCGTTACGCGGCTGGCGGGGCTGGGGCTGCTGCCGTTCGGGTCGGACGGCTGGTTCCGGCCGGACGCGGGGCTCACGTGGCGGGACTTTTCCGGCGTGCTGGACAAGCTCGCGCAGGCGGAGGCCGGGCGTGCGGCCTTCCCGGTGCTGGCCGCGGCCTGGAGCGAGAAGACGCTGGCCGCCGCCGAGGCGGACGAGACCGCGGCAGAGGCTGTCCTTACCCGCGCGGAGCTGGCCCGGGCGCTCAACAGTCTGCTCGGCCGCTGCCCGGACGGGCAGGACGCGCAGCTGCAGGCTGCCGCCTGGTACCGCGACAACCAGGACCAGACCGCCTGGTACTACGCGGACCTCATCGAAGCCTCCGCCGACCACACCTGCAGGCTTTTGCCGCAGGGCGAGCAGTGGACAGCCATCGGGTAAGGCAGCACCGCACAATTGCGTCTGCGCGCTTCGGCGGATCTTTTCCGCCAATCCTGCGGCGTTGCCTCAAAAAGTCTGCCCTTCCGGGCAGGCTTTTTCTCTGCGTGTTCACGATTTATTCAAGCAAAATGTGTGCCGGTATGGCATAATATACTATTCAGAAAGCAAAAAAAGTGAGGGGCGGACGCATGCAGGATTTTGTTGTATTTGACCATGTCTGTAAGACCTATCAGATGGGAGACGTGCGCATTGAGGCGCTGAAGGACGCGTCGTTTACGATCGACGAGGGGGAGATCTGCGTCATCGTCGGCCAGTCCGGCGCGGGCAAGACCACGCTCCTGAACATCCTCGGCGGCATGGACCGGCTCACCTCCGGCCATGTGCTGCTCGCGGGCGAGGACGTGGCGGACTACAGCCGCAAGCGCCTGACGACCTACCGCCGCCACGAGGTCGGGTTCGTGTTCCAGTTTTACAATCTGCTGCCCAATATGACGGCGCTGGAAAACGTGCAGATCGCAAGCCAGCTGTGCAAGGATCCGCTGCCGGCCGACGAGGTCCTGCGGCAGGTCGGCCTCGGCGAGCGGATGCAGAATTTCCCCGCGCAGCTCTCCGGCGGCGAGCAGCAGCGCGTGGCCATTGCCCGCGCGCTGGCAAAGCGGCCGAAGCTGCTGCTGTGCGACGAGCCGACCGGCGCGCTCGACGACCAGACCGGCAAGCAGATCTTGTCCCTGCTGCAGGCGCAGAGCCGCGCGGGCGGCATGACCGTCGTCATCATCACGCACAACTCGGCGCTGACCGCCATGGCCGACCGGGTCATCCGCGTGAAAAGCGGGCAGATCGCCGGCGTCCGGATCAATGAACATCCGACGCCCGTCGAGCAGATCGAGTGGTGAGCGGCATGGGGAAGCTGACGCTGCGGGAGATCCGCAGGAGTTTGGGCCGGTTTCTGGCCATCGCGGCCATCGTGGCGCTGGGCGTGGGCTTTTTCTGCGGCCTGCGGCTGACGAAGACGGCCATGGTGCGCACGCTGGACGCCTACGCCGAGGCGCAGCAGATGTACGATTTCCGCCTCGTGAGCACCATTGGCTTTGACGAGACCGACGCGGCCAAAATCGCCGCCGACAGCCGCGTCGCCGCGTGCGAGGGCACAAAGAGCGACGACGCGCTGACCAGCACGGCGGGCGGCGCGTCGCGGGCGTGCAAATTTCTGTCGCTGCCCGAGACGCTCGACCTGCCGAGCCTGAAGGCCGGACGGCTGCCGCAGACGGCGGACGAGTGTCTGGCCGATGGGATGCTGTACTCGGAACAGGATCTCGGGCAGAAGATCGTGCTCTCGGAGGAGAATGACGACGATACGCTGGGGCAGTTCACCCGGCGGGAATTCACCATCGTCGGCATCGCCAAGAGCGCTCTGTACATCAACTATGAGCGCGGCAGCACGTCGGTCGGCAGCGGGTCGCTGTCCGCCTTCGTGTACGTGCTGCCGGAGGCGTTTGACTTTGACTATGATACGGAGCTGTATCTGCGCCTGACGGACCGGGCGGGCGAGATCTACTCGGACGAATACAAGGCGCACATCGACGACGCCGAGCCCTGGGTCACCGTGCTTGCGGAGCAGTGCGCGGACGACCGCGGCACGCGGCTGCATGACGACGCGGCCGAGACGCTGGCTGACGCCCGCGAAACGCTCGACGAAAAGCAGCAGGAGCTGGCGGACGCGAAGCAGAAGCTCGAAGACGCCAAGCAGACGCTGGCGGACGCCGAACAGGACGTCCTGGACGGCGAGCAGAAGCTCGCCGATGCGAAGGAGGAGGCCGACCGCGAGCTGGCCGACGCCTATCAGAAGCTCGTCGACGGCCAGAAGGAGATCGAGGAGAACGAGCAGAAGCTTGCAGACGCCCGCAAGGAGCTCGCGGACGGCGAACAGAAGCTCGCCGACGCGCAGGCAGAATATGACGACGGCGCGGCCAAGCTGGCCGAGGCCAGAGAGGAGCTTCGCAAACAGTTTAACGAGACTGTCGGCGAGCTGCAGGCCGGGCAGGCGGAGATCGACAAGAATCAGGCGCAGCTCGACCAGAAGCGCGCGGAGCTCGCCGCGCAGAAGGCCGAGCTCGAAGCGACCAAGGCGCAGCTGGAGGCGGCGCTGGGCAGCGGTCAGCTGTCAGAGGACCAGAAAGCGCAGCTGCAGGCGCAGCTCGCGCAGGTCGAGGCCGGGCTGCAGAAGATCGAAGCTGCCGGACCGGAGCTTGACGCGGCACAGCAGCAGATCGACGCGACGCAGGCGGAGCTCAACGCAGGCAGCGAGGAATTCGGCGACGGGCTGGAGGAGGCCAACGCTGAGATCAGCGAAAACCAGAAAAAGCTCGACGAGGCCAAGGCCACGCTCGATGAAAAGAATCAGGAGCTGGCCGACGCAAAGCAGGAGCTCGCCGATGGCGAGCAGCAGCTGGCCGACGCAAAGCAGGAGCTGGCGGACGGCTGGGCCGATTACTACAGCGGCAAGGCCGAGGCCGAACAGAAGATCGCCGACGCGGAAGCCGAGCTGGCCGACGCGAAGCAGCAGCTCACGGATGGCAAGCAGGACATCGCCGACGCCGAAGTGGAGCTCGCGGACGGCGAACAGAAGCTGGCCGACGCGGAGCAGGAGTATCAGGACGGGCAGGACGCGCTCGAAAAGCTCGAAAACCCGGACGTGTTCGTGCTGGACCGCAGCAGCAACATCGGCTACGCCTGCTTTGAGAGCGATTCGGATATCGTGCGGGGCGTCTCGCGTGTGTTCCCGCTGTTTTTCTTCGCCGTGGCGGCGCTCGTGTGCATCACGACGATGACGCGCATGGTCGACGAGCAGCGCACGCAGGCGGGCGTTTTGAAGGCCATGGGCTACTCCAACGGCGCGATCTTCCTGGTCTATTTCCTCTACGCCGGGAGCGCTTCGGTGCTCGGCTGCGTGGTGGGCGTCGCGGCGGGCTCGTATTTCCTGCCGAAGATGATCTGGCAGGGGTATAATATCATGTACGGCTTCACGGACATCCTGTATGCGTTCGACTGGCCGCTGGCGCTGTTGTCCGCGGGGGCGTATCTGCTCTGCGCGCTCGGCACGACGTGGTACGTCGCGCATGCGGAGCTGCAGCGGCCCGCGGCGGAGCTCATCCGCCCCAAGGCCCCGAAGGCGGGCAAGCGGATCTTGCTGGAGCGGCTGCCGGGCCTCTGGAACCGGATCCCGTTTTTGCATAAGGTCTCCATCCGCAACATCCTGCGGTATAAAAAGCGGATGATCATGATGATCATCGGCATCGGCGGCTGCACGGCCCTGCTCATCACCGGCTATGGCATCCAGGATTCCATCAGCAACGTCGTCGACTATCAGTACAGCGAGATCACCCGCTACGACGCGTCGGTCACGTTCCAGCACGCGCTGAACGAGACGGAGCGCACGGCCTTCGCCGCGCTCTGCGAGGAAGAAGCCGAAGACTATCTCTTCGTGGCCGAAAAGAGCGCCGACGCCAGCGCGGGCAGCACGGTCAAGACGACGAACGTCGTCTGCCCGGCGTCCGGCAGCGTGGAGGGCTTTGTCGACCTGCATGAGAAGGACAAAACGCCGGTCGCCTATCCCGAAAACGGCGCGTGCGTCATCAGCCGCGGGCTGGCCGAGGCGCTGCAGCTGTCGGCGGGCGACACCATCACGCTGCAGAGCGGCACGCGCGAAGCGCAGCTGCAGGTCGCGGCGGTCTTTGAAAACTATGTCTACAACTACGTCTACCTGACGGCGGAAAGCTGGGCGCAGTGCTTCGGCGAAGCGCCGGCATACGAGCAGGCCTGGGTCAACTTCCCGCCTGACGCCGATGCCCACGCGGCCTCGGCCGCGCTGGCGGGGGCGAAGAACGTCGCCTCCGTGAGCCTCAGCAGCGATTTCCGCGCGCGCGTGGCGACGATGATGGAAAGCCTGCGGTACATCGTGGTGGTCGTGGTGGTCTGCGCGGCGGCGCTGGCGTTCATCGTGCTGTATAACCTCACAAACATCAACATCACCGAGCGCGAGCGGGAGATCGCCACCATCAAGGTCCTCGGCTTCTACGACAGCGAGACGAACCGCTATGTGTTCCGCGAGAACATCATCCTGACGGTGCTCGGCGCGCTTGTGGGTCTGCCGATGGGCAAGGCGCTGCACGCCTACGTCATGTCGCAGATCCGCATCGACCTCATGTGCTTCGACGTGCGAGTGGCGCCGGGCAGCTATCTGCTCTCCGCGGCGCTGACGCTCGCGTTCGGGCTGCTGGTCAATCTGGCGCTGCGCCGGAAGATCCGCGCCATCGACATGGCCCAGGCGCTCAAATCCATCGAATAGCATCCGAAGAGAGAAGAGAAACGAATGAAGAAACTGCTTGTCTATCTGCGGCCCTACCGGCTGCAGGCCATCCTCGCGCCCGTGTTCAAGCTGCTGGAGGCGGCGTTTGAGCTGCTGGTGCCGCTCATCATGGCAGATATCATCGACGTCGGCATCGCGGCGGGCGACACGGGCTATATCCTGAAAAAATGCCTGCTGCTCGTGGGCCTCGGCCTGTGCGGCTTTGCCAGCGCGACCTGCGCGCAGTATTTTTCCGCCAAGGCCGCGACCGGCGCGACGGCCAGTCTGCGCCACGCGCTCTTTGCGCATATCCAGTCGCTGTCGTATGCGGAGCTCGATACCATCGGCCCGGCCACGCTCGTCACGCGGATGACGAGCGACATGAATCAGGTGCAGACCGGCCTCAACCTCACGCTGCGGCTGCTGCTGCGCTCGCCGATCGTCGTGTTCGGCTCGATGATCATGGCGTTTACGATCGACGTGCGCTCGGCGCTCATCTTCGTCGTGACGATCCCGGTGCTCTTTGCCATCGTCTTTGCCATCATGCTCAGCTGCATCCCGCTCTACCGCCGGGTGCAGGCAAAGCTCGACGGCGTGACGGGCGCGGCGCAGGAGAACCTGTCCGGCGTGCGCGTCATCCGCGCCTTTACCCGCGAGCAGACCGAGACGGAGAGCTTTGACGGCCGTCTGGCCGGGCTGTTTGCCGCGCAGCGGTTCGTGGGCAAGCTGTCGGCGCTTTTGAACCCGCTGACGTATGTGGTCATCAATCTGGCGATCGTGGCGATCTTAAAGACCGGCAGCGTCCGCGTGGACGCGGGCGTCATCACGCAGGGCCAGCTGATCGCGCTGTATAACTACATGTCGCAGATCCTGGTCGAGCTCATCAAGTTCGCCAACCTGATCCTGAACATCACAAAATCCGTCGCCTGCGCGGGCCGGATCTCGCAGGTGCTGGAGACGAAGTCCAGCATGGCCGACGGGCAGGACGCCCTGCCGGACGGCAGCGGCAGCCCGGCGCTGCAGTTCTGCGGCGTCTCGTTCCGCTATCCCGGCGCGGGCGCGGACGCGCTCAGCGATATCAGCTTCTCCGCCGCGCCCGGGCAGACCATCGGCGTCATCGGCGGCACCGGCGCGGGCAAATCCACGCTGGCGAACCTCATCCCGCGGTTTTACGACGCGACGCAGGGACAGGTCCTTGTGTGCGGCGAAGACGTGCGGCAGCTGCGGCTGCAGGCGCTGCGGCCCTCGATCGGTGTCGTGCCGCAGAAGGCGCTGCTCTTCTCCGGCACCATCCGCGACAATCTCCGCTGGGGCAATGCCCAGGCCAGCGATGAAGACCTCTGGCAGGCGCTGCAGGACGCGCAGGCCGATCAGGTCGTCCGCGGCAAGCAGGGCGGACTGGACGCGGAAGTCGAGCCCGGCGGGCGCAATTTCTCCGGCGGCCAGCGCCAGCGGCTGACGATCGCCCGCGCACTGGTGCGGAGACCTGCGATCCTCATCCTCGACGACAGCGCCTCCGCGCTGGACTTTGCCACCGACGCCGCGCTTCGCAAGGCGCTGGCGCATCTGCCGTGGAAGCCCACGGTCGTGCTGATCTCGCAGCGCGTGTCCTCCATCCGCCACGCGGATCAGATCCTCGTGCTCGACGACGGCCGTCTGGCCGGGACCGGCACGCATGACGAGCTGCTGCAGAGCTGCCCGGTCTATCAGGAGATCTGCCGCTCGCAGTATAAGAAGGAGGATGCGCAATGAAGCATGATTCATCCTGGGCGCTTCGGCGCGTGCTCAAAAGCCTCGGGCGGTATCTGCCGCTTCTGATCGTGTCTCTGGTGCTGGCGGCGGCCAGCGTGGCGGGGACGCTCTATATCCCCATTCTGGTCGGCGACGCCATCGACGCCGTCGTCGGCCCGGGGCAGGTCGATTTTGCCGCGGTCGGCATGCTGGCTGCGAAGATCGCCGTGCTGGCCGCGGGGACGGCGCTTCTGCAGTGGGTCATGGCGGCCATCCACAACCGGGTCTGCTTCGCCGTGACGCGCGACGTGCGCCGGCAGGCGTTCGCCCACCTGCAGCGTCTGCCGCTGGCCTATCTCGACAGCCATCCGGCGGGCGATACGCTCAGCCGCATGATCGCGGACGTCGACCAGTTTGCCGACGGTCTGCTCATGGGCTTCACACAGCTGTTTACGGGCGTTTTGACCATCGTGGGGACGCTCGGCTTCATGCTCTCGATCAGCGTGAAGATCACGCTGGTGGTCGTCGTCCTGACGCCGCTGTCCCTGCTGGTGGCGAAGTTCATCGCGGGGCACACCTACTCCATGTTCCAGACGCAGTCCAAGGCCCGCGGCGAGCAGACCGCGCTCATCAATGAGCAGCTCGGCGGCCAGCGCGTCGTGCAGGCGTTCTCGCATGAGGCCGAGAGCCTTGCGCAGTTTGACGAGATCAATGACCGCCTGACCGCCGCGACCATGCGTGCGACCTTCTTCTCGTCGATGACGAACCCCTCGACCCGCATCATCTACAATATCATCTACGCCTGCGTGGGCTTTACCGGGGCGCTGAGCGCGGTGGCGGGGGCCATCACGGTCGGCGGGCTGTCGTGCTTCCTCAGCTATGCCAACCAGTACGCCAAGCCCTTCAATGAGATCACCGGCGTCGTCACCGAGCTGCAGAACGCGCTGGCCTGCGCCGCGCGGGTCTTCGAGCTCATCGACGAGCCGGCGGAGATCCCCGACGCGCCCGATGCCAAGGCGCTGACCGACGCCTCCGGCAGCGTGCAGCTGACGAACGTCGCCTTCTCCTACACGCCGGAGCAGCGGCTCATCGAGGATCTGGACCTCACGGTCCGGCCCGGCGAGCGCGTAGCCATCGTCGGCCCGACGGGCTGCGGCAAGACGACGCTCATCAACCTCCTCATGCGCTTCTACGACGTGAAGGACGGCTCCATCGCCGTGGACGGCAGCGACATCCGCACCGTGACGCGGCAGAGCCTGCGCCATCAGTACGGCATGGTCCTGCAGGACACCTGGCTCAAATCCGGCACCGTGCGGGAAAATATCCGCCTGGCCAAGCCCGATGCGGCCGACGAAGAGGTCGAGACGGCCGCGAAAAAGGCGCACGCCGATTCGTTCATCCGCCGCCTGCCGAACGGCTACGATACGATGCTCTCCGACACGGGCGGGGCGCTGTCCGCGGGGCAGCGGCAGCTGCTGTGCATCGCGCGCGTGATGCTCTGCCTGCCGCCGATGCTGATCCTCGACGAGGCCACGAGCTCCATCGATACCCGCACGGAAGTGAAGATCCAGCAGGCCTTCGACGAAATGATGCAGGGCCGGACGAGCTTCGTCGTGGCCCACCGCCTCTCGACCATCCGCGAAGCGGACGTCATCCTCGTCATGCGGGACGGCCACATCGTCGAGCAGGGCAAACACGATGAGCTGCTCGCGAGAAACGGCTTCTACGCCAAGCTGTACCACAGTCAGTTCGAAGGATAACACATGCAGCCGCTTCCCTGGGGCGTATCGGAAACTCCACGGAAGCGGCTGCGCCTTTTTCTTGCATTTGCTGCCGGATGATGTTAATATGATACTATAAAAAAGCAAAGGAGCGGTCCCTTTGGCAAAACAGATCACGCGGATCGTACTGACCGGCGGGCCGGCTGCCGGCAAGACGACGCTCAT
>QWCY01004807.1_pt1 | contig 13525 bp, 10 predicted proteins | sample 1972631 | NCBI WGS metagenome assembly QWCY01 (sample SAMN09866696, study PRJNA288562) | Human gut metagenome isolate pre1_stool, whole genome shotgun sequencing... | isolation source: gut | host: Homo sapiens | place: USA: California
TCTTTCGAATTATAAAGAAGCATTCAAATATTATCAGAAGTTTATTTCATCATACTCAACGGATGATGAATATTTGAAATACGCAACAAGCAGGTTTTTGAGTATTCTCTTACAAGCGAACGCAATACATAATCAGTTATTCCGGCCATTGGAGCAAGAGATACCCTGCTCGAAATTAAATCCCTAACTTGCATATGGTCTCAATTCTTCCAACCTGCTTTTTGCGTATTTCAAATATTCATCATCCGTTGAGTATGATGAAATAAACTTCTGATAATATTTGAATGCTTCTTTATAATTCGAAAGAGTGTCGTAATCTACAGCAAGCATATAATTAGCTATAGGAAATTCGTTAGAATATTTCAAAACATTTAAGTAATCATTTATAGCAAGTTTTGGCTGCTTCTGCTCATCATAAATCAACCCTCTGTAATAATATGCATAAGCGTTATTTGCTTCTTTTTTCAAAACTTCATTGAATTTTAGAAGCGCCGTTTGGTAATTATTCTTTTCATATAAATCTATACCTTCGTTAAGAACAGTAAGTGAACCGTTTTGTACGACATAAGAAAGCAATTCTTTTGCCTCTGATTGAGGGTTTAGCTGTAAAGCTTTTTTCAAATATGCCTCTGCAAGAGCCCAATTTTTTTGTTCTGAATACAAGTACCCTATATAATAAGGAGTTTCAGTATTATTGGGGTTCAATTTTTCTGCTCGTTTGTAATATTCTATAGCGCTGTTGTAATCCCCCATAGCCTGGTAAGATGCAGCAGCTCCAAGCATAGAATCTTCTGTTGCCGGGTTTATTGCGAGGTATTGCTGTACAGCCATTTTATAATCTTTAGCTTCGTAGCTTGAAGATGCAGAGGCTAGCTTCGTAGAAGTTGAATCCTTTTGAACGTTCTGCAGCGTCTTCAAAACAAGATTATTTGCAGGGAATTTTTCTTTTGCTGTGTTTAAAATACTTACTGCATTATTATAATCATCTTTTGAGGCATAACATATTGCAAGGTTTACATACGCATCAACCTTAGAAGAATTTTTTGAAATTGATGATTTATATGCAGAAATAGCTTCATCAATTTTATTTTCCTTGTGAAGTTTATATGCATAATCATACAATTCATCACTACTGCCGTTTTGAGATAGATATGCAATATATTCCGAAGGACTCATTGTGTCTTTCATTACCATAGCAATTTCATCTTTAGCAGCAGCATTCGAAGGGTCAATTGCCAGAACTTTTTTATAAAGTCCCATTGCAGTCTTGCCATCTCCCATTTCTTTATAAACCTGCGCTTTATATAAAAGAGCCTGAGTATTATTAGGATAGAGCGTTAAGACAGAATCATAAGATTGAATTGCTTTCTGGTACTCTTTTCTCTGCTGGAATAAAGTACCGACATTTAATCTTGTTGTAACGTTAGACGGATTAAGCTGTTCAGCTTTTCCATAATAGCTTAATGCCGTTTCAAAATCTCCCTGAGCCTGTTTTATAGCTCCAATATTTGCATTGAGCTCCGCATCACTTGGAGTTTGAGCGAGTTTTTTCAAATAAATTCTTTCTAAAGCGTATAAAACTTCCTGATCGCCTTTAGAATTAGCAAGCGCCTCATTATACTGAACGACAGCTTCGTCATATCGTCCAAGTTTATCAAGAGTTCTTGCATATTTCATTCTAAGTACGCCGTCATTCGGCTTTAAGTCAAGAGCAATTTTATAATAATCAGCAGAACGCGGCTCGTTACCCAGAAGTTTTAGCAAATCTGCAATTTGCGCATTAGAGTCAGCAGCAAGTTTTTCACTCTGTGCAGCTCTAGAAAACTCATATGCAGCAGCAGAGAAATTACCTGCCGCGCGCAATTCTTCAGCTTCTTTATAACGGGAGCCGGCGGTTGTATCAAAACTTATTACCTTTAAACACTGGTTTAAATTCTCTGCAGCTGAGGTTATCATGCCGGCAGAATTTTGAACAGCCTGTTCTTTATTCGGGTATATTTTTAGATAAAATATAGCACTTCTAAAATCATTAGCGGCTTTTTCGTAATTTTTATCCTGATTTGCATAATATGTAGCCCTTGCAAGATAAGCATTTATCAGCCCTATCCTCGCTGAATTATCCAGAAAATTAATTCTCAAAGCTTTTCTGAACTCAACAATAGATGAAGAGTACTGATTCTGCATCAAATAATTTTGAGCGGCTTCATAATGTTCTCCAAAAGCTCCAGCCGGAGCTGCAAAAACATTAGAACTGCCTATGATAGTACATAGTGCTAAACAACAAACTGTCCCTAAAAATTTTTTCTTCATAATAATATATTACTATAATAGTTTTCTAAAGTGAATAAGTGAATTCGGCATTCAAAACTTTTGTCAAATTGTAAATTTTTGTAAAATTTTCTTGACATGACATATCATGATTTTGAAATTTATAGTAGCATGCCATGTATCAACTATCCCCAAATCTCCTCCCAAAATTATTAGAGAAAACTTACACTGACTCAAAATCTGAGTCAGTTTTTATTTTCTTAATATGCACCGGAGCAGACAAAGCGGCTAGCCAAGCAATTCTGTTAATATAGTGGCATTTTCTTCTGCTTTCAAGTTATTAGAAATTTTGTTTCTTTTGATATAAACACGAAGAGCTTCTCTGATTAGTTCACTTCTTGTTCTTTGTTCAGAGCTTGCCACATTATCTACCTTGCTAAGAAAATCGTTAGACATTGAAATTAATACTCTTGCCATGTTTCCTCCTTTATTCAAATAGGCGGAGTAGTTAAGCTTACACATTACCCTTACATTTACCCCTGCAGGTCTTTATTATATCATATAAAGAAATTATTACAAGAGTATATCTGTTTTATATTAACAAATTTTAGAAAAGTTTACAAAGCTTTACAAAAAAGGCAATTTTTTATTAGCGTCATACTTTATATATATAAGAGTATAAACAGAGGATATTAATATGTTTCATTATTCAAGTTTAAATTTTGATCTTGCGATGAGCACCCCGAGCGGCTCTATTAATATTCTTTGGAATCAGCTTGGTGAAAAATCAAAAGCTAATTCAATTATGTATATGACACCTAACTTTGACCCTTCAATAGGTTATACATATCCGGAATTCGGCGTATGGGGCAATAATCTTCTTAACCCGATGCTTGCTATTCAGCAAACAATGCAGTCATTCCAGAATGGAAACTGGATGAATGGTATTAATGGCGGCAACTGGTTTAATAATATGCCTTGGAATAACTGGAATAACCCTTGGGGAGGCGGAAACAACGGCGGCAGCACTGCTGGAAACGCTGAATACGATGCTTTAAAAGCTCTTATAAATAAATATAAAGAAATCGGTACAAAAAATAATACTATAAGTCCGGCTCTTTTAGATAAGATTAATGCTGCATTAAATAAATCAGGCAAACCGGAAGAAAAATTAGAAGCATTAAAAGATTTATACAAATCTCTTGATAAAACTAAATTAGAAAAAGCTTTACTTGAATTACCAGAGTATAAAATAATGCTGGACGAAGCTGGTTACAACTTCAACGGCACAAATAAAGAATATGATACAAAGCTCAAAAAAGAATTAAACAGCCTTGAACAGGACATCAAATCTGGAAAAGGCGATTTGCTTGCTCAAATCAGTGCAAGTGAAAACAACGCGCAGATTTTGAGAATTGTAAGCTATTGGAATGACAACCACTCTGCTAAAGAGAACAGAGGTATTATTAGATTAGTTGCTCAACATATTCCAGCAGAAGAAAGTGAAAGAACACTGCATATTGAAGGTGTCAAAAATCTTTCTATGTCTTTAATCAACAAAGTTGAAGACTTCAAGGGCAGTGTTGATGGAAACTTTACTAATTTAGATAAAGCAACAGAAGAATTATCAAAAGCTTTGACTAATGCAACAAAAGCACCTAAAGAATTTACAAAAGCTAACCTTGAAGCTCTTGCAGATAAATTCGACAAACTTTATGCAATGCTCAGAATGATGGAAGCAGAAAGAATTAGAAATACAATAAATACAAAATACAGTTTCCTTAATGACATTTCATCAAGCGACAGAGATATTGTAAACGACGATTTAGTATTAAAATCAACAAAAGAAGATTTAAGAAAAGAAGGCATTTCACTAGCCGGCGTTGAAACAGATAATGTTCCGACAGAAGAAGTTGAAGAAGTTTCAGACATTGACGAAGTAAGTGAAACAGCAGAAGAAAAAGTTGAAAAGTTAGTTGAAAAAGAAAACTTGAAACAAACAGCAAAAGAAGGAGTTTTCCAATCAGTTGTAACTTCATCAAATGAACCTGCACACTTCTACACAATTAAGGACGACAAACTTGTTGAACTTAAGGATGTTAAATCTATTGATAAAGACGGCAAATGCACAATGGCAGACGGCACAACCAAAACACTTGAACAGGTTAAGGCTGATGCAGTAGAAGTTTCTGCACAGGATATTATTGATTACAACAACACATTAACCCGCGTTGATGAGCTTGTTAAAGCAGGTACACTTGTTAAATGCCAGCAGCAGTTTGGCGGTGCAGTTCTTTATCGTTCAAAAGGCAAACAAGAAGATGGTAATAGACAGTATTTTATCGTTAAAGATAATAAGTTAATAAAATTGGATTGCAAATATGTTACTGCCAATGGAATTGTTGTTGGCAATGACGGCAGCAAAACATCATTCAAAGACTATATTGCAAACGGCAGTTTTTCAACAATAAGCGATTCTAATATTGCAACAGAAGACGAACAGAAAAAGGCTGAAGAACGCAAAAAAGAAGAAGCAAAAACTCAAAAAGAAGAGGAAGAAAGAAAGCTAAAAGAAAAATACGAAAAGAAATTTGAAGTTCATGAAGTTGATGGTGCAGACCAGATTGGTAAAGACATAGCAACTGACTTAATGGGCATTACTGACAAGGATGAATGGGATACTGCAGTTGATAATATAAACAAAATAGATAAAGAAAATGTTTACAGCGTAATAAAAGCCTATGCAGCAGAAGAAGGCTGGGGTACAGATAACATACTTGAACAAATTGCAACAGAAGACGGCAGAGAAAAAGAACAGCAGAAAAAATTAATAAACCATATTATCAAAGCTGTACTTGACTATTGCGAACAGTATGGAAGCAACAGCCCGAGCGCATACAAAGAACTTGAGAAATATAAAAATGGAATTACTGATGAAGTATTTAACAGCCCGGAAGACAAGTTAAGAGCTGTTGACCGTTTAATACTCAGGGTATTTGGCATCAGAGACTAATAGATGTAAGGTTTTGGTATTAAAAACAAATATTGCCGGCAAGATAATCCTGCCGGCTTTTTTTTATAACATAAATTTTTCAAGATTTACAACTGCATTTTCTACGGTATCATTAATCACCTGATAATCAAACTTTTTAGAGTTTTCAATCTCAAGTTTAATTGACGCTAAACGTTTCTGTATAGCATCTTCTGTTTCCGTATGCCTGCCTCTCAAACGAGCCTCTAACTCTTCAAGAGAAGGCGGAGCAATAAAAATCAAAACAGCTTCCGGCATAATTTTCTTTACATTGAGCGCCCCTTTTGTATCAATTTCCAGAATCAAATTTTCACCTTTTTTAAGGCACTCTTCTACGAAACTTTTTTTTGTTCCGTAATGATTTCCGGAAAACTCTGCCCACTCGAGAAATTCATCATTTTGTATACAGTTCTTAAACTCTTCCTGTGTTAGGAAGAAATAATTTTCCCCGTGAACTTCCCCCTGCCTCATACCTCTTGTAGTACAGGATACAGAGAGCTTAAAATCCGGATGTTTTTTCAAAAACTCCTTAATAACAGTACCTTTTCCAACACCGGAAGAACCTGATATAACAAACAATCCAGCCATTATTCCTCCGTAAATCCTTTATGTACAGTTGTTTCAAAAGCCATGCTGCCGGAGTTTTCAAGTTTAACCGGTTCTTCTTTTTTGACAGCTTCTATTTTAGGAGCTTTTGATTTAAAATTAGCAATTAAGTCCTGCGTAAGCTTAGGCATATCCATTGCTTCTGTACAGATTTCAATATAGCACATTTTATTCATAATTTGCGTTACTTTAAGCGCCTTATCAAAATCATCAGCCGTGCTAACTTTTGTCGACCATACATCACCTTCAAAAACTCTTGCAAACTTCGAATAATTCATCTGCATAATATCGTTGAAACAATCTTCCGGAGTTTCAGAAAGTACTCTTTCAATTGTATAGCCCTTATTATTTAAAACAATAACAATAGGTTTAACCCCTCTTCTAAGCATATTTCCGATTTCCATCGCTGTTAGCTGATGCGAGCCTTCTCCTGTAATTAAAATAACTCTTGATTTAGGTTTTGCAAGACAAACCCCGAGAGCAGCCGGAGTTGCCCAACCGATAGAGCCCCATAAGGTTTGTGTTTGAAGTTCAGCTGCAGCAGGGAATTTCATTGGAGCAACACCGTGAGGAATTATCCCAGTTTCTGCAACAATGATATCATTATCTTTTATAAATTCCTGCAAACGCGGATAGATATATTCAGACGTTAATGCGTCTGGGCTGGAGGCTTTGTGTTCATAACCTATTGCAGGTTTTAGGATTTTCATATCCTTTGAATCAACAAGTTTTGTAACCGCCTCAAGAACATCACTCATCTTAACATTATCATATTTTTCACCTTCAACATATGTATGCGTTCCATATATTGCAATCTGATTATTAATCTTATAAGGCAGATTAAACCCGAATGCATTCAAATCAGTATAAACAGGGCCTACTGCAATAAGACAGTCTGTTTCATTAACATATTTTTCAGCCGTAGGATTTTCAAAACCTGCATAGTAACCTCCCAGATAGAGGTCATAATCCATGTCAATGAGATTTGTTCCCATAAGGAAGTTTGTAGTTGGAATTCTTGTTTTTTCAACAAATTCTTTGTACTCAATTCTTGAATCGAAGCGTTTTACGAGCAAATCTCCGAGAATAACAGGTTTTTGTGCATTGTTAATTTTTGCAGCGATTTTGTTGGAAACGAGCCTCAAAGTTTCTTCATCACTAATCCAGTCATAAGAAACCTCTTTGTCAGAAATTTCCATTTTTGCAATATCAAGCGGAACAGCAATGTATACGGGTTTTCTTTCTTTAACAAAAGTTTTTAAAACCCTGTCTATTTCCATTTTCGCATTATCTCTTGTAAGAAAAGCTGCAGCAGCAGTCACATGTTTGTGAGCCTCATAGCATGCGTGATAATCTACATCCTGAAAATTATGATGCACACAGGTTTTATTTTCAATTGTTTTAGTAGCAGGCACCCCAACAATACTTATAACAGGCACATTTTCTGCCAAACTTCCTGCAATAGCGTTCATAGCGCTGAGTTCCCCGACTCCGTAAGTTGTAATTAGCGCACCGTAACCGCGCATTCTTGCGTACCCGTCGGCAGCATAACCGGCGTTAAGCTCATTTGTGCATCCAATCCAGCATGTATTCGGATTATTTTCTACTGCGTATAATAAATTAAAGTTATAATCTCCCGGAAGTCCAAAAAATTCGTTAACCCCGAGTTCTTCAAGTTTTTTTACTAAATATTCGGCTGTGTTCATTCTCTTCTCCCTTTAATTTTGAATTAATCGTATCACAGGGAGGGGTAAATGTATAGAGTGAATGTATATATATTTTTTTTGTATAATATACTTATGGACAAAATCTTTTCTGACAAGATTAATATACTAAAAGCATTGGCAATAGTACTGGTTGTTTCAGGTCATCTGGAATTTCGTTTTTTTGATATGTTTCCGCCGTATTCGTTCCAGCTTGCCTTGTTTTTCTTTATATCAGGAATGCTTTTTAAAGAAAAATATCTGGATAATGTTGCAGATTTTATAAAGCGGAGAGTAAAAAGCCTGCTTCTTCTTTACTTTTTATATTCAGCTTTTTACGCAATAGTAACCATTATTCTGGCAAAGCTTACCGGCAAATTCTGGGGAATGGATTTAAATTTATATAACTTCTTTGTAACCCCGTTTTTGAACGGACACCAGTTTGATTTATCCTGCCCGATGTGGTTTGTAACGCAGTTATTCATAACAATGGTGACATTCTTATTTTTGGAAAGAATGTTCAGAAATCTCTCGACAACAAAGAAAAGTATAATATATACCCTTATGGGATTTTCAGCAATCCCTCTTTCTAAAGTTTTTCCGCTGACACCTGTGTTTTTAGTTATTATAAGAACAATGTTTTCGCTGTTTTTTGTTTATCTCGGTCATTTTTATATAAAAAAAATCCACGGGAATTATAATATCTTTACCCCGAAAATTTTAGGGATTGTTTTATGCTTACAGGCTGTTTTGTGGCATTTTAACAGAGATTTTGACCCTGTACACGGAATTGGTTTAAGCTATGTTCTTGTTTGGGCAAGGTTTGACAGCCAGATAATTGTACCGGTTCTTACCAGCATAACCGGAATCTGGTTTTCGTTATTTTTTATAGAGATTACATACAATTATCTTAAAGATATTAAGTTTGTCAGACTTATAGGTGAAAATACTTATCACATAATGGCAAATCACCTTTTTGTAATGTACATAATAACAGCAGTTATATTTAAGCTTAACGGAATTCCTATAAGCGAAAGAAATACACATAATATTTACTGGATTTTTAATCCGGTTCAGAATACATATTTATATTTTATATTAACAATGATAATAACTACTTACACAGGCGTCTTTTTGAAAAGAATTAAGAAGCGTTTGCCTGTTATCAAAGATTTTTAAAAAATTTTTACGGGTTTACAAAGAGGAGTATATATGTTATTATATATTTAAGCACTATTATTGTATTTTTGTGCTGCGCTGGAGATACATTAAAATATGCAAAACACAGGCTATTTAAGAAGACGACGAGCTGGAGGGTTTACATTATCAGAAATCCTCATCACGCTGGTTATAATAGGTTTTATTGGAGCTTTAGGAGTACCAATGCTCGGACAGAATAAATTAAAAAAACCTATAGAGGTTATAGGCCGGCACGGCACAATAGAGTGTTTTTGGGATGGCGGCGGTGTAAAGCAGTTCATTTCCAACAATACTGATAATAAAGCCGGTGAGCTTACAGATGCAGCTGATGGCGCCTGTTATTTTACCGCACCTACAGCTAATCTGTTTGTACTACAGGCAGTTGGTGCAGGCGGAGGCGGAGCTGTAGGAATGACAGGAGCTCCATCTTATACAAATGCGACAAAAACAATTAGCGGCAGTATTCCTACCGGTACCGGATTTCTTGGGGCAATAAACGACACCAAAAATGTTCCTGACTGGGTGAGAAAAGAATGGAATAAACAATGGACAAGTGAATCAAAATGGATTAAATATACACTAGAATCTCCTATTGGAGGTTCCGGCAGAGCATATTGCGAACCAAGACGTGTCGACTGGAATGACGGCTCTGGTTATAATAAATGTGCTGATTACTGTACAACAAACCTTGCAGAAACCTGTCCTCCTGAATGTCTAAGTAATTTAGTTGCAGATGGGGGAAACTCAGGATATGGTGCCAAATATGTAGTTAAAACAAAATTAGAATATGATCCGGAAGGGCAGCAGGATAGTGTTGTTTTCAACCCTACCTATGACGAAACAACACTGACAATAGGAACTAAAGAGGCCAAGCTTTTAGCCAGTGGTGCCGGAAAAAATGGTCAAGGTAATTATCCTTATGAAGGCGTTGCAACTCCTGGCTCAAAAGGTGAGGATATTCCTTTAACTACAGGCTCTAATAAGTATTTCTCTCTATCAGGGATGAAAGTTCAGAGTTCTGCAAAAACTTCTTTTCAGGCAGGTGGTACAGCTACAGAACATGATTGTTCCAATATGGCTGGTTCTTTCGCAAAACGCGGTTCAATCTCCGGCGGTAATCCAAGTTCTATTTCATTCTATACCCAATCTCTTGCAATAAACGCAAACTATGGTGTAGCCGGTTCTCCGGGAAGTGCAGAGATGAGAATTCTTGAAAAACTACCTGCTGAAACACAGTTCAAATTAGTACCTGCCCAAAGTAACAGCGGGTCTAATACAGAATCTACAATTTATATAAAAAACAAACAAACCGGTGCCTGGGAAGTATTTATGCGTGTTTCCTCTGGAGCAGACGGCTGGGGCGGTCGAGAAGTAATCGCAGTAGAAGAAGGCGATTTGCCATTCCCTAAAGCATACTATCCAGATGCATTTAGACCATCTACACCTGAGTTGTCGATTTCATCAGGAGCTGGATACACCAGTTATCTTGCTAAAAACAATTTTTCACCGGGAGCATCAGGAGCCGGAGCACATCCTATAGTTACACATGTTAGCGGTAATGCATCACACATTATTAATGGCGTTACAACAGGTAATGAGAGTTTAGCGCCAATATCAGGTGCAAGTGCTACTTGCTATGACGGTTCAGAAAGTACTACCGGAACCTGTGGCAGCGGTAATACAAGCGGTAATCCAGGAGCAGTGATAATATCATGGTAAAAAAAGGTTTTTCTTTAGCAGAAGCACTTGTTGTAATGGCGATTATATCAATATTCTTCGCTGCTGCGTCTAAAATTATAACAACAAGACCAAAACCGCCAAAACAGGTTAACCAGCACGGCTATTACGAATGTTACTTAAATGTTTATCAGACTATAAATGCAGCCGGACAACAAGTAACAGTCAGCCGTCCGACACAGAGATATGTTAGAAATAATGTTGCAACCGCTGCTGAAGAAGTTTCTTGTTCCTTTGAACCGCCAAATGGAATTGCATTCTATAATATCAATTCATATGGTCCGGTATTCCACTCAAGTTTTGAACCTAATATTAAAAATACAATACAAATTACATTCACCGGTGCAGGTATAATACTTAAATCAGACACCGGAACATTAGACTTGCAGAGTAATTCTACACAAGAGAATGTAAAAATGTTTCTTAATACTTTATATCCTGATTCTCATATTTATAACAATGGAAATATAAGAGCAGGCGTAATAATTAGTTGGTAAGCATTATAAGAGGACTCAAATGAAAAAACTTAAATTAAAATCCGGTTTTACATTAGTAGAGTTAATGGTATTTTTTATATTCATATCATTACTTATGGCAGCTGCAACACCTATCATAACAAAGCGTGTTAAAAATCTGCCTATAAAAATTCACCACGGCAAGTTTGTATGCTATGGCGACAGGTATGAATATTACAATGCAACCAAACTGATTTCATCCGGAGCTGGATGCAAATTTACACCACCCAAAAGAGCTACTTTATTTAAAATAGAATTAGTTGGCGGCGGTGCCGGCGGTTACAGTTATACTCAGTTTTGGGAAGATAATGATACAAGAACCGGCGGATATGATTTAAAAAGCGGACATTATGGAGATGGCTATACTGACCCTACTGATGGTCAGCTTCGTTATATATTAGAAAATGCTCCATTTACATGGGCTACAAAATCTACAGGCGGCACTTCCGGGGAAAGCGTTACCATGAGTTATGTTGGTATCGGAAGCCCTCATATTTCAATACAGGGTTCTTGCCAGGGAGATTGCTGGTCTGATCACTACGGCCCTTGGTATGATTGTATTAAGACAAGAAAAGTAAAAAAACAAACAGGCACAGATGAAGAAGGTAACCCTATATATACAGAAGTAGAAGAAGAATATGAATCTACTTGTCGTGATTGGCTTACTGATAATCCGGATAATTTAATTTTATGCTCAACTTGCAGCGGCTATCGTTCAGAAGCAAATAGCCTTGCATCTGAGATAAGCAGCCAGAGAACTTGCAGTGCAGGAGATGAATGGTGCTATACTATTGCAACTTCCGGTTTTGTTTCAGGTTATCAATCTCAAGCAGCTGCTATAGGCGGTTCTGACAATACCGGTGTTCTAGCCGACTTCGGGGCTGGGACTTCTGGCACAGGAAACCCTGAAAGAGGCGGTTATGGCCTTGGAATGTATATCGAGGGAAAAGTTGACTTCAAAGATTATAAAAATGGCGGTAAAAAAGTTGAGAATTCAGAAGTTCGCAGCTATTTGAGCCAATTATTCGGTACTAGTTATCAAAAAGGTACAACAAGTGCCAGTGGAAGCTGCGGCGGCTGGGGATACAGCGAAACTAAAAAAAGCACAGTTTCATTCGGCTCACATGACTTAATGGGTGAGAATGGTAACGATGTGCTCCATTATAATGCTCTCAAAGGCTGGGAAGCTTGTGCTACTAACTGTAGAAGAGCTAAAGGCGGCAGAGGCGGCTGGATTGATGATAATTACAGTACTATAACAGGAAGCTACTCTGATAGTTCGCCGATTCAGAGTGATAAAGATGCACAAGGTATTTGTGGACATGTTAATGGGCCTTACGCAGTAAAAGAAGGTAACACAAGCGATAGAATACCTAGCGTTACAACAAAAACAGAGCTTAATGTAAGACACCATCAGGTTGGAAACGGCGGCGGTTCAGCTTCTTATAAAGTTGCCTATGTTTCAAGCCTTGCTGATGACTGCGTATTCAATGTTTCCAGCGGCGGTCCGGCCATTAATGAAAGCATTTCAGACTCACAGCTCGATGATTTACATAACAGCCTGACAACATCGCTTGTATGTAATGAGGGAACGCTGCGTTTGGATGCAGAAGGCGGTTATTATAACAAATCGTTTACTCAAAAAGATTACGCAGGATTTGACTATCTAACACCGGATGGTGAATCTACAGCACCGGGCTCATTTACAACATCTGCAGAAGGAGGCACATCTCCATACAGCCCTAAAGATGTATTTACAAAATACATTCTAGGCAGCAGCGGATTTGGTGCCGGCGGAAGCGGAAGTAAAATCGTAGACGGTTGTACAAAACCTTGGGGCGAATACTGGATTAATAGAGTATACGGCTCAAGTGTTGATAAAACATCGCATCACCAAATTCCGCGTACTGAATGCGATGAAAAGGCACAAATTAGTACAACTGGAGGCAGCAGCGGCTCTGCCGGTGTAATTATAATCTCATGGTAAAAAAGAAAGGTAATAATTTATGAATAATAAACAGGGTTTTACTTTAGGTGAAATTGCAATCACAATTGCAGTAGTCGGGTTTCTGGCAGCAATGTTTCTGCCGATGATTAAAAATGCAATACCAAATCAGGAACAGTTAATGTTTAAAAAAGCTTATTACCTGACAGAAAGAAGCGTTTCGGAATTGGTTAACGATGAAGATTATTATCCTGAAATTGACGATGATGTTGACGCAAAACAATACTTCGGCAATACTGTAAAAGTTGTATCACAGGGCAGACAATACGAAGGAACTACAAAGTTTTGCGAATTGTTTGCTATGAGGCTTAATAAAGCATCTGACGTTGACTGTAAAGCAAAAACATTTACCAACGGTGCTAATCCTGTAGGAACATTGACCGCTGCTGATGGTATTGTTTGGATACTTCCGGTAAGCAACTTTGCAAACGAAACTACTGCAGAAAAGATTTATCTGGAT
>QWCY01004808.1_pt1 | contig 13519 bp, 8 predicted proteins | sample 1972631 | NCBI WGS metagenome assembly QWCY01 (sample SAMN09866696, study PRJNA288562) | Human gut metagenome isolate pre1_stool, whole genome shotgun sequencing... | isolation source: gut | host: Homo sapiens | place: USA: California
GTCAATAACGTCAATATCTCAATTATAACCCTATAACATTACAACTCTATAACTCTATAACCCTATAACATTATAATCTTATGAAAAGATTTATTTCTATTTGTACCTTGCTGTTATGCTTTATGTTGGCGTTGCCGGCACAAGAACGTGAGGTGAAATTGAAAATTGTACAGACCAGTGATGTACATGGTAATTATTATCCCTATAATTTCATTACCCAAAAAGAATGGGGAGGAAGTCTGGCGCGTATTTATGCATTGGTGCAGAAGGAGCGTGAGACTTACAAAGATAATCTTATTCTGCTTGATAATGGTGATATATTGCAAGGCCAGCCTACCGCTTATTATTATAATTATATAGATACGGTTTCTCCTCATCTCTGTGCCGAGATGATGAACTATATGAAGTATGATGCCGGTAACATGGGAAATCATGATGTGGAAACCGGTCGCGGCGTTTTTGATCGTTGGATTGGCGAATGCAATTTTCCTGTGCTTGGTGCAAACATTATTGATACTGCCACTGGTGAAACTCATTTGAAACCTTATAAAGTATTAGAACGGGACGGAGTTAAAATAGCAATATTGGGTATGATTACTCCTGCTATTCCTGCATGGCTTTCAGAAAATCTGTGGCAGGGACTTCGCTTTGATGATATGGAGCAAACGGCACAGAAATGGATGAAGATTATCCGTGAGAAAGAGAATCCGGATATTGTAGTCGGACTTTTTCATGCCGGACAGGATGCTTTTCGTATGTCTGGCAAATACAATGAGAATGCATCACTGAATGTGGCAAAAAATGTTCCCGGTTTTGATATTGTACTGATGGGGCATGATCATGCCCGTGAGTGTAAAAAGATTATGAACGTTGCGGGGGATTCTGTGTTGATTATTGATCCGGCCAGTAATGGAATTGTAGTTTCCAATGTGGATGTGACGGTAAAACTGAAAGATGGTAAAGTGCAGAGCAAGCAGATTGAAGGAGTGCTTACTCCCACAGAGGACTATGGTATCAGTGAGGATTTTATAAAAGAATTTGCTCCTCAGTATAATGCAGTAGAGCAGTTTGTGTCAAAAAAGATAGGTACTTTTACTGAAGATATATCTACCCGTCCGGCCTATTTTGGTCCTTCGGCTTTTATTGATTTTATTCATTCCCTGCAACTTGATATATCTGGTGCTGATATTTCTTTTACTGCTCCGCTGTCATTTGATGCCGAGATTAAAAAGGGCGATATTCATGTCAGCGATATGTTCAATTTATATAAGTATGAGAATATGCTTTATGTGATGACACTTTCCGGCAGGGAGATAAAAGACGTTCTTGAAGCTTCTTATTATATGTGGACTAATCAGATGAAATCTCCCAATGATCATCTGTTGTGGTTTAAGAAGAAACGTCGTGAAGGGGCAGAAAATCGTGCTTCGTTTCAGAACTTCAGCTTTAATTTTGATTCTGCTGCGGGTATCATTTATACAGTAGATGTTACGAAACCCCAAGGGGAAAAAGTGACGATTATCAGTATGGCGGACGGTACTCCTTTCAGCATGGATAAGATTTATAAGGTTGCTCTCAACTCCTATCGTGGCAATGGAGGAGGTGAACTGTTGACAAAAGGTGCAGGTATCCCTCAGAATGAGTTGAAAGATCGTATTATCTTTTCCACAGATAAAGATTTGCGCTATTATCTGATGAGTTACATTGAGAAGAAAGGTACGCTCGATCCTCGTGCTTTGAATCAGTGGAAGTTTATTCCAGAAGATTGGACGGTGCCGGCTGCAGAGAGAGATTATGAAAAACTGTTTAAATAGTGGTAAGTGATTAGTGATAAGTGATTAGTGATAAGTGATTAGTTCCATGCGGACTATAGTGTAGTTGTTAATCACCATTCACTAATCACCATTCACTAATCACTATTCACTAATCACTACTCACTAATTATTCTTGCCGTGTCTGAAAATTTAATTCTTATATCCGGTAGTAAAGAAGAGCAATATTCTTCTTTGTTGCCACAAATAAAGTCTCTTGTTGAAGGAGAGACCGATTTAATAGCCAACTTGGCTAATGTTACTGCTGCTTTGAAGGAGGCGTTTCGCTTCTTCTGGGTTGGGTTTTATCTGGTGAAGGAGAATGAGTTGGTACTTGCTCCTTTTCAGGGACCTATTGCTTGTACACGCATTCGTAAGGGGAGAGGGGTTTGTGGTACTGCCTGGCAGGAGAAGCAGACACTGATTGTACCTGATGTAGATGCTTTTCCGGGACATATAGCCTGTAGCTCTCTGTCACGTTCGGAAATTGTAGTGCCGTTGCTAAAAGACGGCGAGGTGTGGGGCGTGCTCGATATTGATAGTGAGCAGCTGAGCACTTTTGATGAAACGGATAAGAAGTATCTCGAAAAACTTTGTACCTATTTGTAGGTAATTTGTTAAATACATCCTCTTTTTATTTAAAAATCTTTGAGATAATACTTATCTTTGTACTTCAAATTTAAAATAAAGAGATTATAACAGGTGAGACGTATAAAAAGAGTTCTATCATCCCTTCTGTTGCTGACGCTATTTACCGTGTATCAGGCAGGCATTACGATGTTTACCCATGTACACTACGTCAATGGTGTCATGATAGTTCACTCTCACCCTAATCATGGCAAACATACCCACTCTAAAACCGAGATTGTTGTAATTGACCGCTTGTCTTCTTTCCATTCGTTGGAAGCTGATATACCGGTCAATGTAATAGATCCTGTATGTCCGTTACTTTTCTATGTGGAAGTACAGCCGGAGATTCCTGTTGTGTCAGGAATGCATTTGCGGGTACTTTCTCTTCGTGCCCCGCCTGCAATACGGGCTTGAAAATGATAATTTAATAGTTTGTTGTAGCAGATACGTTACATGTATTCCTGTTGTTGATTATTGAATTATTATTCTTTTTTTCTTTGTTCACTATATATAATATTGTAATTTCAGAATGAAAAAAAATATCATCCTGCTTATGCTTCTATGCCTAAGCATGATTACTTATGCTGTCAATCCTATCAAGGAGGGCAATATGATTTCCGGTCACGTTATTGTGAAAGGAACCGAAGAGAATGTTCCATATGCCACTGTACGTGTGGTTAGTTATAATGATGGTGCTGTTCCCGAAAAGCTCCGTACGTCCGGTGCTGTTTCTAATGATGAGGGGCAGTTTGAGTTTCGTAACCTTGCTCCAGGTAAATATACGCTGCGGGTACAAGCCATGGGCTATAAAAACCAGGAGAAGACAGTGACAGTGAGTAAAGACTTTACGGCTGTTCTTCATTTCCAATTGGAGGAAGAGAGCTTCATGACTGATGAAGTAGTGGTTTCTGCCAATCGTAATGAGGTTAGCCGCCGGGAAGCTCCTGTGGTAGTTAATGTGATGAGTGCAAAGCTATTTGAAACGGTAAACTCTACCGATCTTGCTAAGTCACTAAATTATCAGTCGGGGCTTCGTGTAGAGAATAACTGTCAGAATTGTGGCTTCCCACAGGTACGTATCAATGGTTTGGAAGGTCCGTACTCCCAGATCCTGATAAATAGCCGTCCGGTTATTAGTGCCCTTTCCGGGGTATACGGGCTGGAACAGATTCCGGTGAATATGGTAGAACGTGTAGAGATAGTGCGTGGTGGTGGATCTGCTTTATTTGGTGCTAATGCCGTAGGAGGTACTATCAATATTATTACGAAAGATCCAGTCAGTAATTCTTTTCAGGTATCCAGCATGATGTCAAATATGAATGGTAAATCTTGGGAACAATATATGGGTGGGAATGTTTCGCTCGTTGCCAAAGATAATACGTATGGCATTGCTTTGTACGAGACGTATCGTAACCGCAACCCTTATGATGCCGATGGTGACGGCTTTTCCGAATTGGGCAAACTGAATATGAATACCTTTGGACTCCGTGCTTACTATCGTCCTTCATACAATAGCCGTATCAATATTGAATATCACACTACCAATGAGTTTCGCCGTGGCGGAAACAAATTTAACCTTCAACCACATGAAACCGATATAACTGAGCAGACTAAACATATTATTAATAGTGGCGGATTGAGCTATGATCACTATTGGAATGAAGCAAAACATAAAATGTCTTTATACGGTTCTATCCAGCATACGGATCGTAACAGCTATTATGGTGCTCAGAAGAATCTCAAAGCGTATGGTAAAACAGATGATCTTACCTGGGTACTGGGTGGCATGTATGTGGGGCAGATGAATAATTGCCTTTTTGCTCCGGCCACTTTTACCGGTGGTTTTGAATATCAGGATAATGCCTTGCATGATGTCATGACCGGGTATCACCGTGACATGAAACAAAATGTACGCATAGCCGGTACTTTTGTTCAGAACGAGTGGCGTATGAGACAGCTCACGATGCTCGTTGGTTTGCGTATGGATAAGCACAACCTGATTGATAAACTGATTTTCAGTCCTCGTGTCAATCTGCTTTATAAGCCGATGGATAATCTTCAGGCACGCCTCACATATTCTACCGGTTTTCGTGCTCCACAGGCTTATGACGAAGATCTTCATGTGACAGCCGTAGGAGGTGAAGGTATTCAGATTAAGCTGGCAGACAATTTGCGTGAGGAACGTTCTAATAGTTACAGCGGCTCTGTGGACTGGACATTGCCTATTGGACATTGGCAGGCAAATATATTGTTAGAAGGTTTCTACACCGATCTGCGTCATGTGTTTACATTGGTGAATATTGGTGAAGATGAAAACGGAGATATGATAAAAGAACGTCGTAATGCTCATGGTGCACGTGTTTATGGCGCAAATCTTGATGCGAAGATTGCTCATGGGCGTGAAGTTCAATTCCAGTTAGGCTTTACAGCGCAACGTAGTCGTTATACTCATGATGTGGTATGGCGTGACGCAGTAGAAGAAGAGGGGATACCTGCACTGACTACCCGGCGTATGCCCCGTACTCCCGATTATTACGGATACTTTACTTTTACCTCTGCACCTACGGAACACTTTGATTTTTCTCTGTCGGGTACCTATACCGGAAAGATGATTGTACCCCATATGGCGGGTTATATCCCCGAAGATCGTATGGAACATACTCCTCAATTTTTCGATCTTAATCTGAAACTGAACTATACTTTTATACTACACGATCATATCAAACTGCAACTGAATGGTGGTGTACAAAACATATTCAATAGTTTTCAGAAAGATCTTGATAAAGGAGAATTTCGTGATTCGGGTTATTTCTATGGTCCTACACAGCCCAGAACTTATTTTATCGGTATTAAGATTATGAACTGATTGTACTTGTCTGTAAATGCAGAATGAATGCCATGCGAAATAAAACGTATGGCATTTTTTTGATTTATAATTGTTCTATTTTTCGCTTTATTTGAGATATAGGTTATTATAAATGGAAATAATATATATATTTGCGAAAAAGATACGATAAAATGGAGAATGAAGTAATTCCACAAGTGAATATAGCCTCTGTACAGGGATTACGGAGGATAGATTTTATAGACAATGATTTTGCCATATTCGATGATGTTTCGGATGTTCCTATGGATGAGTTTCCTAACCGTATTAATGCTGCTGTGATAGCCGTTTGCCTTACTGGGTCGGGAAAGGTAGGAGTTAATCTGAGAGAGTTGGAAGTAACTGCCGGAACTTTGCTGATGACTCTTCCTGACCAGATAATCCAAAGCTTGGGTGTCAGCGACGATTTCAGTGCTATTTATATCGCTGTTTCTCCTCAGTTTATAGACCGGACTTTTACGCAGATGAAAGAGTTGCTTTCTTTTATGTTTTATATCAAAGAGCATCCCTGTATACCTTTGAGTAAAACCGAGCAGGATTGCATGTTGGAATATCACTCTTTCTTGTGGAAGAAAGTGAAAATGAAAGATAATGCATTCCGTAAGGAGATAGCCAAAGGTATCCTTTCGGCTATGTTTTATGATGTTTATAACTTTTGTCGCAAACATATGCCTGTTGATGAGATTCGTCCCAAGACGCGTAAGGAAGAACTCTTTGAGAAATTTATGCGTGAAGTGTCTGCTTGTTACAAAATGGAACGTTCTGTAATATTTTATGCCAATAAATTGTGTCTTACTCCTAAACATCTTTCCGGAGTAGTGAAAGAAGTGAGTGGCAAAACGGCAGGTGAATGGATTGATAATTTTGTGATTCTTGAAGCACGCGCTTTACTTAAATCCTCTGAAATGAGTGTGCAGGAGATAGCCGAATATCTTCATTTTGCCAATCAGTCTTTCTTTGGCAAATACTTTAAGCACTATGTTGGGATGTCTCCCAAAGAGTATAGACGAAGTTGAGGGAGGATTTTTATAATACTCCCGACCGGACCCGGCTTAGTGTTTCGGGTGTCATCAACAAATAGGAGGCTATGTGTGATAGTGGTGCCCGTTTGATAATTTCCGGATGATGCTTGAGTAACAGGTTATAACGTTCATGTGCTGTTTCAAAGCGCCAAGAATCTGCCTTTACCTGTGAAACGATAAGAGAATATTCCAGTATCTTTCGATAGAACATATTGATTTCCGGTGATGTTTCTACCAATCTTTGCAACGCATTGTAGGGAAAGAGGAAGAGGGTGGATTGTTCCAGCGCCTCTACTATCAGCCGGGTTGGTTCTTGTTTAAGCAGACTCTCAATACACATTACGATGCAGCCTTCGTACGAAAAATGCTCAGTAACATCTTTTCCGTTTTTGTAATAGAACTGGCGAAGCATCCCTTTTCCGACGAAGATTAAATTATGGGAAACCTGCCCTTCATTTAGCACAATTTCTCCCTTATTACTTTCTCTGCGTATCAGGACTTCTGCCAACAGTTCGCGCCCCTCTTTACTCATTTCCGGGAATCGGGAATTTACAACAGCATCAACTGTTTCTTTTAATAGATCCATAACGTGTTCTGATAAGTAGTAATTGATAATATTTGCAAAAATACAAAATCAGTTGACATAAATCAATGAATCGGGTGGAAAAGATAGTTTGTTTTATTGAAGTACCCCCATTAAGTTGAATCCGCTAACAATCATATCGCTTGTATTGCTTAATGGGGGCTTTTTGGGTGAATGTACATAAAAATTATTATTTAATACGTTCGAAATAAGGCAGACGTTCTAATGGAACTTCTATTTCAATTGTTTTCGGACCTCTGAACTTCTTACCCATATCATCATGCCATTCACCCTTAGGTAGTTTTACAGTCCTATGAGTTCCTTTTGTTACCATAGGGGCTACCATATATTTATCGCCTAACATGAACTGATCATGACAATCGGCAAATCCCTGATGCGGAAATGCATATTCCAGATGTTGCACAATGGGTTCACCTGTCTGAGAAGCATGTTTAGCTACTTGCAAAATATAACTTCCCATCTGTTCATGGAATTGAGCAAATTTGCGACATATATCCAGATGTTTCTTGTCAAGAATGCGCCAGGGAGCTACTGAGAACTGCATCATTGGCATGAATGCATGAATCTGACAAGAACGCACAATCAATTCCTGATCGAATTTATCGGTATCAATATTCAAAAATGAACTGAACTCTCCACCACCGATCATATCAGGGCAGGTATAAGCATGTCCTAATAAGCCAGCCGCTATCATATCAGGAATTAACAACGAGGAAGCATGCCAGGAATAAGATTTATCACCCAAACGCTGTACTATTGCCTGACCACCCAACTTGAATGAAGTACGGAATTCATTATACGGAAACTTTAATCCCAGTTCCGCCCATTTTTGAGAAAAAGTACATGCATTGGCAGCCGGATCATGAAAGGCATATTCGCCTGTAAAATGGTTTACATCACCTGCATCAAATTTATAACCGTCAATTCCGTATTTTCTTTGAGCAGTAAGCAACTGTTCTTCCAGGTAAGAAGCTGCCTCCGGGTTTGTCATATCATAACAAGCACTTACGCCATTCCACCAATGTATCATAGCCGGCGTGATACCGTCTTTTTCCTTTACCAAATACCCTTTTTTTGTCAACAAACGATACTCGGGACTATCTGCAGAGACAAAGGGTGCTATCCATAACATTACCTTGAATCCCTGTTTATGCAGACGGTCGATCATTCCTGCTGCATCCGGAAACTTTTCTGGCTTAAATTCAAAATTACCATAATATTTCTGCCAGTTATCATCTATCATAAAGATACCTGTCGGAAAGTCATTAGACAATATATCTTGGGCATATTTTTCTATGTCAATCTGATTCTGATTGTACATCAATTCAATCCATGTATTGTACTGCGGTTTGGAGAAGAATATTTCTTCCGGTATTTTATGGGAAGGTGGAAAGTGTTGAGCCGAAGCACTCAGATAAGCATCCTTTAGCGTCTTTCCGGCAGAAATAGCATTTAGTTTTTCATAATCGGAACTAAGAAGTAGTGTATCATTTTGCAGTCGGAAGCGGAAAGGCTGTTCGCTCCAGATATAACGGCCCTCTGAAGATAATATCAGTGGAACAATCTGGTTGTTCAGGTTCTTTTTACTCAAATCGTACCATTCTGTTGTTGAAGTAAAAGGCATGTGGTTGCCCAGCGCAACCAAACCACCCCACCATTTTTCACCTTTCAATGGTGCTACGGCTGTTTCATACTGTTGTGCTATGGCAGAAACAGCAGAACATAAGATCAAAATACTAATAAATGCTTTCTTCATAATATTATATTAATTATTTAAGTAGAATATATTTTGAAATGATTTTTTCTTTTTGTGCCTTACCCCTTTTTTATAAGGAGACGGTTGGCGATTAGAATACTCATTGCGATATTAAAAATAAAATGATAATTAACAATAGAAGAGTCTGGTTGAATTTTTTAATTATAAAATTGTCTGCATAGACCTGATTGGATTTCTATCTTCTCATAGATACCCAACCTGAATATTTTATGCTTTATAACATAAAAAAAAGAATGAGTATTTTTTTCTCCGATTGTCTCTTTGTATAATATAAACGAGATTTCATAAAACCTTAGTTAAACAATTAAAATCTTACGCGTATGAAAAGAGCACGAAAGGGGCATCTTATGACAGCGAGCCTCATACGAAGACTCTGTTTAAGCCTTTTACTTCTATTTGGTGGGTGGGTATCTTTACCTGTGTACGCCCAAAAAGCAATTACTCTGGATTTAATCAACCAGCCTTTTTCTACTTTTATTAAACAAGTGGAACAACAAACGGACTACAAATTTTTCTTTGAAGAACAAAGTGTGGATGTGAACCGGCTTGTAAATGTGAGAGTACAGAATCAGGATGTAAGAGTAGTACTGAACAAGGTATTGAGTGGCACAAATATTACCTATACAATTGCCAACAAGAAGATTCTTTTAAAGAAACAAGAAAACTCAAAGCTTCAAAGGGGGAAGGCACTTCCGAAAGAAATAGCGGGAAGTGTAGTAGGAGAAGATGGAACCCAACTGATAGGGGTCAGTATTCAAGTCAAAGGAAAAGCGGTTGGTACAATAACCAACGGTGATGGCAATTATCGGTTGGTACTGCCAGACAACAGTGATGCTATCGTTGTAACGTACGTCGGTTATATTCCTCAGGAGATCTCTTTAAAGAATAACAATTGGCAGAGGATAGTTCTTAAAGAAGATATAAATATGCTTGACGATGTGGTTGTTGTAGGCTATGGTACTGTCAAAAAGAGAGATTTGACGGGAGCTATTTCTACAATAAAAGCAGACGAGATGGGGCTGGCAGGCATTTCTTCTATCGGTCATGCCCTGGAAGGAAAAGCGGCAGGTTTGTATGTTCGTCAAAATAGTGCACAGCCGGGTGGGGGGCTCGATATTCTTGTACGTGGAGCCGGTTCTATCAATGCAAACAATGATCCGTTGTATATCGTAGATGGGTTTCCAATTGCAAAATTAGACCAGATTGCTTCTTCAGACCGTAAAATGGACCCGGGAACACAAGGTGTACTCAACTTCTTGAATCCTAATGATGTAGAATCTATTGAAGTATTGAAAGATGCCAGTGCTACGTCTATCTACGGTGCTCGTGCAGCCAACGGTGTAGTAATCATCACAACCAAACGTGGAAAAGAAGGAAAAACGAAAGTTAGCTATTCTTATAATTACTCTTATCAGAAATATTCGGATACTTATGACTTACTTTCTCTACCGGAATGGATGGAAGAGAAAAACAAAACAAGTTGGGAATTGTGGATCTGGAATAATAAGGTAGCTCCCTGGGGTACAAAAACGTTGGAAGAAGCGTTAATGTCTCCCGTCAATGGTATCAGATATAACCGTCCGTACACAGAACAAGAAATAGCCAATGCGGGAGCGGGTACAGACTGGTTGGATTTGGTAACACGGAACGGTTTGATTCAGGAACACAACATCAACTTGCAAGGTGGAAATAAGGGAACTCAATACATGTTGTCATTCAACTATTTCAACCATGAAGGTATTATACGCAACTCCGGAATGACCCGTTACACGATGAAAGCCAATATTGACCAGGAGTTTTTGAATATATTCAAAGCCGGGTTAAACCTGACTATGACTCGTATTATTAATGACAATACACAACTCGGTTCGGATAAATGGGAAAATTCAGGTCTTATCCGTTCGGCGGTTGAAATGGGTCCGCAAATACAGGCTTATGATCCTGAAACAGGCAAATACCCTACCAATCCATTGGTTGGTACACGTCCGAATCCTTATTCTTTATTGAATAACGTGGACCGTGGCAATACGGACCGTGTATTGGGTAACATCTTCGTCGAAGCACGTCCTTTGGACGGACTGACATTGCGTATAAATGCAGGTATAGACCGTGCTGCCCAAAGTAGAAAAACATATCAGCCTAAAAGTACTTTAAATGGATATAATCTGCAAGGAGTAGCCAGCGTATACGGTATGGATAACAACCAGTACTTGCTTGAGGCTACGGCAACCTATCTGAAGACTTTTGCAAAAATCCACAAAATAAATCTGTTGGCAGGAACTTCTTACGAACAATTCAATTATGAAGGAATGAATGCCGGAAACAATAATTTTCTGACGGACGGTTTTATTTATAATAATCTGGGAGCCGGTGGAGGAAACAAGATAGTAGGTTCCGGCTGTTCGGAAAATAAGATGCTTTCTTACTTTTTTCGTGCCAACTATATCTTAAAAGACCGTTATTTACTGACAGCTACTCTGCGTTCTGACGGTGCCAGTGTATTTGCCAGAAACCACAAATGGGGATATTTTCCTTCTGTTGCTTTAGGGTGGACCATTAGTGAAGAAAATTTTATGGCGAAAGCTTCTGACTGGTTAAGTATGTTAAAACTGAGACTTAGCTGGGGGCAAACCGGTAATGCTGATATCAGCACAAATGCATTTGCAAGTTATTATGCTCAGGAAGCCTATAATAAAGAAGATAAATCTAAGCAAATTGGTGTGTTTCAAGGACGTCTTGAAAACCCCGACCTGAAATGGGAAACAACGACCGAATGGAATGCGGGACTTGATTTCGGCTTCTTTAATGGACGCATCGGTGGTTCTGTGGAATATTACTATAAGGTTATTTCAGATCTTTTGAACTATAAACCCTTAAATTCTTATCAGACTATAACGCAGGTGATTGCGAATATCGGAAAAACCAAGAGTACCGGTATTGAAGTAACGCTGAATACCAAAAATATTGTGACTAAAGACTTCTTTTGGTCTACCGATCTTACTTTTACGAAGTACAAAGACCGTTGGAAAGAACGTACCCCAGACTGGAAACCAGCCGTATATGAAAAATATGACGCACCTATCAGAGCCATTTACTCCCGTCGTGCCGATCATATTCTGCAAATTGGTGAGAAAGTGCCCGATGCACAACCTTTGTTGCTTCCGGGACAATTGGTAATTAAAGATATTAACGGATATGTACGCGATGCAAATGGTGACCCGGTGGTTGACGAAAACGGACGTTTCCAACTGTTGGGGCATCCGGACAACATTATTGATGATGCCGATATGGAATTAATAGGAACCAGTGATCCGGGTTGGCTGGCAGGAATGACGAATACTTTCAAGTACAAAGACTTTGATCTTAGCTTCCACCTCAATGGGATGTTTGACCGTATCATGGAAGATCCTACTGCAATGGAGTATGGAATTTCCGGTGATGGTATTGCACGGTATGGCTTGAATGCTCTCCGCTCGGTTAAAGATCGCTGGACTTGGGATAATCCGTCTACAACGAATCCCAGTACGTTCCAGGGATGGGAAAATACGTATAGTTCCGGTGATTTCTATTACCAGAAAGCATGGTTTATCCGTATGCAGAATATTACTTTAGGATATACATTGCCCAAACACTTGTTGGCAAAAACTAAAGTGATTTCCAACCTTCGTGTACATGCCAGTATAAACAACGCTTTTATTATCACTCCTTATGACGGTTTGGATCCTGAAACGGACTATTATACCGCTTCGTATCCTAATGCGAGAACATTCAGCTTTGGAGTTGATATCTCATTCTGATATTTTTAACGCTAAAATCAAGTATAATGAAACGATACATTAAAACATATCTGGCAGCCATTGTATTTATAGGTACTTGCCTGAGTAGCTGTATTGATCTTGATCCTGTAGATTATTCTGAGATCAATCCTTCAAATTTTCCCAAAAGTGAGGAAGACCTGAAAGCCTTGGTTCTTTCCTGTTATTACCCACTTCGTGGTAACTGGTGGGATGGAATACATTCTCCTTCTGAACGGGGAGTGATGTTTGTAAATGACGCAACCACTGAAATTCTGACCCAAACGTGGGGGCCGGCATACGACTGTTCGTTACTCAATTTCTTCCCGGAAACAGAAGGAGTGACTTTCTTTTATTATGAAAATAAAGAGCCTTACGGATATGCCAATAAAATTAGCCGCTGTACGCTCGTATTGGATTACATTGAAAAGAGCTCATTGTCAGACGATTTGAAGGCCCGCTATAGTGCAGAGGTGAGATGTGCACGCGGTATGCTTTCTTACATTTTATTTGATATGTATGGACCTTTGGTTGTGGCTCCGATTGAAGTCTTACTAAATCCTCTGGAAGAAGTTCCTTTGCCACGACTGTCGCATGAAGAAATGGTGAAGTTCATTGAAGATGATCTTATATTTGCCTCTGAATACCTTCCTTATCCGGGAGCTGCGGAATATGGTAAATTTAGCAGAGGGCTGGCTAAAATGTTGCTTATCCGTCTCTATTTGCATGAAACGGTGAATAACAAAGAGTACTATACTAAGGTAGAAACTTTAGCCCGCGAACTGATGGATTCCAAATATGGATACCGGCTAATGAATGACTATCCTGCTATGTTTGAACTTGGTGGACAAGGGAGTGCCAATAAAGAGATTATTTGGGCTATCCCTTCTTCTGGTGAGGGCCCGAGTATGAATCAATGGCATATGGGAGCACTTCCTACTGATTTTAACCAAAATGGTATGGGAGCCGGTTGGGGTATATGTACCAGCACCTGGTG
>QWCY01008321.1_pt1 | contig 13513 bp, 8 predicted proteins | sample 1972631 | NCBI WGS metagenome assembly QWCY01 (sample SAMN09866696, study PRJNA288562) | Human gut metagenome isolate pre1_stool, whole genome shotgun sequencing... | isolation source: gut | host: Homo sapiens | place: USA: California
GGGCGATACGACTGGGAAGTATAATATTCGGTAGAACGTCCGATCACAATGCCGACCAACAGGCCGACTACGACAGCGCATGAAATCCAAATCCAGTTGTCCAACTGCAAGAGCCACAGGATTAAGAAGGTAGCAGCCACAATCAGCACGGAACTCAGGTTTGTTCCGAATGCCAGCGAGCCGAGCAAATCTTTCATCGTCGCATTTTCTTTGGTGCGCACGGAGAAGATACCGATAATGGAAAGCAGAATACCTACCGCAGCAATCAGCATCGGGGCAATAACCGCTTTGAACTGCATGACCGTATCTGCCGAATGTATAAAGGCGGCAGCACCCAATGCGGCAGTCGCCAGGATAGAACCGCAATAAGATTCGTACAAGTCGGCTCCCATACCTGCCACGTCGCCTACGTTATCGCCTACATTATCGGCAATGGTGGCAGGGTTTCGCGGATCGTCTTCGGGAATTCCGGCTTCTACCTTACCCACAAGGTCGGCGCCTACGTCGGCAGCTTTTGTATATATACCGCCACCTACACGGGCAAAGAGCGCCTGTGTGGAAGCTCCCATACCGAACGTCAGCATCGTGGTAGTGATTACGCAAAGTTTATGAGTCGGTGTCAGTGCGTCGGCGGGAATCACCGCGTTCAGCAACAGATACCAGAAAGATATATCGAGCAACCCCAGTCCGACTACAACGAGTCCCATTACCGCACCACTGCGGAAAGCGATTCTCAGTCCGGAGTTCAATGAATTGCGTGCCGCATTCGCCGTACGTGCCGAAGCATAGGTTGCCGTCTTCATACCCAGGAAACCGGAAAGACCGGAGAAGAAACCACCCGTCAGGAAAGCTATGGGAACCCACGCATTCTGAACATGAAAGCCATAAGCCATAATTGAAAACAAAATAACCAGCCCAAGGAAAACACAACCTACAATCTTGTACTGTTGTTTCAGATAAGACATAGCTCCCTTGCGTACCGCAGCGGCTATTTTTATCATTTGGGGAGTACCTTCACTCTCTTTCATCATCTGCTTATGGAAGTAATAAGCAAAACAGAGGGCTAACACTGAAGCGACCGGAACCAGCCAGAAAAGAATGCTATCCATAGAATTAATTATTAAAGGGTTTTATGGAGGCTAAAAGTATGGAAATCAAACGAAAAAAGCAAGCAAAAAAGGAAAAAAATCCGACTTGCCGATTGATGCGGTATCTCTCAATGAAGCGAAAGGAAGACAAGTAGAAAAGTCCTTTGAGAATCCTACAGAAGAGTATCAGGCCAACAACTCGTTAGTTAATTTTTAGTCTAATTACGTTAATCGTTAACAAACCCATTATTTCTATTAAACCATGTTATAAAGAGCCGCACTTTGCCCCGAAAATTTGGAGATAGCCGAAAAGTCCCTATCTTTGTAGTGTGTTTTTCATAGTATTAGATTTAAGGTTAACAAAAGATTGGCTGTCTGGGATAGATAGCCTTTTTTTATGCCGAGTTCTGCCGCACGCTTTAAGCGGATGACCCGAATAAAATCAAGCGGAGAAAGGTCTGTCAATGCCTTTATTTTCCGATGAAGGCTGGACCGGGACATATTCATGGCGGCAGCCAGTGCTTCCACATTATAGTTCGCATCCGTAAGATTCTCACGTACCCTAGTGATGAGTTGCGACATCAGTTGTTCATCGGCACGTGTCATGGCATCTCCCTGCGGGGTGCAGGCGCCATAAGTAATCTGATTAATGAATCTCTCGTGCGTACGATGCGCTTCACGCTCACGGGCTAACTCTGCAAGCAGTTGCTGTTCACGTATCTTCTGCACTTCCCGTCGCCGATAAGTGCGGAGAGTCAGCACGAAGCTGCCGGACAGGAGAATGATATATATCAGATATGCCCATACCGTACGCCACCAGGGAGGAAGGATTTGTACGGACAGAGTCGCTTCCTCTTGATTCCAGACGCCGTCGTTATTACTCCCGCGCACGCGGAATATATAATCTCCCGGAGGAAGCTGGGCATAGGAGGCGGTATGTGCATCGGAGGTATAGTTCCAGTCATCGTCAATGCCTTCCATCTTGTAGGCATAGCGGTTGGCTCCCGGTGAAGTATAGCTCAATGCGACAAAGTCAAAGCTGACGTTAGAACGGTAGGGCAATCGCATTCCTTCGGGCTTCAAAGGTATTTCCCTCCCTTGCACCTTGATACGGGTGATATACACGGGCGGTACAAACGTATTTCGATGTATCTGATCCGGATTAAAAGAGACTAATCCGTTGATGGTTCCCATCCAGATCGTGCCGTTGCCGGCAGCCAATGCCGATTTGTAGTTGAACTGATTGTCAGGAAGACCGTCGTTTCGGGTAAAGACGTGCAGGCTGTCCGTCTCCGGATACAGACAGACCAGTCCACGGTCGGTACCGAACCAGATACGGTGCTGCCGATCTTCTACCGCCTTGTAGGTTACATTGTCAGGGAGGCCGTCCGCCTTCGTATAGGTACGGAAAGTTCCTGTTTGGGGGCTAAAGCATGAAAGTCCGCCACGGTCGGTGGAAAACCAGAGAAAACCTTGGCTGTCTTCCGAAATTCCGGTCACTTCGTTGGTGCCGATGGAAGTGCTGTCTCCTTCTATATGCAGATAGTTCACCGTTTCGTCCGTTTGCGGTTGATAGCGGAAGACTCCGTTGCCCATAGTCGCCACCCATATATTCCCTTCTTTGTCTTCAAGAATATCGCGCATAAAGGCATAGCCGAACTGTTTCATTTCTTCAAATGTCCGTCCCCCGTCGGCAGAACGGAAGATATTCCAGCCATCTCCCAGCCAGATTGTTCCCTGACGGTCACGATGCAAGGCGTAGACGGTTCCTTCGCTGATACCCATTTGTTCCGGACGCATTGTCTGTACACGTCCTTTGAAAGCAATGCTGCCGGAAAGGGCGGATACGGCCGGTGTAATCAAGTCGATTCCTCCTTTAAAGTAGCCTGCACCGATCAAATCGTCAGAGGTGAATAAACTTAAAACATTCTGCCGGTCTGCGGATTCGGGAATAGTGGTGAACAGCCTTGTCTCCGGATTCCAATAACAGACACCGCCATCCTGCGTACTAACCCAAATCGTTCCATCTTTCCCTTCGCCCAGTTCGCTGATACGTCTGCCGCTGACTGAACCGGGCTTGCCATCCGGCAGGTAAATAGAAAAGTCAAGTGTACGGACAGGCAGATAGCTTGCTCCTCCAAACTGTGTACAAATCCACGTCCCGCCTTCACGGTCACGATAGATTTTATCTACGATTGCATCACTGAGTCCATAAGCTCCTCCCGCATCTGCCGGAATATGCCGGACGGTATTCTCCCGTTCGTTGATGACGTAAACTCCATCTTGCGTACCGACCCAAAGATCATCGTCCAGACAAACGACATAGCGAATTATCTTACGGTGTACCGCCGGTGCAGGGAAGATACTGACTTCGCCTGTCTTCTTATCAAATCGTTTCAGTTCCTCCTCGTGTACTCCGACAATCAGTTCATCTCCATAATCACAGAGTGTGAAGATGAAATCATCCTTCAATGCCTCCTTTGCACAAGCTTCGAAAGTATCTTGTGCGGGACAATAACGGAAAATACTTGCTCCGTTGGTTCCCACCCATAGCGTTCCCTCCTTGTCGATGCAGATCGACTGCGGGAAATTCTTGCTCTTATCGCTGCCGGGAAGAAGTATGTAGCGGAATAACTTCTTCGTGGGAACGTGATAACGGTATACTCCCAGATTGGGTACGTTCACCCATATATTGCCGGAAGGATCGGACAGAATATCTTCCACCCATTGCCCGCTGATTTGTTCGCCCTTGTCAGTCTTTGCATCAAAAAAGGAGAACTTTCCGGTCGATAAGTCCTGAATATAGACTCCGTTGTCCGTTCCCACCCAAAGTTGGCGCCGGTCGTCTTCATATAGTGCGGAGATCACCTGATTGCCATGCCCCGAAACCTCATCGAAGCAAGGATATACCTGCATCGAAACGCCGTCATAACGGTTCAGCCCATTGCGTGTGCCCAGCCAGATAAATCCGTAACTATCCTGAATGATTGATTTGACATGACTATTGGAAAGCCCGTTCACACCATTGATATGTATAAAGTTGTATTGTTCCGTCGCAAAGGAGGACGGAATAAAGAAACAGACTGACAGAAGGAAAAATAGGAGTCCTTTTTTCATATATGGATATTAGATGCCTACAAATATAGTTTTTTTCGTGTAAAAAGCAGATGATGAATGAAACATTTGTTGCAACCTATACTACAAATGTAGCGATTCCAACGTGCCGTCCGGCATTTGCAACATCTCTTGCACATCTTGACAAACGGGTATATAGCCACCTGTACCGCTACCGCCTACCTTTGCTTCCGTCAATACGACACACCCTGTGAACGAATAAAATCTTTAAATTAATATCGACATGAAAAGAATAACCTTTAGTTGCCTTGCCGCAGTCATCCTGCTACAACTGATTCCCGTCAACGGAAACGCACGGGACATCCGGAATCAGAAAGAAAAGAACAACCGCACAGAGATAAAGCAGGATACTATCTCTGCCATACACTCCGCCATCCGCCCGGGAAAAGACATTCCCGGGACAGCATCTTCCAGCCCGAAAAAAGAAGGAGAAGAAGGTGAACGCAACGTGATGCTGAACGCATCGGATGCCAACAAGCCACGTGAAATCCAAATCGGACTGCCCAGTGAAGACGTTAATGTATACGAGAACGGATTGCCTGCCGTATATTCATCTGCCGTACATAAACTCGCCGCCCACTGGCGAAGTGATTCCAGCCTGGGAGAAGTCGGTCTGCTGTCTCCTTCGGAATCGGCTATCACCACAGGAAACATTGCCTACTCCGTCAACGCTTTCAGCAAACTGGGACAAAAAGACTTCCAAGGAATACTCAACTATCGTGCCAATCATTTCGGTATGCAGAACTTCGATCTGAATGTATCGGGAGGTATCAGCAACCAGTGGCTGTATACTGCCGGCATTTATCAGAACTTCGATCCGGGAAGTTTCGATCTGAAATTCACGAACTATGCCGACCGGACGGAAATCTATCATGCCGGTCTGACGCGCCTCTTCAACGACGGACGCGGAAAAATATCTCTGCTCTACAAACATTCGCGGAGCAGGAATCCCGGCAACTTTGCCAATGCGGCTCCTTTCATCTACGTAGGCGACGGATCGGTCAAGGAAGTGGAAGGATTCAAGCTGGGTACCAACTCGTATGTTCCGCAAAGCGGTTCTTTCCCATACATGGACGTTATGGACGGAAAGATGAAAACATGGAATCTGAATGACGGCAACGAGAACCGTGCCAATGAAGTGGCCCTGATTGCCGACTATCGTTTCAAGAATGATCTTCTCTGGAAGTTCAACCTGAAATATATGGATGCTCCCCGTGCCAACTATGTGGACTTCGGAGGCAGCACCATCAGTGAAGCAACGGCTGCCGATGGTTATACGCTCGCCAATGGTGACGTGTATGAAGGTTTGGCAGAAGGCCGCCGCACCTGGCTGCATGTAGGAAAAGTAAAGAATTTCCTCGTTACCTCCGAACTAAGCAAACGCTTCGGCACCCACGACCTTCGACTGGGAGTTAATGAGTGGTATTATCATCTGGACTATCATTCTTCTTCCCTGCAATGGATGGCAAGTGTACAGGAATACCCGCAACTGCTCCATTCCACTGCCGTTGACCCGCTGGACCCGACACTCAGCAGCCAGCGTGCGCAGACTTACGGCTATAACGAACTCAGCCCCGAATACACCAAAGGATACGAAAACAAACTCGCCCTTTACTTTACGGACAACTGGCAGGTAACTCCCCGATTCAACGTCTACTATGGCGGTCGTCTTGAATACTACCGGATGAGTGCCGACCAAATCTCCGCATCACGCTTCTCCGGATTTCATATCGGCGACTTCAACACTTATAGTAAAGACGAAGAAACCGGAAACATTATTGCCACACCACACAGCATCCAGCCTGCCAAAGTGGTAAAAAACAAACTAAACTACGCCGCTACCCTCCGCATGACCTATAATATGACGAAGCAATTCGGCCTGACAGCCGACGGAACAGTAGCCACCCGTTTCCCACGCATCAACGAATATGCCGGAACAGGTCCCACCGAAGAACAATACAAACGCGTCACCATACCGTTGATCCGGGGCGGACTGTTCTACAAGAACAACTGGCTCAACCTCACTTCCATGGTCACCTACATCTCCAAATCGAATAATATCGACCAGCAGAATCTGACCAAACCGGGAACCAAAGAAGGGAAAACCGTACTGCTGATCTACAACATCAAAACACTGGGATGGACCACTTCTGCCGAAATCGACCCCTTCAAAGGTTTCCACCTGCACGCACTGTTCACTTATCAGAAACCTGTATACAAGAACTACAATGCCAGCGTGACCTTCGACGACGGTGCCCAAATGTCCGTCAATGCCAACGGAATGATAGTTAAAGAAATTCCACAGGTACTCGTCGAACTGGACCCCAGTTATAATATCACGAAAGATTTACGTCTCTGGCTCAGTTTCCGCTATTTCGGAAAGACGTATGCCAACCTTCAGGAAGCTCTTTACTTCAACGGCCGCTGGGAAACGTTCGGAGGTATCAACTGGAACGTAAACAAGCATCTGTCACTGGGGGCAACGGTGATCAACTTCCTGAACCAGAAAGGAGCCAGCGGCACCATCAACGGTTCGGAACTGATCACCAAAGAAGAAGCGGGCAACTATGCAGGACGCTATATGAGCGGAAACTACCTGCGCCCGTTTACTGTCGAATTTAGTGCCGGCATCAAATTCTGAGATTATTGTACATAACTAAATATGATTATCTTTGTGGCTCTTTATGTCCGCAAACTAACTAATACCAATAAACAATCCATTTTACAACCATGAAAAGACTTTTTGTATTACTAACGGCTTTATTCGCTCTGACGCAAATGAACGCCCAAGAGAAAAAGAACATCCGTATCTCTACGGACAACACCGACTTAATCCTTCAGGTAGCCCCCAACGGACGTCTCTATCAGACTTATCTGGGCGATAAACTACTGAACGAACAGGACATCAACCACTTCTCTTATGCCGTAAAAGGTGGCAGTGACGGCAGCGTATCTACCCGCGGCTGGGAAGTTTATCCGGGCTCCGGAGCCGAAGACTACTTTGAACCTGCTGTGGCCATCACCCACCATGACGGTAATCCGAGTTCCATCTTCCGCTATGTATCTTCCGAGCAGAAAGCGGTGGCAGACGGGACGGAAACTGTCATCCATCTGAAAGATGACCAGTATCCGGTTGAAGTGACTTTATTTTATATCGCTTACCCGAAAGAAAACGTCATCAAGACATGGAGCGAAATAAAGCATAATGAAAAGAAGCCCGTCACCCTGTGGCGTTATGCTTCCACCATGCTTTACTTCTCCGACCACAGTTACTACCTGACCGAGTTCAGCAGCGACTGGGCAAAGGAGGCACAGATGAGTTCTCAACAACTACAATTCGGAAAGAAAGTGATCGACACGAAACTGGGCAGCCGCGCCGCCATGCACACTCATCCGTTCTTCGAACTGGGACTGGAACAACCGGCACAGGAAGCGCAAGGCCGTGTAATGTTGGGTACAATCGGATGGACCGGAAACTTCCAATTCACATTCGAAGTAGACAATGTCGGCAATCTGCGTGTGATTCCCGCCATCAATCCGTATGCCTCCAACTACGAACTGAAGCCCAACGAAGTATTCACAACTCCGGAATTTATATTCACCCTGAGCAACAATGGTACAGGCGAAGCCAGCCGAAACCTGCACGCCTGGGCACGCAACTACCAACTGAAAGATGGACAAGGCGACCGCCTTACCCTACTGAACAACTGGGAAAACACTTACTTCAAATTTAACGAAGAACTGCTTGCCGAACTAATGAAGGAAGCCAAACACCTCGGTGTGGATATGTTTCTGCTGGATGACGGCTGGTTCGGCAACAAGTATCCACGCAACGACGACCACGCCGGACTGGGCGACTGGGATGCCATGAAATCCAAACTGCCCGGCGGTATCCCTGCCCTTGTCAAATCAGCCAAAGAAGCCGGAGTCAAGTTTGGTATCTGGATTGAACCTGAAATGGTGAATCCGAAAAGTGAATTGTTCGAAACGCATCCGGACTGGGCTATCACCCTGCCGAACCGTGAGACATATTACTACCGCAACCAGTTGGTTCTTGACCTCAGCAACCCGAAAGTACAAGACTTCGTATTCGGCGTAGTAGACAAGATTCTGACTGAGAATCCGGAAGTGGCATTCTTCAAATGGGACTGTAACTCTCCTATCACCAACGTCTATTCTCCGTATCTGAAGAACAAGCAAGGACAACTTTACATCGATCATGTACGCGGAATTTACAAAGTGCTGGAACGTGTAAAAGCGAAATACCCGAACGTCCCCATGATGCTTTGCTCCGGCGGCGGCGCACGCTGCGACTACGAAGCACTGAAATACTATACTGAATTTTGGTGCAGCGACAATACCGACCCGATAGAACGCCTGTTCATCCAATGGGGATTCTCGCAAATCTTCCCGGCAAAGGCAATGTGCGCACACGTGACCAGCTGGAACAAAAAGACAAGCGTAAAATTCCGTACCGATGTGGCAAGTATGTGCAAACTGGGCTTTGACCTCGGTCTGAAAGAACTGAGCGCCGACGAACTGGCATACTGTCAGGAAGCAGTTGCCAACTGGACACGTCTGAAAAAAGTAATCCTGGACGGCGATCAATACAGACTTGTCTCTCCGTATGACGGAAATCATATGTCGATAATGTATGCTTCGCCCGATAAGAATAAGGCTGTGCTTTATACTTATGATATACACCCACGTTTCGGAGAAAAACTGCTGCCTGTAAAATTGCAGGGATTGGATGCCAAGAAAATGTATAAGGTAAAAGAAATCAACTTGATGCCGAACAGTAAATCCGATCTGGCTGCCAACGAGAAAACTTACTCAGGTGATTATCTGATGAAGGTAGGTATGAATGCTTTCACGACTAATCAGGCTTTTAGCCGGGTGATTGAGCTTACGGCAGAATAACTTCCTATTGCCTTACTCATGCCAAGCCTTTGGCACGCTTGTGCCAAGGGCTTGGCATAGCAGTGCCAATGCGGTGGCACAACTGTGCCAAAGGCATGGCACAAACATTAAGAACAAAAGGGGAAACACCGTTCGTGGTGAATCCCCTTTCTCATACAATAAAACAATCAACTACGTAGTACTTCTTCATATGCACCGGAACGACCTCCTACAATATCCCGAATACTTGCAAACAAGTCACGGAATACATTGGCACCAATGATTGTCTCTCCGGAAACAATTCCGTAGTACTTTACTATTCGTTTTCCCTCAATGATGGGAGTTGTAGTCACTAACATGATCTTTTTCTTCTTTTTTAGTTGTTTACTATCCTATTAGACGCAGGATATCCCCAAAAGGTTGCAATGTCACCCTAAAAAAATTGCAGCTATACCGCAAATCAATGCGATATAGCCGCCAATTAGAGTTAAAGAGAGAGAGAATTTATAGAAAGCGCGGTCTCACGACCAACTTAATATACCTAAAATGATTTTTATTCTTTCTTATTAGACGCAGGAAACTTCAAATCACTGCACTTCAAAGAGACTTTTTTAGTTAAAGAATAAAAAAAATCGCTATTCTTGCAGGAATAGCGATTAATATCTTTAGAACATCTGGCTGACGCGTTCGATCCCAGCCACTAATGCGTCCACTTCCGATCGTGTATTGTACATGGCAAATGATGCACGTACCGTACCTTCGATTCCGAGCCGTTGCATCAACGGTTGCGCACAATGGTGCCCCGTGCGGACAGCGATACCTAAACGGTCTAACAATGTTCCCAAATCGAAATGATGAATATCTCCCACCAGAAATGAAATCACCGCTCCCCGATCTGCCGCCTCACCGAAAATACGCATATTGGGTATTTCCTTCAATCGCTTCAGCGCATACGTTGTCAGCTCGTGTTCATGAGCAGCGATTTGGTCGAGTCCGATGCCATTAACATAGTCAAGGGCTTTTGCCAGTCCGGTAGTACCGATGTAGTCCGGCGTACCGGCTTCAAACTTGAAAGGCAGTTCGTTGAAGGTAGTCTTTTCAAAAGAGACGTGCTGAATCATTTCTCCTCCTCCTTGATAAGGGGGCATACGGTCCAGCCATTCTTCCTTTCCATAAAGCACACCGACACCTGTCGGGCCGTAAACCTTATGTGCGGAGAACACCAGGAAATCGGCATCCAAGTCTTGCACATCCACCTTCATGTGGGGGATAGACTGTGCAGCATCCACTAGAAAAGGTACTCCATGCGCATGAGCCGTCGCAATCATTTCCTTGACAGGATTTACGGTTCCCAATACGTTCGACACCTGAACTACACTGACTATCTTTGTACGCTCGGTGAATAACTTTTCATATTCATCCAGCAACAGTTCGCCCTTGTCATTCATCGGAATGACCTTGATGGCAATTCCTTTGCGGGCAGCCAGAAGTTGCCAGGGAACGATATTACTGTGATGCTCCATCACCGAAAGGATCACTTCATCGCCTTCCTGCATAAACTCATCTCCAAAACTGGAAACAAGCAAATTGATACTTTCAGTCGTACCCCGTGTAAAGACGACCTCATTCGTGCTGCCGGCATTGATAAACTGCCGTACCGTCTCGCGGGAGGCTTCATGCAGTTCCGTTGCCTGCTGGGAAAGGTAATGTACTCCACGATGCACATTCGCATTCACAGAGTAATACTCATCTACCAGCGCATCCACCACCAGACGAGGTTTCTGAGTGGTCGCACCGTTATCGAAATAAACCAATGGTTTACCATACACCGTACGGCTCAATATCGGAAAGTCTTCACGTATCTTTTGAATATCCATTTTACTTATTCATCATTTACATATTGCACATCCCTGGCACTTGTTCAGTTCGCCACGGAAGCGTTTTTCTACCAACAGGTGCAGACGGTCTTTCAGTGCATCCAGACGAATCGTATCGATGACTTCATTGACGAATGCAAACATCAGAAGCAAGCGTGCTTCTTTCTCCGCTATTCCGCGTGCACGCATATAGAACAAAGCATTCTCGTCCAACTGCCCCACAGTTGCCCCGTGAGAGCATTTCACATCGTCCGCATAGATTTCAAGCTGCGGCTGCGTGTACATACGCGCATCGCGTGTGGCACAGAGGTTGCGGTTGGTCTGTTGAGAATTTGTATGCTGGGCATCAGGACGTACCAATACCAGTCCGGCAAAAGCACCGGTCGACTGGTCATCAAGCACGTACTTGAATAATTCATTACTGGTACAATTCGGTACTGCATGATCAATGGAGGTGTTATTGTCCACATGCTGGTTTTTATCAGCGATTGCCATACCGCAAAGATTAATCTCAGCCCCTTCGCCGGCTAGCAGAACTTCCGTTGTATTACGGGTAGTTCCGTTGTGCAGCGTCATGCCATTCAGCAAAACATTGCTGTTTGCTTCCTGCTTCACGTACAGGTTACTGATACGAACCGTACTTGTATGTGTTTCTTCGAGCTCATACATATCGAATACCGCATTCTCTCCAGCAAATACTTCGATCACCTGCGTTGCAAGGAAGTTCACATTATCCATCGCATGATCACAGATCAACAGGCGTGCCTGCGCTCCATCTTCCAGGATGATCAGCACGCGACGGTTCACCATGAAGTTAACATCTGCACGAAGGATATTCACCAGCTGGATGGGCTTCTCTACGATTACGTTCTTCGGAACATAGAAGATGGCTCCATCCTGTGCAAAAGTCGTATTGAAAGCTGTTACGCCATCCTTGGAGGTATCAGCCAGCTTGCCGTAGTACTTCTTCACCAGTTCGGGATGTTCCGCAGCGACTTCTTTGAGGCTGCCGAAGATGACTCCTTCCGGCAAATGAGTTTTAGGAAGCGCTTTATTATAAAATGCGTCGTTTACCACAAAATACAAGGCTGTGCTCATATTCGGGACATCACACTTAAACACCTCGTACGGATTGACCGGAATCTGAAGGCGGTTAAGGTTCAGACCGTAATCGGGCTCGAAATACTTGCTTATATCCGTGTATTTATACTTCTCCATCTTACGGGTCGGGAATCCGAGACGCTCAAAATCGGCAAAAGCAGCCGCACGGGGTGCATTCAGCACTTCCGCACTATGCTTGCAGATCATGGCTTCCGTCTGAGAGAAGAGATCTATGTATTGTTGTTCTACATTCATCGTTATTCTCCTACTTCTTTCTTAATCCAATCGTATCCCTTTTCTTCCAGTTCCAAGGCTAGTTCCGGTCCGGCGGTTTTCACAATACGACCTTTATAGAGTACGTGCACTATATCCGGTTTGATATAATCGAGCAGACGCTGATAGTGAGTGATGACGATCGTACTTGTTTCGGGAGTCTTGAGCTTATTCACGCCTTCCGCTACAATACGAAGGGCATCAATATCCAAACCGGAATCTGTCTCGTCAAGAATGCTCAGACGCGGTTCCAGCATTGCCATCTGGAAGATCTCGTTACGCTTCTTCTCACCACCGGAGAAACCTTCATTCACCGAACGGTTGGCAAGTTTATTGTCCAGTTCGACTACGGCACGCTTCTCACGCATCAGTTTCAGAAATTCGCTGGCAGTCAACGCAGGCAGACCTTTATACTTGCGTTGTTCATTGACAGCCGCCCGCATGAAGTTCACCATGCTTACTCCGGGGATTTCTACCGGATACTGGAAACTAAGGAAAATACCTTCATGACTACGGTCTTCCGGACTCAACTCCAGCAGATTCTTGCCATAGAAAGTGACCGAACCTTTTGTCACCTCAAAAGCAGGATTTCCCACCAAAACAGAAGAAAGCGTACTCTTTCCGGAACCGTTCGGCCCCATTATCGCATGTACTTCGCCCGGTTTCACCGTCAGGTTAATACCTTTCAATATCTCTTTGCCATTAATGCTGGCATGCAGGTCTTTTATCTCTAACATAAGCTTATTTATTTTTTATCCCACGCTTCCTTCCAACGAAATAGTAAGCAACTTCTGTGCTTCCACTGCAAACTCCATCGGAAGTTTATTTAATACTTCTTTCGCATATCCGTTAACAATCAGCCCGATAGCATCCTCTGTCGGGATTCCCCGCTGATTACAATAGAATATCTGATCTTCGCTGATCTTGCTGGTAGTCGCCTCATGCTCCACCACGGCCGTCTCATTATGGATATCCATATACGGGAAAGTATGCGCACCACATTTATCACCCAGCAGCAAAGAGTCACATTGGCTGTAATTGCGTGCATTATCGGCTTTTTCAGCTACACGTACCAGTCCGCGATAAGAGTTCTCGCTATGTCCGGCAGAGATACCTTTGCTGACAATCGTGCTGCGGGTA
>QWCY01004816.1_pt1 | contig 13508 bp, 9 predicted proteins | sample 1972631 | NCBI WGS metagenome assembly QWCY01 (sample SAMN09866696, study PRJNA288562) | Human gut metagenome isolate pre1_stool, whole genome shotgun sequencing... | isolation source: gut | host: Homo sapiens | place: USA: California
GATAATCTTCTTCATATTATTTATCCTTATTATTTATAGTATACATACTCACGTTCTTCATAAAGTACCGGAACATCATTGAAAAATTTCACCCGCTTTTTCCAGTTACCATGCTCATCATTATAAAACTTATAGACATATTCTGCATCTGCCTGTCCTTGGACAGGTTCAGTTCCTGAAATCACTTCGCCGCGGACACTATATTTATAAGTATAGTGTTGAACATTCTGAGGTAATCCTCTCCATTCTTCTGCAATACGTCCACGGCTGTTCCACTCATACTTCAACGGCTCATACTCTTCCCCCGCTTCCTGATGAAAAAGGACATCTTTGGCAATCAGCTGACCGGCAGAATCATATTTATAACGCAACTCACTAAACTTAGTCCCCTCTTTGCTGAACCACATTTCACTAATACAATTTCCTTCTATATCATAACGGAATACACCTTTACGCAATACCTCACCATTGATATCCTGCAATGATTTGTTCTTCAAACGTCCCTTCGAATCATATGCCCACCGAACTGTATTCAATAATTTCCCTGTTGCTGATTTTCTTATTTCTTCAAGAATATTGCCTTCTTCATCATAATTGTATTCTGTAATTTCACCTGCCACACCTATGTCTGAGTAAGACTGCTCTAATATTTTTCTACCCTCATTATTAAATTCACAACGGAAAAAAGTACCCTGTTTTTTACCTTTATCAATACTACCAGGTCCTTTGGGTATAGCCACATACGAGCTCTGAGATACTGATTTCACCTGACCATTCAGCAACATCTTCTCCCAATCCGTATCTTGTCCGGCATAGTCAATCGTACGCACAATAATAAATTCCGGATTTACTCCGTCATATTCCGTACGTTTTACCCAGTTACCATATGCATCATAATCAAAATCTACCTTTTTATTCTTCGGAACTTTGGGTTGCATCGAACTTCCTTCAGAGAAAAGTTTCAAAGCGATCGTATCTCTTTTATCAAATGGACGGCTTTTCTTACCCACCTTTGGAAAAGCGGAATCATCTTCCATTACTTCTTTTATTCGTCCATCTTCATCATAAACAATTTCCGTCACACAACGGTTTTTCGTTTTCTTTCCATCATTCATTCTTGTTGATATACCTTCGGAGATCCACTTCACTATTTTGTCATTTTCATTACGAAAAATAACAGTCTCACCAACTACATTCCGGTCAGCATCCAATGTTACTTTCCGGTTTAAGCGGCCCTTCCCATCATAATCATACTGATACATTCTCGTTACCCCACCCTGCTTTACGGAAGCAGTTATCTCCTCTTTTATCTTCCCGTCATTATCATATACATAAAGAAGTTTATTTTTAGCACTTCCATCCGGATTCAACAGGTTTTCTACCACTTTCCATCCCTGATTATCATACCTCACAAAGTGAATCTGATCAACAATGGGACCGGCAATCCATGCCGTATCTTTAAGAACAGCTTTATATGTAGCAGTACGGGTAGATTTAATAAGTGGAACTTCCTGCTGTGTTTGTGCCAAAGCCGACAGTACAGCCATTCCTGAAAAGAGAAAGAATAAACCCCTCCGATATAAGGATACTTGATTTTTCATGTGGTATTATTTTGACTAGACCCTCATCGTACCAACGATGAAGCGTTACAAATATAAATGATAATCCCGAAAAAATACTATTATAGGGATTAAAAGTGTTTCCCCAATAGAAGAGTACACCCAAACAAGATTCATTAATGATTCAAATAATATTGCGAATCAGTAGTTGAAATCAATTAAGAATTAGTTTTGTTCATATCTATATCGTTTTACGCTAAATGTTGTCTACCATTACTATCTATCTCTTTCTTCGGTATCAATAAAGCTCTATCTCGTAGAGTAACGTATGAAGCCTCGGTGTGTAACATTGTTTTAGATGTACATGTAAAGCAGTACGACATGTGCATGTGGGACAGCACGACATGTACATCTCATGCAGCTTTACATGTACATGTAAAACAAGACTGTGCACCGGGGAAAAGAACGTTCCTTTCTGAGAAAGACAAAGTACAATACCGGGCAAAGGGATTGATGCCGTTTAGGAATACTCGTATTGCCAAACCTATTCTGACTGTCCCGCCAATGGACATAACGAAACGTCGTAATGAAATATCAGCTGTTGCCGTAGACTATGATGTGCCAAACAATGCCTGGGAAAGATGGAGTATAAAGGCCACTACCGATGTAAGATATGCACGTGTCAGCTATGATCGCTATAATTGCCGCGACTGTGGTTCTAAATTAAATAGCGGACATAAAAACTATTTCGGCCCCACAAAGCTGGGGATCAGTCTGATTTATATTTTATAGCTCAATTGAAAAGTCATCTCACCACAGAGTAACACTGAGTTTCACAGAGTTTTTTAGACATAAGAACAAAAAACTGAGATAAGAGCTTAAAGACGGATTATGCAAATAATATGTTCTTTTGTTCTTAATATCTAAAACTCATAAATAGTACTCTGTGAAACTCAGTGTTACTCTGTGGCGAAGCTTCTCAGAATGCAAAGCTACATTCTATCCCTACAATATGCTTACTCTTATCTGGTTCATATTGATAGCAATAAAAAACATCCAATGACCACTTGTCGGAAATTTCAATTTCCACACCAGGTCTGTATCGCATACGTGCCACATCAAAAAAAGCCCCTCCCCCAATTGCCTGATACAATTCAGCAGAGAAATAAGGCAAAAAAATCCCCTTCTTCGGCTCATAACCTACTTTCAACCGGGAACGCAACCGGTTTTCTGCATTTCCACCCGAAAAGGTCTGTTGAAAACGCTCCCGGAGTGAAAACTTCATCCGTTGCCACTTCACACTTCCCGTGACTCCCAGATTATAACGATGTCGGTATTTCCACCCTTCTACTCCCCTATCACGATGATGCAATTCATAACCACCTTCTGCTTTCAAAAACGGGAACAGTTGATAAGATCCTGATAATGAAGTTCCCCAACGATCCATCGTTTTCATCGAATCTTTTGTACGCAGTTCCACTTTTCCCGTCATTGTAAAGTGGGAAGTAAATTTATGACTAACCTTCATTGTAGTCCATGTTGTAAAATCATCAGACTGTGCATACAAAATGGGAGGCATGTAGCACAATAACAATAAAAACAAACTATATTTTTTCAATATTCCTTCGTACATTATGAAAAATTTAAAGGACAAAGATAAGAAGCAAATTCTGAAAACATCTTGAAATTATACCAAATAGTTACAATCATTTCCATTTTCACAAAATTAAACCATCTGTCATATGAATGACTTCTGTTCTTTTTAAAAGTAACCATATGGTCATTCATTACTTCGTAAAGATCAACCTCAATCAATCATCATTTACAAATAATATTAGATTCAAGCAATACTAGATCCTCATTCATTACAAAAAAATTACAATATTACCAATATTCGTTTATTCTGCTATCTTATCGAGAATATTTTATCAGAAAAGGTGTATTTTTATTGCTTAAAACAACTATTTTCGAAACTATTATTTTACCTTTTTTAATAATCGACAATTTGTGTATTACAAAAAAAAGACATAGGTTTGCATTACAGATTGAACAAAATCTGCAAAGTAGTAAACTTTATTATATGTATCTCAATACCCCATCCGTGCAAGAACACGAACTCGTATTACGACTTATTAATGATGATGAAAGTGCATTCTGTGAGCTATATTCAGTTTATAGAAACAGGCTAATCTACTTTGCTATGAAGTTTCTCAAATCGCAGGTATTCGCAGAAGACATATTTCAAGATACGTTTACAGTAGTCTGGCAAAGTCGCAAATTTATAAATCCCGATGCATCTTTTTCTACCTATCTCTATACTATCATGCGAAACCGTATTCTGAACACGTTACGTGATCTGGAAAATGAACAGCAACTAAAAAATAATATCTTTGCCCAGGCAATAGATGCCAATGACAGTACTGAAGAAACCATTCATTCTAAAGACTTCATGGAATTGATAAATCAGGCAATGCAAAAGTTGACTCCCCGGCAACGGGAAATATTCAACATGAGTAGAAACAGGGAAATGTCTCATAAAGAAATTGCCGAGACATTGGGAATATCTGTAAATACTGTGCAAGAGCATATTTCAACTTCTCTTAAAATCATACGAACTTATTTCACTAAAAACAATGGTCCGTATGCCGATCTTTTATTACTCTTATTAATACTTCCTATTAGCTTTTCGTATTAATAAACGTTAAAGACACCCTAGATTATTTCTTCTCTTGTGTATTAACTATATACAAGCAGAAATATTATATTCATAACTTTATGAAAAAAGAAAAAGCTATAAAGCAAAAAGTGCGTCATTATTTAGATGGTATATATTGCAAATCAGAAGTTACTGAACTATTAAAAAACATGCAAAATCCTGAAATGCAAAATATTATCGAAGAAGTTGCAGATGAGCTATGGGAAGAGAACATGGAGCAGCCGCCTTTTCACAGTGATATAGAACATGAACAATACCGGCGTGAGGCTGCAACTCTTCTAAAAAAAATAAACAAACGTTCCTCTTACAAAAAAATGATGTGGGCAGCCGCCTGCATCACTCTAATCATAATGATTGGGTTAGGAGTAAATAGTTACCGATTTACCCAGATAGAGAAACCGTTGTATACAGAAATTTCAACTTCATTTGGTGAAAAGAAGGAATGGACACTGCCCGATGGTTCCAAAGTAAATCTAAATGCATGTACAACCCTCAGATATCCTGAGCGATTCACTGAAAAAGAACGAAAAATCGAATTAACCGGTGAAGCCTTTTTTCAGGTCAACAGAGATGAAAAAAAACCTTTTATCATAAAAACAGCAGGATTTGATGTAAAGGTTTTAGGTACATGTTTTGATGTCAAATCATATGAAAATAACGAAACATCATTAGTCAGCGTAAAAAGCGGAAAGGTACAGGTGGAATTACCAGAAGCAATGATGAAATTGGTAGCCAATGAACAATTGCAGATAAATCGGCAATCTAATGAATACACAAAAAGAAAAGAGAGTTACCAACATGCAATGGCATGGCTTCAAAACACATTACACTATAACAAGACCCCTTTATATGATGTAATTAAGGATTTGGAACGCATCTATAATTGTCGGATAAAGTTTGCCCCCAATCAACAGTTTAATTATCATTTAAGTGGCGAACACGATAACATTAACCTACAAGCAGTATTAAAATCAATAGAGCATGCGACAGGTGTGAAATATAAAAAAGAAAAAGATTATATACTGTTATATCAATAACGAAAGCAATAAATACATTAAGATAACACTCCAATCAATCTAACTAAATATTAATTTATGACAAGAGAAAAACACAAATTTGTTATTTGTACCATGTTACTGATTTTATTTCTATGGGGAACATCAATTGTAAGTATAGCCCAGGAAGTGAAGAAAAACAACGTAACCATTAATGTAAAAAATGAATCAGTAGAAAAAGTTTTAAAAAGAATCAATAAAGAAACAAACCTCAATTTTTTCTATGATCCAGCTATTCTCAGTAAAGCATCATCCGTTACACTGAACGTGAAAGACATGCCTCTACAGAAAGTACTAAACATGCTTTCCGTTCAAACCGGATTAAATTTTCAACGAATCAACAACACAATTTCAGTCAACTGGGAAACAAACAGTAAGCAACCGATTCAATCCCCAAAAGAAAAAATAACAGGTACCATTAAGGATAATAATGGAGACCCAGTCATCGGAGCAAGTATTCAAGTAAAAAACACCGGAATAGGTACAATTACCGATTATAACGGACAATTTTCATTAAGCAATGTACCGGAAAATGGAATACTGATAATCTCCTATATAGGTTATGATACGGAAGAGATTCCTGTAAACAAAAAGAAAAACCTGCAAATTGTGATGAAGGAGAACACTAAACAATTAGAGGAAATAGTAGTAGTAGCCTATGGAACAGCTAAAAAAAGTTCATTCACAGGTTCAGCAGAAGTAGTCAAACAAGATCGTATCGAAAAAAGGGTTGTAGCCGATGTTTCTAAAGCATTAGAAGGTACAGTAGCCGGTGTACAAAGTACTTCAGGAAGCGGACAGCCGGGTTCAGGCGCTTCTATGGTTATTCGTGGTTTTGGCTCTATCTCAGCTTCCAACACTCCACTATATGTAGTAGACGGAGTACCGTTTGACGGAGCATTGAACACAATTAATCCGAATGATATAGAATCAGTAACTGTTCTAAAAGATGCATCTGCTGGAGCATTATATGGTTCGAGAGGTGCAAATGGCGTTGTAATGATTACAACAAAACGCGGAGAAAGAGATGATAATCAGATATCTATCAATCTAAAAGCTAATTGGGGTATTTCTTCAAGAGCTATACCCAAATATGAAACAGTAAACGAAGCGGAATACTTGGAACTTGCTTTCGAAGCATACAAAAATGAACTGATTTATACAGAAGGAATTGATCCGTTATTAGCGGGAACACAAGCCATCGAAGTAATGAAAGGAATGGCCAAAGGAGTGTTAGGGTATAATGAAGAATATAATCCTTTCAACATGCCGTTACAAGAGTTGATTAACCCTATTACTGGTAAAATTAATCCGACAGCCCAACTAAAATATCATGAAGATTGGAAAGATGAGTTGAGTAATCATAACCCACTCCGTCAAGAGTATCAATTATCAGTGACCGGAGGGAACAAGAAAACCCAATATATGATATCAATGGGATATCTTGATGAAGTAGGACTCTTACAGACAACTGAATTTGAACGTTATACAGGGCGCGTTAACATTGATACCCAAGCAAAAAATTGGTTCAAAACAGGTTTTAATGCCTCATTTGCTCAAACCAGTACCAATTACAATAGTGCTTCTGGCTCTGTCATATCCAATCTATGGTATACCAGTCAGATTATGGCTCCAATCTACCCCGTGTATGAACATAACACAGATGGTTCGCTTAAAACAGATGCTAACGGAAATAAAATATACGATTACGGAAAGAACCGAATAGCCCTTGCCAATTCAAATGCAATAGCTTTATTACATGAAGATAAAGAAAATAATACCCGGGATAATTTGAGTGCCAGAACCTATATCCAATTATCTACAAACGATGATGAATATGGAATATTTAAAGGTTTCTCACTAATGGCCAACCTGGGATTAGATTATTTCAATACTCATGAAATGAGTTACAGCAATCCTTATACTGGTAATGCAGCAACAACTGCAGGTAGTTTAACAAAGGCTGTACAACGCCAACTAAGTTATACATTTAATCAATTATTGACTTATCAACGCAACATCCGTTCCCATTCATTAGATGTTATGATAGGACATGAATATTATGAATTAAAACAGCAGTTTCTGGGAGCACAAAAAACAGGATTCCCGTTTGGTGGATTGTATGAACTGTCTGCTGCTGCAACTCTTAGTGGAGCAAGTTCACAAACTGATAAATATGCTATCGAATCGTTCCTAAGCCGCGTAAACTATAATTTTGCCCAAAAATATTACTTCTCAGCCAGTTTTCGAACCGACGGTTCCTCTCGATTTCATAAAGACAGCCGATGGGGAAAATTCTGGTCATTAGGAACTTCATGGAGAATATCAGAAGAAATTTTTATGAAAAAATATGACTGGGTAAACAATTTAACCTTGAAAGCCAGTTTTGGTTCACAAGGGAATGACAATATCGGTAGTTATTATGCTTACCAAAGTTTATATAATATGGGACTATCCAATGGCAGTTTAAACGGTGCAGGAATTAATTCATTAGAAAATAAGGATCTCAAATGGGAGAAAAATGAGAATTTGAATATCGGAATTGAAGCTCGTTTGTTTAATAGATTATCTTTGACAGCCGAGTTTTTCAATAAACACACAAAAGACCTACTTCTAAATATGCCTAAAGCTACCTCCAGCGGTTTCGATGCATATCCGGCCAATATAGGAAGCATGAGAAATATGGGTCTTGACATCACTGCAACTATTGATATTCTTAAAAATTCTGATTTGAAATGGACATTAATAGCCATGGGAAGCCATATTCGTAATAAAATTCTAAAATTAGCCGACAAACCGGAGATTATTTCAGGATCAAATATCTTCAAAGAAGGTGAAACTGTCAACTCATTTTATTTACCAATTTCAGCAGGAGTAGATCCACTAACCGGGAATCAACTCTATTGGGTCGATCACGACAAAAATAACAATATAGTAGCTAAATACAAGACAGACGATGTAACCTTAACAGCCAATAGTAGAGAAATTGTTGGTAACCGCATCCCCGATTTATATGGAAGCATAACGAATGACTTTAGTTACAAAGGAATCGATTTTTCAATACTGACTACCTATTCTATAGGTGGAGAAATGTTAGATGGAGTATACGGAAGTATGATGAATGTAGGTTACAAAGGATACGTATGGCATAAAAATGCTCTCCGCAGATGGCAGCAACCGGGCGACATAACCGATATCCCTAAAATTATGTGGGATCAACAATTACGTGTAACAGATAAAGATCTGATAAATGCCTCTTACTTTGCTATCAAAAATATTACTTTGGGCTATACATTTCCAAAAGACTGGCTAACAAAAATCAAAATGGACAATATCAGAGTATATGCCACAGCAAATAATTTAGCATTATTCAGTCACCTCAAAGGAATGGATCCCCAATATAACTTTACTGGCACTGTGGGATACACTTATACCCCTTCACGGACATATTCTATAGGTATTGATATAAAATTCTAATAAATCAGAGACGATATGAAAATAAAATATTATACACTGTTAACTATTATCTTCTTATCTACCTTTTGCTCATGTAGTGATAACTTAAATACCAATCCCACCGACCAGATATCGGGTAACGTCATCTTCAAAGACGTAGAAGGAGGAATGGTAGCGATGAACGGCGTGTACCGCATGATGTACTCATCCGGCTGGGCTGGAGACAACTCTACACATGCTTTCGGATATATGTCAACCATGTTGGTATCCGGGGTTATGGGTGATGATATGATTGTATCTTCATCGGTAAAAGGTTGGTTTTCGATGGATTACAATCTGCAAGAAAGAAATTTCTATTCAAGTACTTTATACCGCCCCTATTCTGAATGGAACTTTTACTATACTTTGATCTCAAATTTAAATTATATAATTGCACATGAGAATGATTTATATGGACTTCCTGCAGACAAAGCAAATTTATTTGGGCAGGCATATGCTTTGCGTGCTATGTGTTATTTTCATTTAATCCAACTGTATCAACAAACCTATAAAGGGCACGAACAAGCTTTGGGAGTTCCAATATACACGACCCCTACTACATCTTCTACTCCGGGAAAACCAAGAGGTACCGTAGAAAATGTATACATGCAAATCAATAATGACATAGAATACGGAATAGAATTATTAAAACAAGCAGAGGACGGAGGTATAACACAAAAGCATAAATCACACATTGACTATTATATAGCCAACGGAATCAAATCAAGAATAGCACTCGTGCAAGAACGATGGCAGGATGCAGTAGATGCTGCCGTACTCGCACTAAAAAAACCTGATTTAAAAACAGCCAATGCTTCCGAATTAGTGGGAGGATTCAACGATATCAACATGTCATCGGTACTTTGGGGAGCCGAAATTCAGAAAAGTGACCAGATCGGTGCATACGCTTCATTTTTTTGCCATATGGATGCTATGGCCGGCATGCACGGATCATATGATCGCAAATGCATAAGTGCATGGTTATACAAACAAATGGGATTACAGGATCTTCGCCGGGTAAATTGGTGGAAAGGAAGTATCGCTCCTGCATTAGAGAGTACGCAAGGGGCACAAAAAAGCTATTGTACAATGAAATTCCGTTTTAGTGATTATTCTTCCTATTTAGGAGATAATATTTACATGCGTGCAGAAGAGCTACTTCTTACAGAAGCAGAAGCTCTATGTCATTTAAAAAAATATAAAGAAGCAAGGAGTATTATGGAAACATTCGGTACAATACGTGAAAAGAGTTATGTACGCAATCGGCTCGATAAAGTTATTGATGACAATTCATTGACGCTGGATGTATACGGTACCGGTACAACTCCGGAAATCAAAACTCTTTTGGATGAGATATTATTACAACGGCGTATCGAGTTATGGGGAGAAACAGGTCGTCTGTTCGATATACTCCGTTTAAAAACCGGATATTATCGTGGGTATGAAGGCTCTAATCACGTAGTTAAGCTTAACGACGATACTCGTTTGCCAGACTATAAAGGTTTTATATTAACCATCCCCCAAACGGAGTTCGACGGCAATATCAACATGGATCCTATAGCAGATCAAAATCCATTATAAACCATTGTTTGACTACCAACCTCAAAAAAAGATTAAGATGAATTTCAAAACATATATAACCAGCACATTATTAAGTTGTTTTTTACTAACAGGCTGTAACTCTGATAATGAAAAATTAATTTATGAATCGGACACAAATTGTTATGTATCTTTTCGTACTGAAAAACTAAACAAAGAAATAGAAAAAAATGAAAACAATCTGATTATCCCTGTTTATCGCGAAAATAAGCAAGGAAAAATGACAGTTATTGCCGAATTGTTGTTTCAACAAAATCCAGATGGTACAGAGGTCCCCGGAAGAGAGTTTATATCTTTAGAGAACAACATAATAGAATTTAAAGATGGAGAAAATGTTAGTAATATAGTACTAAATATAAATCTTTCGCAATTAGACTATCTGACTAAAGCTAAAGCCCAGATAAAACTGAGAGCTACTGAAACAGCCCCCTTTTCTACTTTCGGTAAAACAGCATTGACCCTGTCTTTAAACCGTAAACCTACCTGGAAACAATTTGAAGAAAAAGGTATCTACACTTCAGGATTTTTAAATACAGAGAAAGAGGTTACAATACTAAAAGCCGAAGAAGCCCCTTTCTATATCATAAAAGATTGCTATGTAGCAAACGGAGATATTCGTGTGGATATGGATAATGACGGAAATGTTACCATCGAGCAACAAAAGGCTTTTCGACTTGAAGCCTATGGAATAGTATATGTGGTAGGAACAGGATTTTTGGACAAAACCACCAACACCGTCATAATGCAATTAACGTTCCTTGTTGAACAAGATGGGCAATGGGGAATATTATCAGGGGCTGCTTTTGAAGAAAAATTTACTATTCCTGCCCGTTAAACAGACAATTATCAGAGAACTATAGATTAATGTTTAACAAAAACAATTACAACTTATGAAAAAGTGTTACGTATTATTATTATTTACAATGTTGGGATTTACCATCAATGCACAATCCGTATGGGATGGAACTGCAATGACATGGACCAAAGGTGATGGAACAAGTACAAATCCTTATTTAATCGAGAACGGACAACATTTAGCTTACCTGTCCGAACAAGTACGCAATGGAGAAACTTACAAAAATAAGTTCTTCAAGTTAAACAACGATTTGGATATGGGAGCAACTGCTGATCATAAATTCACTCCTATTGGCGTATTTGATGAATATACCGACTCGTCAAAGCCAGAACTGGGAATCGTCGATGATTCGAAATACTTTTTAGGAGTATTTGACGGTAACAATAAAAAGATAGATAATATTCATGTCTTTTTCATTGATGAACAATCAGTTGGTGGTACCGGATTGTTTGCCTGTATCTCTGCAGGAACTATAATAAAAAATTTAGGAATCGGAGAAAACTCTATTATCGAAGGAGGTGATGGCACTGGATCACTGGTAGGAAATATGAAAGGAGGTATCATTGAAAATTGTTACAATGAAGGATTAGTGACAGGAATCGGAGGTAGTTTTGGTACCGGTGGACTAATCGGAGTCGGAGAATATGGTAAAATAACTAATTGTTATAATACCGGGATGGTGAAAGGAGTAAGTGACGTTGGAGGTATCGTAGGATATGTTGATAAGAACTTTACTATAGACAACTGCTATAACTGCGGTATGATCAATGCTTCAGGTCTTTTCGTGGGAGGTCTTGTCGGACTTATGTATGCCGGAACAATAACAAATAGCTACAACATTGGAATGATATCTGACGGACCACTTTTCGTCAATGCCATTGTCGGAGCAACAGACATGGATCCTTTCGTTATCAAAAATTGCTATTATTCAAAAGAACTGACAAATATTGAAGAAGAGATAACGAACGGTATATCTGAAAAAAGTGTTGAAGAGATGAAAGCAGCTTCTTTTATTACCTTACTTAATGGAGGACAAAATCCAATAGCATGGACTGCCGACACAAGAAATATAAACGGAGGATTTCCCATTCTTGTATGGCAATCAAGTCCGGTTACTGGAATTCAGAATGCAAGTGAAAAAACTGATTGTAATATATATGTAGTAGACAAATCTATCGTTGTGGAATGTTCCGAAAACGTACCTTGTCAAATGAATGTAATCAATTTAAACGGGAAAATAATCAATAGTCAAACATTTCTAAAAAATAACTCTCTCAATATAACTGACAGTGGTATTTATATTGTAACCGTTAATATTAACAGTCAACAATATACATCCAAAGTGGTTATTAAATAATTAACTTTACAGAATGAGGATGAGGTTGTCTCAAAATATTTTTTTGATTTCAGCCTCATCCTGTATTCTATTAAAATCTTCTGTCTTCATGAAATTTATAATCACCGGAATTATTTTCTCTTTTTTATTTTCAGTACATTGCTTTTCCCAAACAATATGTACTGACTATTCACCTAAACTATCAGCTATAACAGTAAGTCAACTTCAACAATACGAATCGATAACGACACGTGGAGTTAACAAGAATGAATTTCTATTTGCGTATGTCCGCCTTATCCCCCAAACAGATACGAATGTCCTAAATGAAAAATACGGAGTGCGACTTAATACCGGAGCTGGTGGAATCTATACGGCTATTATCCCAATGGAACAGCTCAGAACTTTCGCTCGGGACAGTACAGTAATGAATATCGATGCGAGCACAGAAGTCAGAATGATGATGGATTCTGTGAGAATATATACAAATATAGACCCGGCATTTGTCGGAAACGGACTTTCCCACTCTTATCAAGGGGAAGGAACTATTATAGGAATAATAGATAGCGGATTTGATTTCACACATCCTAATTTTAAAGATGCTGACGGAAAAAATCGCATTACTTGTGTATGGGATCAAAACAATCTGTTTACCATCTCTAACTCTCCGTATGGCTATGGAGTTATTTATTCTACTCCAGAACAGATTGCAACTGTAAAACACGATATGTCCGGCGATACACATGGTACACATGTAGCAGGAATAGCAGCCGGAAGTTATAACAATATATACAGAGGTGTAGCACCAAAAGCAGAAATAGTTCTTGTCTCTGTTAACAAAACGGAACAAGGAATATTGGATGGAATTGATTTTCTATTACAGTATTCCGACAAA
>QWCY01004827.1_pt1 | contig 13483 bp, 9 predicted proteins | sample 1972631 | NCBI WGS metagenome assembly QWCY01 (sample SAMN09866696, study PRJNA288562) | Human gut metagenome isolate pre1_stool, whole genome shotgun sequencing... | isolation source: gut | host: Homo sapiens | place: USA: California
AGGCCTATTTCACTAGCAAAACTACGATAAATAAGCCTCACTTCTGTTACCAGAAGTTAATTCTATAATCGGATGCAAAGGTAAGAGGTACGATTTTCTAGTTAAACAAACGAAGAAATAAAGTTATATAGACTTAAATGTCAGAGAGTTATAAATTATTCAGTAAACACTAACTATATAAAAAATGTTATCCTACTTATCATTATTTTTAGGTATTGCCGCTTCCAAACTATTTATATATCTTTGCAAAAGATTTTCAGCGTTCGTTAAATATTTTAATGACGAACGCTTTTTAGCATTAAATATTAAGTATAATTTAACATGACAAAAAAGAATTATTTACTTCTTGGTATGGCTGCATTAGCATACACTAACAGCTACGCTAATGATATTACCAAGGTCGACTCTACACTTCTTTTAAAAGAAATAGTAATCAGTACAACACGCATTCCTGAAATAAAGTCTAATGCTGCTACAACTGTTACTATTATAGATCAAAAACAAATAGCACAAATGAGCAAAGCAGAAACTGATATATCTCATTTATTAGGTTTGCTTACTCCGGGTATGGCTTTAGCAAGCAACACTACAAGCTCACGAACTCAGTCTCTTAGAGGTAGAAGTGCTCTTGTTTTAATAGATGGAATACCACAATCTACCCCTTTAAGATCTACCGATAGAGACATTCGCTCTTTAGATGTTTCTGCCATTGACCATATAGAAATAATAAAGGGTGCTACCTCTTTATACGGTAATGGTGCTATAGGTGGTGTAATAAACATCATTACAAAAAAGAACACAACTAAGAAAACATTTGCAGGTCAGTCGTCTTTATCTGGTTCTACGTATAATTTCTATCATGGTAGCGATGGTATGGGCTATCGTTTTAACCAGCAGTTTTATGGTTCTATCAATAAGCTTAGCTATTTAGTTAGTGGGACTCTTTCTAAAACAGGTAGCAGCATAGATGGAGATGGAGAATATATCTCGCCACGTTATGGGCTTGGAGATACTTATACATCAAATGCTCTTGTGAAATTAGGTTATGCCTTTTCACCTAAGAACAGTATAGAGTTTATGTATAATTTTTATAGAAGTTTGCAACATACTTCTTTAATTCAGAAAAAAGGAGAATATCTCAAAACTCCTGCAATAGGTATTTTTGGCGATAAAGATCCTCAAGCATCTGATGAAGGTACACGATATAACCATAATGCATATTTAAAGTTTACCTCTCGAAAACTGTTTGCAAACACCGACTTTGAGGCTTCTCTTTACGGCACAAGTCTATACACTATATTCGATTTTAGAAAGCATAACCCTAAAAAACCACGCTGGGAAGAAACAAGCGGTCAGGCTACTATAAAGGATCAAAAGTTTGGGTTCCGTTCTCAATTTAACACCTTACTAACCTTCTCTGACAACTCCTTTACACGTCTTGTATATGGGTTTGATTATCTTTTAGATAAGACTTCACAACCTCTTGTTGATGGGCGTTACTGGGTACCTAACCTTACAAGTAATAACGAAGCAATATTCTTGCAAACAAAAACTACTCTTTCTAAAGACCTTAACATCAAGGTAGGTGCTCGTTATGATATTATAGATGTTAATGTTCCTAACTACGACATATTACGCACAAAGAAAAGTGCTCCAGAGGTACATGTAAAAGGCGGAAATCTCAAGTATAACAACTTATCATTTAATGCTGGTATATCTTACAATAAATATCGTGCGTTCCAACCTTTCATAGCTTATTCTCAAGGTTTCTCTATTTTCGATTTAGGTCGTACACTACGTGCTGCTAAAGAAGATGTTTTATCTAAAATCTTAACAGAACCAGTAAAGACCGATAACTATGAAATTGGAGCTTATTCTGATATCAATCGTTGGCTACAGCTAAATGGTGCATTCTTCTACACATACTCAAAATTAGGTAGCGACCTTAAGATTAATGAAGCAGGTTTTTGGGAAGTAAACCGCACTCCTCAAAAGGTATATGGTATAGAACTCAACGCAGATGCACAGCTTCTTAATAACCTAAAAGCTGGGGCTAACTTTACATGGTTTGAAGGTAAGATAAAAGATACTTATGGGCAATGGAGTCGTTATATGTCTAATATTTCAATACCTGCTGCTAAATTCGCAATGTATATAGATTATTCTCCTGTAAAAAATGCTTATTTACAGCTACATTATATCCACTCAGGAAACCGCGACCGCTTTCAACCTATTGATGACGGAAAATATAACGAAGGTGAAGGTAAGATCAGCAGCTTTAATCTGCTCAACTTTACAGCAGGGTACAAGCTAAACTCTTGGGATATTAATTTGGGTATCTCTAACTTACTTAACAATACTTACTACACTACCACCTCTATGCTGATGGCAAGAGATGCTGAATATGCACATGCTGATGGACGTAAAATATCATTGACAGTAACATTTAAGTATTAAAAAACTTTTCATTAAACAATAGTCTGTTAAAATTTTGTGGTTTGCGAATCTTTCGTCCCTAAGCTAACAGGAATTGTGACAGAAAGAAAACATGAAAGGTTTCTAAAAAAGAGATAATTAGGTAACAAAATATAACATAACAAAATCGGCAATCTCGTTGAAATTCAGTAACTTTATAGATGTAAAAAGACAATAAAGTTTATGCTGATAACCAACTTGACTAGCCGATATATGCAGCTCTGTAAAGCAGCATTTAGTGCTGGAGATGGATTAAAGTTAAACAAAAGTATTCAAATAAACGTTATGGAAATGCTTTTTCTTTTGATGGTCATCCTAATCTTTTTCTATGCGCTTTTTGCATTGATGATCTATTGCACTGCAAAACATCACCTTTTATGAGACAAAAGGTTACCTTTTACCGAGTAAAAGGTAACCTTTTTTGTAATTAACTGTGTATCAAAGAATTACAACCTTACCACAAAATCTATAACAGTCCATCCTTTATAAATATTTTTCAAGTTACTATGTCTTACCTTCCTATAGGTCGGGTAATTCTCAGCTCTCAACTCTCATCTCTCATCTCTCATCTCTCAACTCTCTTATTCTGCCTTCTTTATGGTGATCTCACGTTGTGGGAAAGGTATCTCAATGTTGTTGGCATTGAGTGTTTCATAGATACATTCCATAATCATACTGTCGGCTGCAAAATGCGTGAGTACACTTACCCAAACATAGATTTGTAACGTAACACAGCTATCATCAAAGCTCTTCACACCCACTGATGCTGGTTTGTTTTTTCTAACGCATGGCAACTGTGAAATGGCATCTATTAAAAGCTGTTTCACCTCTTTTAGGTTTGATCCATAAGCTATTCCCACTTGCATACCATCGAGTTCGTAGCCATGGTTCTTGGTCATATTTTTATAATTCTTTGTGAAGAGTTGCGAGTTTTGAAAAGCAATTACCGCACCATCGGTAGCTTCAATAAGGGTAGAGGTATAGCTAATGGAGCTTACAATTCCGCGCACCCCATCGCAGATAATATAGTCGCCCACCTTGATACGTCCTGCCATTAGTGAAATGCCATAGTAGATATTTTCCAAAATATCTTTCATAGCAAAACCAATGCCCGTCGACAAACCTCCTGAAACAACGATGAGCCAAGTGCTGCTAATTTCAAGCATATTGAGCGATATTAATAGCCAAGCACCCCATACCACCACTTGTACTACGTTGATAAGCATCACACTGCGTGAGGCGGCTGTGTCAGGATCTTTTGCTTGAAGGTAAAGTTTCACCCCATCGCGCACTGTCTTATTAATATAGTTGAATAGAAACCACATTACCACAACTAGTGCCAGTGCGTAGATGCTAACTTTAAAGTTTTTGCTATTGATGAAATTGATTTTAAATAAATTTTTGGATACTTCTCCAAGATTAAAAACATCGGCAGCCCACAGAATAGAGACGATGAAGGATAGCACTAGTGCTGTAGGCAAGATAACCGAATAAACAAACCTAAAACACCAGCGTTTTTGTATAGACAGCGTTTTGGCTTTTTTCTCTTTATACCTATCAAGGTAATTGCGCAAACAGCCCAATGTGAGCAGACAGGCTTGCTGCATCATCCACCAAATAATGAATTGTACGGCTAAAAACGAATAGCCTAGCCAAGAGCATCCAAGGGCGAATACGAATACAGCTTGTGAGATATAGGCAAGATAAAGATCATTCTTAGGCACTCGTAAGTGATGACGATAGAGTAAAGAAGCTTGCCATAAAGCAGCAATAGCAAGAATGATAGGGAAAGAAAAGGTTACAAGTGTTCCCGGCATAAAGGTTATGCGGTAGATGATGACAATGCCCCCCACAAGCATAACGGGATAGTAAAGACGATTGGTATATCTTACCTCTTCCGAGCTTACACGCAGAAGTAAAGAGCCAAAGATGACAGCTACCAACCAAACAAACTCAAGGATTAATCCGCTTGCCATATATACCAAGTCGTTGGAAGCAAAGAAGCGAATGCCCAACGTGATGATGCCAAAGCAAATGACAGTGGAAGTTATGAGAATGTCTCGACGGCGCATTAAAAAGCCTTCTTGTAAGGTTTGAAAGCGTTTAAAGCCAAACAGACGCGTGAGGATATATTTTATAAAAATAAGGTTGATGACGAAAGCAAGGAAGCCATAAAATACAAAGGTGAGAAAAAGCATACTAATCCAGCGCACATCCCATTGAGATGAAACAGCTTCTTGTGGCGTATATTTCTCTGTGATGCTATTCTTTAGCTGTGATAGTTTATAGGGGAAAGTACTTAGAAACTTTATATAGTTCTGTCCATTACTGGTAAAGATACTCGACTGTATTTCAGCATAACGCTTTTGTGCATAGGTATTGAGCGATTGCAGTTGTTCTTTGTTATAATCGTAATATAGGATAAATTCATGGTAGTATTCGTTGCGTTCCTTTAGCATACGGCGGTTGCTAGATGCAAGTGTTAAGCACACATTGCGGTCAATCTTCATACGCTCGGTCATACCAAAGGTATACATTGTGCTAAGCACATTGATGAGCGAGTCGTAGCGTGCTATGTCCTCATTACTTTTTATTACTACCTCATAAAAAGGGTGGGTTTGTGTTTGAAAATGTTGCCAAAGGTCTGTCGCTTTCTGACAAGCGTAGGTAAGGTCGAATACATTATCGTTGTTTTGGGAATATAGCATTAACGATACTTGTGATGATCTTTCGCCAAACTCTTTTAGCTGACTGATGACACGCTCATTGAACATTTTAGAGGTGTTGAGCTGTTTGGTAAGCTCAAGATGTTCTTTGATAAGCTCATGACGAAGTACAGAAAGAGAATTTTTCAGCGAATCTTCTTGAAGTACAGCCTTAGAGGGTAAACACAAGAGTGTCAGAAAGAAGCAAAGAATATATAAACGTCTTAGCATAATAGTATTGTCTTATTAAGTTACAAAGGTAAACAAAGTATTACTTTTAGCCTTCCTGTTTGAGGTATAATTATTCTAAAATTAAGGATATAGGCTTTATTTGCGATAAGAAACTTAGTGAGACAGGATATTTTTATGTAGTTTTGTGGTTATAAAACTGAGCAATATGATACTAATAGCCGATAGTGGAAGCACTAAAACCGATTGGGCGCTTTGCGCTGAAAGGGGAAGTAATATAAAGGGCGAAGCAGCGTGTGTTAGGATAAAGACACAAGGCCTGAATCCTTTTTATCAGCAAAACGAAGAAATTATAAATGTCCTTCAAAACGAACTTTTCCCTCAAATAAGCAATAGCATAAGCACTATAGAAGAAGTATATTTCTATGGTGCGGGCTGTACAGAGACTAAAATTTCGATGATGGAAGCCACGATAAGCGAAGCTATTACTCGCTTTACAAGTGAAGGTAAGGTAAGGGTTGTGAGTGTAGCAGGCGACCTCTTGGCTGCTGCTCGTGCTGCATGTGGTCGAGAAGCAGGCATTGCGTGTATCTTGGGTACTGGTGCTAATTCGGGCTTATATGATGGTAAGCAAATTGTTAAGAATATTCCTCCTTTAGGATTTATTCTTGGAGACGAAGGAAGTGGTGCTGTTTTAGGAAAGTTATTCTTAAATGCTATCTTTAAAGAGCAACTTCCTACACGAGTGAAAGAAGCTTTTTTGACAGAAACGCATCAAACTTATGCTGATATAATAGATCGTGTTTATAGGCAGCCATTGCCTAATAGGTATCTTGCTAGTATCTCTAAATTTATCCGTCAGCATTTAGATGAATTTGCCTTACATTCTATTGTAGAACAAAATTTTGATGCCTTTTTTAAAAATAATATCATGCGTTATGATTATAGTAGGAATTACCCCATAGCAGTTGTTGGGAGTGTGGGGAAAATATATGAGGATATTCTTAAAAAATGTGCTGATAAGCAAGGATATAAATTGATAAATGTGCTAGCAGCACCAATGGAAGGGTTAATAAAATATCATATAGGAACATAAAAAAATGCCCTTAGCTTCGCAGCGGGAGGGCATCCAATCTCAATAGGTACTAGTTTTTAAGGTAAAAAGATTGTATTCAGGATAACACGACAAAGGTAGTGTTTTAATTTTGTAACACCAAAGAAAAGTTTATTTTTTTTATGATTGTCTTAGAAAAATATTTAGAAAGAGAGAGTGGTAATATGTAGTTTTTGTGGAGAACTTTATTTAAAAAATATTTCAAGAACAGATTGAAAACTTAAAAAAGTATTTAAAAAATGGTATAGTATTTGTATTGTTGTACCTTTGTAGAAGTATTACATTCACTTGCAATATACTTTTATATAGCAGTAATAAATAAAAAGGAGAAACAACTTATGATAAAGATTTATAGTATGCCCACTTGTCCTGATTGTCAGGTTGTAGACAAGCTTGTGGAGAGCAATCCAGAATTTAAGGTTATTGATATAGGTGAAGATGTGCATTATCTTAGGGAGTTTCTAGCGTTGCGCGATCATCGCCCAGAGTTCGATCGATTAAAGAAAATAGGCGATGTTTGTATTCCTTGCTTTGTTCGTGAAGATGGCAGTATTACCTTCGATCCTGCAGAAGTAGGGCTTGAGATAGAGCCAAGCGGAGCTTCATGTAGTATTGATGGAAGTGGATGTTAAGTAAGAATGATCTATCCCAATAATTTTGAACAAAAAATAGGATTTCACGAAGTGCGAGCAATGCTTCGTGCTCGCTGCTTGTCGTCTTTAGGTAAGGAACTCGTAGAGGCTATGGCGTTTACTACCGATGTTGCTACTATCAATACATGGCTGGAGGAGATAAGAGAATTTCGAGGTATTCAAGAAGGACAAGACGAGTTTCCGCTCAATAACTTTTTCGATGTGCGCGAAAGCGTGGCACGCATCCGTTTAGAGGGAACGCTGATGGAGGTAGAAGAACTCTTCGATCTGAAACGTTCGTTGGAGACAATCATAGCGATTGTGGCTTTTTTGAGTCGGGGCGATGAAACCGATAACGGAGAAATTCGCCGCTATTATCCTGCTCTTTACAAGCTTGTAGATGGTGTGGCAACCTTTCCTTTACTTGTCAATCGCATCTCACAAATTATTGATAAGTTTGGTAAGATGCGCGATAACGCTTCACCCGAACTGTTGCGTATTCGTCGCGAGCTAGCTCATGCCGAAAGTAGTATTTCGCGTACATTATATAATATATTACGGTCGGCACAGTCGGAGGGATTAGTAGAGAAAGATGTTACCCCCACGATGCGTGATGGTAGGTTGGTAATTCCTGTTGCCCCAGGTTTGAAAAAGAAAATATCTGGTATAGTACACGATGAGAGCGCAACGGGAAAGACTGTTTTTATTGAGCCTACCGAAGTAGTAGAGGCAAATAATAAAGTGCGCGAACTAGAAAATGAAGAACATCGTGAGATTATTCATATTCTTAAAGACTTTGCCACAAAGGTACGTCCTAACGTTCGTGAAATATTAGATAGTTATCATTTGCTAGCCCAGATTGATCTCATTCGTGCTAAGGCAGAACTAGCTAATACCTTTGAGGCTTTTGAGCCAGAAGTGCAGGCAGCGTCTGTGGTGGATTGGATTCGTGCTTATCATCCTCTCCTTAAACAACGATTGGGAAAAGACGGCATTGTTCCCCTTGATATTCATCTTACAAGCGATAATCACCTCTTAATAATCTCTGGACCTAATGCTGGTGGTAAGTCGGTTTGTCTAAAAACCGTAGGACTGTTGCAGTATATGCTGCAATGTGGCTTGTCTGTGCCTATTGGCGATCGCTCTACAGCAGGCATCTTCCATGATATTATGATTGATATTGGTGACGAACAAAGTATTGAGAACGACCTCAGTACTTACTCTTCGCACCTTATGAATATGAAGATGATGATGCGCCAAGCATCTGATAAAACACTCATTTTGATAGATGAGTTTGGTACTGGTACCGAACCGCAAATAGGTGGAGCCATTGCCGAATCGGTACTCAAGCAGTTTTGGAAGAAGAAAGCGTGGGCAGTGATAACAACGCACTATCAGAACCTCAAACACTTTGCAAAGGAACATACTGGTGTTATCAACGGTGCTATGCTCTATGATCGCCATGAGATGAAGCCTTTGTTTCAGCTTGCTATTGGACGTCCGGGTTCGTCTTTTGCTATTGAGATAGCTCGCAAAACAGGTATTCCTGAAGAGGTTATCCAAGATGCGTCAGAGATAGTTGGTTCTGATTATATCCAGAGTGATAAATATTTGCAGGATATTGTGCGCGACAAACGCTATTGGGAAAGCAAACGCCAAACAGTTCACGCACACGAGAAGGAACTAGAAAAGCGTATTGCTCAATACGAAAAGGACATGGCACAGCTAGAGCAAAGTCGTAAAGAAATTCTTAATCGTGCGAAGTTGCAAGCTGAGGAAATTATCCGCGAGAGCAATAAGCGCATAGAGAATGCTATTAAGGAAATTCGTGAGAAGCAAGCCGAAAAAGAAGAAACCAAACGTATTCGCCAACAGCTTGCTGAATATGAAGCGAATATTTTGGAAGCAACACCGTCTGCAACGAAAAAGACGCAGAAAGGAAAGGCTGGAGCCACACAGATAAAGGATCACGGGCTGCTTAGCGATGACGATTTTCAAAAGAAGATAGATAAAATTAAAAGTCGTAAAGAGCGACACGAGCAACATCTCAAAGAGAAATCTTCTAAGCAGAAAGAAGCCGCTGAGGCTTTACAGAAAGCGGCTTTGAAACAAAAAACGGCTGGTGTTATCGTGGTAGGTAGTCAGGTTAGGATCAAAGGGCTTACTTCTGTAGGTGAGGTAGAAAATATTGATGGCAAGCAAGCTACAGTGATCTTTGGTGGTATGCGTTCGAAGATGGCTTTAAACCGTCTTGAAAGTATTGATGCTGCTACTCTACCGCAAGAACAGCAACAGTTTCAAGCCTATAGCTATAGTCGTGAAACGCGCAAAACGATAGACGAGCATCGTAATAATTTCCGTCAAGAAATTGATGTGCGAGGTATGCGTACCGAAGCGGCTATTCTTCGCGTGCAGCGATTTATAGATGATGCTATCCTTGTAGGAGTGGGGCAAGTGCGCATCCTTCATGGTAAGGGCAATGGCATTCTTCGCACGATGATCCGACAGTATCTTAGTACTATTCCTAATGTGCAATCGTTTCGCGACGAGCATGTGCAGTTTGGTGGTGCAGGAATAACGGTGGTGGAATTATAATATTTGAAAAGTGAAAAGACTTCTCTTACATTACATTCTTTGGCTTTGCCTCTTTATTTTGCAAAAGCCTTGCTTCATGCTCTTTAATTATGGCATGTTCAAAGATAGTGGCGTGGCTGATTATGTTCAAGTAATGTGGCATGGCATATCGCTTGATCTCTCTATGGCAGGATATTTTCTTTTGTTGCCATGTTTGCTCACGATTGTTAGCGTTTGGATTTCAAATAAAGCAGTGCTATGGCTATGGCTATGGCGTATGGCTATAGCTTTTAGTGCTTTGCTCTTTTCTTTCTCGTTTTGTCTCAATCTTGCGCTCTATCCGTATTGGAAGTTCCCTCTTGACACTACGCCATTGTTTTATTTTCTTTCGTCGCCTGCCGATGCCTTTGCAAGTGTGAATATACTTACAGTAATATTGGGTTTTGTGGTGTCATTTGCATTGACAGGAGCAGTTTATACGCTGTTTGTACATTTTATCCCTAAGTTTCATACTGCCAACCTCCGCTGTAAAATGTTGCAAACACTAGTGGTGGTCTTATTTATGGTGGTGCTTATTATCCCTATTCGTGGTGGTGTGTCGGTATCGGTAACAAATATAGGTAAGGTGTATTTTAGCACCAATATGAAGTTGAACCATGCTGCTGTTAATCCACTCTTTAGCTTGATGGAGAGTTATAGCAAGGAAGAAGATTTTTCGAAGCAATACCGTTTTATGGAGCACTCGGAAATGGAACGCATCTTTAAGACTATGGTAAGCACGAAGAGTACCGATACAAAAGCATTACTTAATACGGATAAGCCTGATATTTACCTCTTTATTCTTGAAAGCTTCTCTACGAAATTGATGCAAACAGAAGCTACTCCTCAATTAAACCAATTGAAGAAAGAGGGTATTTTCTTTGAAAACCTCTATGCTAACAGCTTCCGAACCGATCGTGGTGTGGTTGCTGTGTTAAGTGGTTACCCTGCTCAGCCCACTACAAGTATTATGAAGTTTACGAAAAAGGCGAGCGCATTGCCTTCTATATCCAATGTCTTGAAGCAGTATCATTATCGTTTGAAGTATTATTATGGTGGAGATGCCAACTTTACTAATATGCGCTCTTACCTCACTAGTCAGGGCTTTGTTAATATTGTTTCTGATGTCGATTTTCCTTTAAAATATCGTCTAAGTAAGTGGGGAGTACCCGATGAATATGTCTTTGAGCGGCTTATAGACGATATTAAAATGCGAAAGCAAAGCGATAAGCAGCCCACTTTTCAGGTATTGCAAACGAGCAGTTCGCATGAACCTTTCGATGTGCCGTATTATCGCTTGAAAAATAAAGTGCTGAATGCCTTTGCCTATACGGATCATTGTATAGGCAATTTTGTGAGCTATCTAAAAAAGAGTGGACGTTGGAACCGTTCACTCATCATTCTTGTACCCGATCACTTGGGTTGTTATCCTGAAGATATTAGCAGTTTCACCCTTGAACGCTATCAAATCCCTATGCTCTGGTTAGGTGGTGCTATCAAAAGTCCTCAACGTGTTAGCACTTATGGTTCACAACATGATATTGCTGCCACCCTCCTTGCACAACTCGGGCTATCTCATCAGCAATTCCTTTTCTCAAAGGATATGCTCGATGTACACAGCACTCACTTTGCTTTCTTCACCTACCCCGATCTTTGGGGCATTGCTACACCCGATCATAAACTCATTTATGATAATATTTCAAATAAGCTTATCTTAAAGCAAGGTGAGGAAACTGACCTTTATACAAAGAAAGGTAAAGCCTATCTTCAACGGTTGTATGATGATTTGAGTGAGAGAGGAGAGTAGGTAATTGACTAAAATTCTTAATTGGCTAAATTCTTACATTCCATCCTCTTCTGCGCTCTCAATCATATCTTTAGGCTTTTTGTTTGTTTTTTGTTGATCGCTGCCCGTGTCGAGTGTTTGCGCTACAGCCATACTGATATGCCCCAAATTGTCGATTACCACATCAATGGGTACATACTCATCGCTTGCAAGGGCTGGCGATCCTACGCTAGCTCCGAACCGTAAGGTGTTTAGGTCTACACGGTCGAACATAAAGCCTACCAACGCACCTTTTTTGTCATATTGTGTATTGATAAATTTGCTGAAATCGGTCTTTGTAAATACCTTTTGATAAAAATCCTTACCGTCTTTGCGCATTATCTTTACAGAGATTTTATTATCATAGTATTTTCTACCATCTTCATCATTAACAAGCGGTAAATCCTTGTCGGCCTGTCGAATAATGGTTATGGTGTATTGTGTGCCAAGCCATTGCACTGTTTTTGTATAGTTGAACCCTTTTAAAGCTATTGGGGTCTTTGGAATACGTGGCTTTGGAGCAATCTTCGTAATAATATCGTGTGTTTGCTTTTCCTTCTTACAACCTGTAAGGGAGAAGAATGCTACTCCTAGTGCAGAGAGTAATATGACTTTCTTTATCATCGTTAGTTATCTTATTGTATGACAAAAGTACTCAAAAAAAATAAGAAAGAAAGCACTTGAAGTGTAAAAGTAAAGCTTATTCCATATTTGGAGTAATATAGCTATCGGGAAGAACATATAATTTTAGTGTAAAATACGGTTTATCTCCATTTTGTAGTAATCTATAAATTGTAGATCAATCAGCTTTAGCACAATAGCTACAACTTTAAAGCAACAGTATGGCAGTGATGCGCTATAATGTAAAATATATTCATTTACGTTATACAGTGTATAAGCGTTTACATCGCAATACATCACCTTTCACACATCAAAAGGTGATCGTTTACACACCTAAAGGTCATCTTTTGCAATGCAAAAGATGATCTTTTGCGAGGCGCTGAATGTCAGATAGTTGCAAAGTTTATAAGCAAGCGGTAAGCCGATGCTCTTTGTCCGCTTTTTTCTTAGCTCAACTTTTACCCCCTCTATCAATATTTTATTGCTGCTATATAAAATCTGTTTTATTGAAAGAAAAAGGAATGACCCAAACGCAACTAATCAGCGAAAATGAAGAAATATCGAAGTGGGTGTAAACAGACTGATAATGAGCAGGAAACGGAATAATTTGCATAGAAGTGCTCTTTTCAAAAAGGGCAGGAATATGCAGATTTAGGCAGAAGTTCAGTTACTAAACCGTTACCCGATTTCGTCATAGGTAACGATGGAGTAATGTTCGGTAACTGAATTATTTTCGCTCGTGTGGCTGTTGCTACGGTCGGCAGTTTTCTGCATAAGTGATGAACGCTTTGAAATTGGTATTTTTGCCACAAAACATCAAAGCGTATGAAAACAGAAAAAATGAAGGTGTTGCTCTACCTCAAAAAGAGCAGTCTGGACAAGTCGGGTAAGGCTCCGATTATGGGGCGGATAACCATCGGACGTTCTATCGCGCAGTTCAGTTGCAAGCTCTCCTGTAATCCTGACCTGTGGAATCCCCGTGAGAGCAGAATGGACGGAAAAAGTCGTGAGGCGGTGGAGGTGAATGGCAGGTTGGAGAACTTGCTGCTGTCCATCCAGTCAGTCTATCAGTCTTTGCTTGCAAGAGGTTGCCCATTTGACGCAACCGATGTGAAGGAACTGTTTCAAGGCAGTGTGCAGACACGGTGCATGTTCATCGAAAGGCTTGATATGCTCATCAAAGAGAAAGAAAGTCATATAGGTATAGACCTCAGAAAAGAGTCAATGGCAAGCTATCACTCCACGAGAATCCACTTGCAGGAGTTCATCCAAGCGAAGTATAAGGTTTCTGACTTAGCCTTCTCACAAC
>QWCY01004833.1_pt1 | contig 13471 bp, 9 predicted proteins | sample 1972631 | NCBI WGS metagenome assembly QWCY01 (sample SAMN09866696, study PRJNA288562) | Human gut metagenome isolate pre1_stool, whole genome shotgun sequencing... | isolation source: gut | host: Homo sapiens | place: USA: California
ATAATGAAACGTTGATAATAAGAGAGCATCAATGTTGTTAGTGGGAGTGCTATAATCATACCTAACATTCCCATCAATGATCCCCAAATAGAAAGTCAGAGTAGAATAATGGCAGGATTTAATCCGGTTATCTTTCCCATAATTTTGGGAACAATAAATGTATCCTGGATAATTTGAACAACTATAAATACAGCTGAAGCCGAAGCAATGATTATCCAGAAATTCTGTCCGGTATCGGCCGCTTTAAGAATGGCTAACATGATCGTAGGCAGGAAACCAATAATCTGAAGATAAGGGATTATGTTTAAAGCACCGATAAATAACCCTAATCCGATGGCCATTGGAAAATCTATAATGAGAAAACCGATACTGAATAATATACCTACACAGAGAGCCACGAGGGCTTGCCCACGGAAATAAGTATTCATGCCATTCTGGACATCTTTAATAAGGTTAGTAGTGAAAGTACGATATTTAGCAGGTAGTAAGTGTATCCAGCCTTCGGCAATAGACTCGTAATCCAATAAGATGAACACTACATATAATAGGATGATAAAAGACGCCAGAATACTAAATAGGAAGTTTATAGATTCAGATAACAGCATCCAGAGCTTAGGCACTGTACTCTTTACGGCGTTAACTATATTTTCTTCGCTGAGAATACGGCTTAAGGCATTCATGTCTATATTTTCCTGAATAAAATCGGCAAGGCTTTTCGGCACATTTGAATTGTCGGCTATACCATGGGTGAAGTACATGACCAAAAGATCTTTCACTTTTCCAAATTCTTCTAACAGTGGAGGTACCAGAAAGTAAAAAGCGGTAACTCCAACTACTGTAATGGAGAATAATGCACAAAAGATAGAAAGTACCCGGCTTTTTAAACGTAACCTGTATTGGAAAAGTTTGACTAACGGATAAATCAGATAAGCAATGAGCCATGCCAGAAAGAAAGGTAACAATACTCCGCTCAGCCTTTCAACCAGCATTAATACTCCAACAATAAGAATACAACAGATTGAACCACGTATAAAGCTGTCGAATGTTATTTTCTTCCTTTCCATATTTATTGATCTTTTATCCTTTTTCTTTATCTTCTTCTAAAGCACGCAAATAGCATTCGCGGCACAAGGGTTCATACTCGGCTGTTTCTCCCAACATTACTTGCTTGTCGTTTTTTACAGTTCGATGTGAAAAGGAAGCCAATTGGCCGCACTTAACACAAATGGCGTGTACTTTTGAAACTTCATCGGCTATGGCACACAGTCCGGGCATTGGGCCAAAAGGATTACCCTTAAAATCCATATCCAGTCCGGCAATGATTACTCTTATCCCATTATTTGCCAGTTGATTACATACATCGATCAGACTGCTGTCGAAAAACTGTGCTTCATCTATACCTACTACATCAATCTCAGATGTGAATAATAATATACTGGCTGACGAATCAATAGGAGTAGAGGAGATTGCGTTACTGTCATGTGAAACAACATCGGCTTCAGAATAGCGCACATCAATAGAAGGTTTGAAAATTTCTACACGTTGGCGAGCAAACTTAGCACGTTTGAGACGACGTATCAACTCCTCTGTTTTTCCCGAAAACATGGAGCCGCAAATAACTTCTATTCTTCCTCTTCTTCTAGTTTCCTGTATGTGATCTTCTGAAAATAATACCATGATTTAGTGTGTTATATTTGGTTGCAAAAATAACACTTTTGTTCGCTTTCTGATGTTTTTTCATTATTTATTTCTACATTTGCGGCATCTACAAAAAGGTAAACAAGAAGGGTATGCAAGCACTATTGACCAACATAGAACTGGATATTCAGGAGTTAAAGTACCTGATGGAGGCTTTCGAACGTGAACCTAATGGGACCTTACGCGAAGTGTTGAAGCGGAATATTCTGCAAATGCGTGACCGGTTAGACCAGATGTTGACAGAGCTGGATACTGTGCAGAAACCTGTTGAAGGAGAGAGTATTCAACCCATTCTAACAGAAAAAGAGATAGAGGAAACTATTCTCGAAGAGGTGGAAGAAGAAAAAGAGACTTTGCAAGTAGTAGAATTTCAATCACAAATAGAGGTGCAGGAAACAATAAAAAACGTTTCTGCAGGAACTATATTGGGAGAGCGTATCAGACCGGTGACGGACTTACGGCGATCTATTAGTTTGAATGATTCTTTCCGCTTTTCGCGTGAATTGTTTAATGGTGATAGTGAACAGATGAATCGGGCTATAGAGCAGATCTCTGAGATGAGTTCCTTGGATACTGCCATTGCTTTTCTGTATTCAAAGGTAAATGTTGATGAAGAGAATGAGGCTATGATTGATTTCCAGGAACTTCTCAAAAAGTATTTTAATTAATCGGATAATGAATATGGGAAAATTATACGTAGTACCCACGCCGGTAGGAAATCTGGAGGATATGACTTTTCGGGCTATCCGGATACTGAAGGAGGTTGATCTCATTCTGGCTGAGGATACACGTACTTCCGGAATATTGCTGAAACATTTTGAAATAAAGAATGCAATGCAATCTCACCACAAGTTTAATGAACATAAAACGGTGGAGAGCGTTGTTAATAGAATAAAGGCTGGTGAAACGGTGGCTTTGATTTCGGATGCTGGTACGCCTGGTATCTCTGATCCGGGATTTCTTGTAGTACGCGAATGTGTGCGTAATGGCATTGAAGTACAATGTTTACCTGGTGCAACAGCTTTTGTTCCGGCATTGGTGGCTTCAGGATTGCCCAACGAGAAGTTTTGTTTTGAAGGTTTTCTTCCCCAGAAAAAGGGGCGTATGACGAAGCTGAAGTCTCTGGTAGAGGAACGCCGTACGATGGTATTTTATGAATCTCCCCATCGTTTGTTGAAAACACTGACGCAGTTTGCGGAATATTTTGGTCCGGAACGTCAGGCCAGTGTGTCCCGGGAGATTTCTAAAGTCCATGAAGAGACTGTTCGGGGTAATTTGACTGAACTAATCGAGCATTTTACCGAGACTGATCCTCGTGGCGAGATAGTAATTGTAATTGCAGGAATAGACGATTAAATAACTTCATTTAAAAAACGTAAAAACGTAAACGTATGAAAAAGTTAGCAGTTTTAATTGTATGCGCAGCCATGTTGGCTTCGTGTGATGGTTTTAAAGGTGGTAGTAAAGACCTTAAAGCTGAAAATGATTCTTTATTGATAGAACTGACACAGCGTAATGCCGAGTTGGACGAAATGATGGGAACATTCAATGAAATTCAGGAAGGTTTCCGTCAGATAAACGATGCTGAGAGCCGTGTAGACTTGCAGCGTGGCACAATAACAGAGAATTCATCATCTGCAAAACAGCAGATTGCTTCTGATATTGAATTCATCACTAAACAAATGGAAGAGAACAAAGCTCAGATTGCTAAATTGCAGGCTATGTTGAAGAGCAGTAAGAACAACTCTGCTCAGCTGAAGAAAGCGGTTGAGTCTTTAACTCAGGAGCTGGTTGCCAAACAACAACGTATCGAAGAATTGCAGGCTGAACTTGCTTCTAAAAATATCCGTATTCAGGAATTGGATGCTGCTGTTAGTGGCCTTGCTGCTGACAAAGAGTCTCTGGCTGCTGAAAATGAGGCAAAAGCTAAGACTGTGGCAGAACAGGATAAAGCAATTAATGCTGCATGGTTTGTATTTGGTACGAAATCAGAATTGAAGTCCCAGAAGATTCTTCAAAGTGGTGATGTATTGAAAAATGCAGATTTCAATAAGGACTATTTTACTCAGATTGATATCCGTACCACTAAAGAAATTAAATTATATTCAAAACGTGCAGAGTTATTAACTACTCATCCTGCCGGTTCTTATGAATTGGTAAAAGACGATAAGGGACAACTGACTTTGAAGATTACAAATCCAAAAGAATTTTGGAGTGTATCCAGATATTTAGTTATCCAGGTTAAATAATGAAGTATAAAAATCTTTTTTTTGATTTAGACGATACACTTTGGGCATTTTCGGCAAATGCACGTGATACATTCGAAGAAATGTATTATAAGTATAAGCTGGATGCTTTCTTTGATTCCTTTGAGCATTTCTATTCGCTTTATCAACGGCGTAATATAGAATTGTGGATGGAATATGGTAATGGTCAGATCACAAAAGAGGAACTCAATCGTCAGCGCTTTCTATATCCTCTTGAGGCAGTGGGCGCTGGCGATTCTGCTTTAGCGAAAGCATATTCAGATGACTTTTTTGCTGTTATCCCAACTAAAAGACGGTTGATGCCTCATGCGAAGGAGGTACTTGATAATTTGGCTTCGCGTTATAATCTTTATATTTTGTCCAATGGTTTTCGGGAACTTCAATACCGTAAAATGTGTTCCGGGGGAATTGAATCCTATTTTAAAAAAGTAATTCTTTCAGATGATATTGGGCTTTTGAAACCAGCTTCGCAGATCTTTCATTTTGCACTTTCGGCTACTCAATCAGAGTTGCGAGAATCATTGATGATTGGTGATAGTTGGGAGGCCGATATCGTAGGAGCTAATGGGGTAGGGATGCACCAGGCCTTTTACAATGTTTCCGGTCGCACCGAATTTCCTTTCCAGCCCACTTATCAACTGAAAGACCTGAAAGATTTGTTGGAAATATTGTAGTATTTATAGATAAGTCGTACTTTTGCGTTGAAAAATAACGTATAAAGATACAACTGTTATGGAAACTCTTTTGCCTTTTGCTTTACTGTGTTTTACCTCCTTTTTTACGTTGACGAATCCTTTGGGTACGATGCCTGTATTTCTGACGATGACACATGGAATGACGGATAAAGAGAGGCGTGCAATTGTGCGACGTGCCACGATTGTATCTTTTCTTACCCTTATGGTCTTTGTATTTGCAGGGCAACTCCTTTTTAAATTTTTCGGTATCTCTACCAATGGATTCCGTATTGCTGGTGGGGTCATTATCTTTAAGATTGGTTTTGATATGTTGCAGGCGCGTTATACGCCTATGAAATTGAAAGACGAAGAGATTAAAACTTATGCCGATGATATTTCGATTACCCCTTTAGCTATTCCGATGTTGTGTGGACCGGGTGCCATTGCCAATGCCATTGTGCTGATGGAGGATTCTCACACTATCGAAATGAAAAGTGTCCTGATAGGGATGATTGCATTGATTTACTTTATTACTTTTCTCATTCTTCGTGCTTCAACCCGGCTGGTTAAAGTTTTAGGTGAAACGGGTAATAATGTAATGATGCGTTTAATGGGACTTATCCTGATGGTGATTGCTGTGGAGTGTTTTGTCAGTGGATTAAGACCTATTTTAGTCGGGATATTGAAAGAAGGGATGATGTAGGGAAAATAATTATATAAGTAGTACTTCATATTTTATTTATACTATGGCAGCTTTTTATTGCCACGTGAATGATCGCAGATTAGATGGTTTGCTGTATTGGAGGGACGATATTTTTTGCTTGAATTTGCGATAATCTGTGTTTCAATGATAAAGGTAAAATCCTGAATTTTATTTTATGTTCACACCTACAGATGTGGATGATAGAAAATCTTTGAAATAGAACTGCTTTCTTGAAATATTAATGGAAAGTTGTATGCTGACAAAGGATATATTGGACAAGTATTGTTTGAGAACTTGTTTCTTTGTAGCAGAGGACTTCTTCTAATTTGTACATGAAGTAAAAATAACATAATCCATTGATGAGTTAGTTGTTTTCATCAATGGATTATTATTTAGTGATAAATGATTCAGAAAAATGATTTTAATCACATACAACCTTAACTATGTGGTTACCGGCTTTTATTATATATATACCGGATGATATAGTTTGAATCTTATTCCACCCTTTATCACAATATCTATCTAATACTTTTCGTCCATTAATATTAAATATTTCAACCAATTGCCTGTCTGTATCACTCTGTATATAGATTGTTTTATCTGACGAATAAACATTGAAAGAATTTTCTTTTTTAAAGAAAGGGATTGCTGTGGGAGCTTGCTTTTGGGTGATTGTAAAATCATCAACAAGAACTTCTGAACTCCCGATATTTACAAGTCTGAGTCTCAGAGGAGCAGTAATTTCTTCATTGATAACATAGGATTTCATCTTATTTTCGGTTAAAGTAATATTCGATCCATATGTCACCCAATTAATGCCATTATCTTTAGAAACTTCTATTTTTATAGTTTGAGGAGGTGAGCCGGCTGTTTTTTTTCCGGCCATAACGCTAATGGATTTTATATCTTCAGTAATATTAAACTCCATTTCTATCTTTCCTCGTTTAACAGATGCTACCCGTTGTCCATTTCCCATATTAGTCTCTGCTGTGGAATAAGTAATTGCATTTGAAAAACTCCAATTACCCAATACACCTGCTACGCTTTCCTGTTCCCAGTTTTGTTTTGAAATGTTTTCAAAAGTTTCTGTTATCCTGTTGTAGGAAATTTTACTGACAGTGAAAGATATTACATTATTCTCTTCTTTGATATTTGAAAGAGATGTTTCTGTGGGAGTTCCTGTCCAACTTCTTATGGAAGGGGTTGTGTCATCTGTTAATGAGTGGCATTGAGTTGTTCCCGGGAAAGTGTTTCCTCCTCCATCTGTCGATGAATTATCAGCCCTTATTAATTCATAATACATATGATTGGGATTATTATTGATCGTATTTTGAATCCATGCATTCGCATTCGTTGAATCTACACGAAATACTAACATACCTTGCCCCGGCAAATATTTATCCCATCCTTCCTGACTTCTGTTTTCCAAAATAAAGTATTCGTCAGGAATAGCTGAATTTATGCGGAAGCTTTCATTGGAAGCAGCCAGTGGTGGTAAGTTGTAATCCCCTGACTCGTCTATTACTTTAGGAGTTGCCCAACCAATCGCATATCGTTCAAAAGCGGAGTAGCCACAAGGAGTCCTTCCGTTGTTCAAATAGCTTCCACTGGCCATTAAAGACCAGTCTCCTGGATGAGAAGCCAATCCGTTTTCTTCATAATCAGTATCATAAAAATCTGGAAGGCCTAATACATGACTAAATTCATGACAGATAGTACCTATACCATCCCTTGTCCTTTCATTTTCTCTTCCGGCCAGTTCTGTAGAGCAAGCGTATCGATTACAAAAAACACCGTCCAGCTTTATACGGTTATAATTTAAAGCATAAGCATGGGGCCATACAAAATCGGCATTATTTCCTGCATTAGATCCTCCTCCTGCGAAAATAACATATATCATGTCCACTTCACCGTCATTGTTTAAATCGTAATTAGAAAAATCGACCCATTCATCTGCTTTTATGCAAGCATTACTGACCAAAGCTTGCCCATTATCTGCACCATGAGCATCTGTTTGTTTATAATCCAACGTTACAGGTCCTACAATATCAAACTGCGGTTCGAATATTCCTCTTGAAGAATCATAGAAGTAATCTCTCACACTACCTGTAAAACCATCTTGCCGGTAATCAGGTTGGTTAACGGTTGCATCAAATACCTCTTTTGAATGACCGGGTAAAAAAGAGCGATCGGTAAATTGAGCCAGAATGATTATTCCTTTAAATTGCTTTGAAGAGATTTGTTTTAAGTTATTCTTTCTCACCATAGAGCTTGCCAGAGCACGGCTGAGCTTCGGCTTTGATTTTTCGGAGTATAAATATCGTTTGATGGAATTCAAGAACAGAGTTTCAGCAGTGGTACGTTCAGCCGGATCTTTGGCTATGTATTTGCCAGGAAGAACATTTTCGTTATTATCCTGTATGGCATATCTATAAAACCCATCTGTAGATTTTATAACTGTATACCCATCCGTTGTTGTTATAAAATGCAGAAACTCATCACCGTGTAATCTCGCCTGAAACTCCTTGCCATTTGGTTGTTGTATTTTGAAAGGAGTTGGATCGGCGGGTATTGCCCAAATATTTCCTACCTGGGTGATAAAGAAACAAACAATAATCCAATTTGATATATTACAGAATTTCTTCATAAGAAAAAGGTATGTTTAACGATTTAAGGAAATATAATAAGGCAGGTAAGAAAGCCTGCCTTATTATTAAAATAGAACGTCTCCTGTTATTCGATTGGCGCAAATAGCGCATTGGCTTCTACATGAGAGATCATAAGTGCATAACCCGTTTTTTCAGCTTTATGTCTGATACCAATATAACATACTTTATTCTCAAAATCAGATAAATCTACAGTATGCATTTGGTTTACAGTCTCCTTAGTTAATGTTGCTTTATAATAAACTTTAGCTGCATCAGCCTGTTCTTTTGTCTCGATGGGAGATTCGGATGCAATAATCTCGAAAGAGTCGAAATAGATATCCTTCTCCTGAACCGGCATTGCACCATAAGAATATGGCAAAAATGTGAATTCTGGAAATACTCCGTCTGTAAAGTCTGCAGCACATTCTATAAGATCATCAGCAGCCAAAAGAGCACCTGTTTGGTTATCCAATGACCAAAGAATCAGTGCAAAAGTTGCCCCGTTAACCAATCCTAAATCCCAGGAAGCTACATTACCGGCTTGAATACCGTCATCTGTACCAAGATTATAAACAGCTAAATTATCTAAAAAGCTGGTTGTTTTGAAATTTTCATATACAACCGGAGCTTTATCCCAAGCTTTGTCTGTTGTAAGTTTCTTAACTTCTCCAAAAGATACTCCTTCACGATTCTGTGCATATGCACAGTAATAGTATTCTTTTTGTGCTTCCAGTTCTTTTATAGTCACTTCCATTGTTTCACCGACTTTACATGAACTGGCAGGATAGACCACTCCGTGAATCAAATTTAACTGGTCTTGTGAAGTAGCCAACAATATACCTTGTTGCATAACAGTGTCCAATGCATTATTGCCTGTTGTTTTCATGCTCAGTTTCAATGCTGTACCATAGTTACCTAATACTTCGCCTGTTTCGACTATTGCTAATTTGCCAGAGTCGAAAGTCGGATTATAGTCTTCTTTCTTTTCTTCGCTACATGCAGCAAACAAAATAGAGGCACAAGCAAAGTAAAAGAATATGTTATATATCTTATTTTTCATAATCTTGTTTTTATTATTATACATTTTCTCATTTTATCCTATTTAGGGATTTTGGTCAGCTTCGGAAATCGATTCATTTTCCTGTATCTCTCTTAATGGAAGCTGATATAAGAATTTCCAGTCACCGGCTGCAATTTTTATTTTTGCTGCATCAAAGTAATTAGAACCTGCATAGGTACGATCGATCCCTTTTTTCAAACGCAAGTGATCATAAAAGGCAAAACCTTCGCCCCATAACTCAAGACGTCTTTGAGTATATACTTCATCTACAGAAACCGATGTTTTGTTCCATGACGGATCTCGGTTTATCATTAACTCCTTCAACACTGCTGCGGCTTCATTTTCTTTATTTAAGTGAGCAAGAGCCTCAGCCTCGGTCAGATACATTTCGGATGCACGCATAAACACATTGTCTGCCATCCAACTGGCTACATATTTAAATTTCAAATTAGTATAAGGAGGATACGTTGCCTTGTCGTCTTCCGGACTGACGAATTGGGCCAGGCGAGCATCTGTTTTGGAGAAGTTGCTATAAAGTTTAGCATCTATTTTTATGTAGTAACCACTTTTACCACCATATCCGATACCGGTAGTACAAATCCATGATGAAAATGAGGCAAATCCCATGATATTATCATTGGCAGTAGTCACATCCATGCCCCACATCCATTCTTTATTGTTGATTTCATTAAATCCGTCAATCGCAATTTCAGAAGCATTCATTAAAGAGTAACTACTTCTGGCTGCTTTTGCCATATCAATCGCTTTTTGCCATTCATTCATTACTAAATAGGTGCGTGAAAGTAACCCTTGAGCCACACTTTTATCTATTCGCCCTTTTTCTGTTTTTCTGTCCCACTCACCTAAGAAAGTAATGGCTTTTAAATAATCTTTTTCTATTTGATCATATATCTCTCTCACAGCAACACGTTCTCTACGAGTCTCCCCTTCAGCACTGGTAATAATCAAAGGTACTCCCGGGCGGTCTTCATTTCCTTTGTAGGTCTGTTGGTACATCTGAATCAAATAACTATATGATAAAGCTCTAAATGCAAGTGACTGCCCTTTTATTGCACGCAGTTCAGTATCGATACTTTCATCCGGAATCTTTTCAATTATAGCATTTGCATTATTAATCATTGTATAAAAGAAATTCCAATACCCAAAAGTACGTACATAAGGTTCATCGCGATAATCAAACAGATGATCAAATTGGAACCATCCATTCACATGTAAAGCCATGTCATCACTCATTATATCACTCATTAAGAAGAAGCTCGGAAAGCCATAGTCGCAATGCTGATATTGTCCACCGGTGCCCGATTTGGTTTGAAAGTCGGCATATAACCCTTTCAGCAATGGTTCCACTAAGGCCACTAACTTATCCGGGTTATTTTGCGCCAATTCATTTATTGCATCCCCGGTTGCTACATCTGTAGGATTAGTTGTCAGATAGTCCTCTCCACATGATACGACTGTGACAGCGAACAATGTTATTATTAATGATTTTATAATCTTCATATTTTACATTTATTTAAAAGTTGATATTGAAACCAAAAGAAACGGTGCGAATTGCTGCATAAACTCCGTAATCAATTGTTCCGTCCAGATTTTGTCTTGGGTCAAGTCCTGTACGTTTTGATAAAAGCCAAACATTGTCGGCAACGGCAAATAGTCTTAACGATTCAATTCCTAATTTCTGGGTATACATTTTTGGGAAACTGTATCCCAATGATATATTTTTAATATTGAAATAGTCTCCTCTTGTTAAAAAGCGGTCAGATGTGGCTGAAAGATTCTGAGTGCTCAACTGAACTCTTGGAACAGTAGCCTGTTTGTTTTCTGGAGTCCATCTTGCAAAAATGTCGGTTGACCAGTTTGATCCTTCTTGTCCACCCCCCATCAATGAAGAGTAGCCACTATCATATACATAGCCTCCGATAGAAAAAGCTGTATTGATGTTGAGGTCAAATCCATAAACCGTCAAAGAGGTAGATAAACCACCATATACATCGGGAAGAGATGACTTTCCGGTTTCATAGCGTGTTGCGTCATTGGGATTGGTTGTTGTTGTAGTGGTTATATTCCCTTCTTTGTCTGTTACATCACGATAATACAACGCTTCACCTGTATTAGAATCTACCCCTGCATATTTGTACATATACCAGTCATAGATCGTACCTCCTTTTTTTCTCCAAATGTCTCCCGTTGCGTATCCATTGGGATCTTTGCCGGTTGCCAGTTTAGTAATCTCATTCTTATAATGAGTAAGGTTTAGGCTGACATCCCATTTAATATCATTTGATTTGATAATATTAGCGGTCAGTTCTACTTCGACACCTGTGTTCTTCATATCCATATCGTTAACCCATAATACATTGGGGGAACCTTCTGACGGAGCAAGCGGTTTACCATAAAGCAAATCGGTAGTCTTCTTTATAAAGAATTCCACACTACCTGTAATGCGATCTAAAAAGCCAAATTCAACACCTGCATTGAAGTTGTTACTCTTTTCCCATGTAATATCTTTATTTCCTCTCCATGTCTTTACACTGCCAGGCTTATTATCTTGCGAAACAACCTGATATTGATCCATATAAGGGGTATTGTTACCAATATTATCATTACCTTGTGTACCATAACTTGCTTTCAACTTCAAGTCTGTTAAAAACTCCACATCTCTTAACCACATTTCTTCCTTCATTCTCCATGAAGCGCCAACGGACCAGAAGTTACCCCAGCGATTATCCGGATGAAATTTAGAAGAACCATCGCGACGATAACTTCCACTTAAATAATATTTATCATTATAGTCATATTGAACGCGACCAAAAAAGCCCTCTAAACGGTAATCATTATTATATGAAGACGCGTTTTTAATGTCCGCACCATTATCCAGTTCCGGATTTCCAGGCATATAAAATTGTTCTTTCCGGGCTCCAAGGTAGTTAACATTGTCTGCTTTTACCTCATGACCCAATAATACATCTACATGATGGTTGTTAAACTCACGGATCCAAGACAATAATTGATTGGTATTAAGTACGAAATATCTTTGAGATTCTTTTGTAGAACGTCCATTTACATCTTTTGCATCACCTGCAATTGGTGTCTGATATACTATTTTATTGGTAGTGAAATTATCAATACTTAAATTGGCTGTGAATTTGAAATCTTTGAGGAATTTGATTTCACCATATACACGTGCACTTAAATTATCTACAGTGGTTTCACGAATATCATTTATCATTGTGTTATATGGGTTACTACCTGTGTTATATGGTCTTTTACGATCTCCGTTACCCCAGTCAAGCATGTTCTCTCCAGTTGTGGGGTTTGTCATAATGTTCCCTTGTGCATCGCGTTCCCAGATGGGATAAATAGGTGCAATGCCTTGTGCAAAAGAAAACATACTTGAAGCATATGAACTTGCAATAGTCGCGTTGGTTGCTGTTTGACCATAAGCCACATTGAATCCTGTTTTTAACCAGTCGTTAGCCTGATGATCCAAATTGATACGCCCTGAATAGCGTCTGAAATCAGAGTTACGAAGGTATGATTCGTCGTCCAGATAGTTTAACGAAGCGAAGAATGTTGTTTTTTCATTACCTCCACTTAATGATAAGTTATATTCCTGGCGTAAACCGTTTGTGAATGGCTCTTTCTGCCAATCGTCATGATATAGTAATTGAGCATTGGGGTTCAAACGTCCTGTCACGGGATCTATCAGAAGATTATTGGCTACATTATAACTGTTGTAACCTAAACGGTCTATCAACGTTTTTGATGCATAGATACCGGCTTGAAGAGGTTCAAGTCCCAATGTTCCATACATTGCTTCATGCTTAATAGCTTCCCAGAACATTTCATAATATTCACCTTCGTTTCTAATTGTATTATATGGTTTTACAGCCCTTGAATTAATACCCCATTTAGCTTCCAATGATATTTTTGTCTTACCTGTATTACCTTTTTTGGTTGTAACAATAATAACACCATTGGCACCACGAGCACCATACATTGAGTTTGCTGCAGCGTCTTTCAATACAGTCATAGACTCAATATCTTGATTGTTAATAGAGTTTAGAGATCCTTCATAGGGGACACCGTCTACTACGATAAGCGGAGATTTAGATGCAGAGATTGAACCTACACCACGTACATAAATTGCTGATGCTGATCCTGGTTGTCCCGAAGATGAGGTGGTCTGGACTCCAGCTACAGTACCTTCTAATGCTTTAGAAAGATTGGAGACCTGCATTTTTTCAATCTTATCTTTTTTTACTGTACCGGCAGAACCTGTAAAGGAAGATTTCTTCGCAGTACCATAAGCAACCACCATTACTTCGTCAATCATCTGTGAATCAGACTTAAGTACAACTCTCAGATTCGGTTTAATAGCCACCTCTTGCGTCTGCATT
>QWCY01004837.1_pt1 | contig 13458 bp, 10 predicted proteins | sample 1972631 | NCBI WGS metagenome assembly QWCY01 (sample SAMN09866696, study PRJNA288562) | Human gut metagenome isolate pre1_stool, whole genome shotgun sequencing... | isolation source: gut | host: Homo sapiens | place: USA: California
AAAGGCGGCGGAACCGCCCGCCCGGTTTATCAGGGATACCATTATCCCAAGAATTACCAGAAACAGGAAAATACCCGCAGTGTCTGCGATGGCGCATACGATGCCGTCATTTATCATGGTGTCAAGGCTCAGAACGGGGTTGAAGTTGGTGTAAAACAGGCCGCCCAGGACGATGCCAACGAAGAGGGAGGAGTATACCTCCTTGGTTATGAGGGCCAGAATAATGGCTACGATAGGGGGCACCAGAGCCCAGAAGGAAAAGGCCATGCGGCTCTGGGATGTGAGAAGCCCGGTGCCGCCGCAGTCTCCGCATTCGGCCCCATTATAGAGCCCGTGCCGCCGCAGCTGGTGCAGGCCATACTGGCCGCATCCGTCCCCTCGGCATAGGCGGTGACACTAAAAAGCGAGAGCGCGAAAAGGAGCATGAGCAGCAGGGTGATCGTCTTTCGCCAGCGATTCATTTCTTTCTTTCCTCCAAAAAATTTGTCTGCAAAAAAATAAGCCGTGAACAGAGCTGTTCACGGCACAGGCGCGCAAAAAAGTGTCCGACAGCGCTTCGACACGGGCAGACCCGCGCGACAGTCCGCCGGATATTATCCCGCGGCCCAGGCACCTCCGGCCGGAAAACCGAAAGCCCTTCGGCGGCGACCCCTTTCACTCCCCGGGTTTCCGCCCTCCGGCCGGGAGCTACTCTTGATAACCGCGCCTCTATCACATGAATTCATTATAAGCGCAAAAAAACATTTGTCAACCGCTTTGAGGGGATTTTTGGCTCCTTTTCGGGGAAAATAAAAAGCGCGGACTGAAAAAATCCAGTCCGCTAAAACAGGGTTGTGGGATAAAGATATGAGCCGTGGTCTTCAAACGAAAGACCAATTGGATAAGCTGTGAATATAAGATAATCCAATTTCCCGCTTTTGTAAAGAGCGAAAAAGCGCGGAAAAGCACAAGTTTTGGGGAATGAATATTTTCCTTTCCTGATGGCAAAAATATAGCGGAAACCTTATGAGAGGAGAGTTGCTCGTGATTATGGATCGTATCGCGCTGGTGCTGGCCATCATTGGAGGCATCAACTGGGGCAGCGTAGGGCTGTTTCGTTTTGACATCGTCGCCTGGCTTTTCGGCGGACAGACTGCCACAGTCAGCCGCGTTGTCTATACTCTTGTGGGTCTGGCGGCGCTGTGGTGTATTTCGCTGCTGTTTCGCACGGATGCTGTCACAGACGAGGGCGTATAAAAGCAATAAGGACCGGGCGAAAACTCGCCCGGCCCTTGTTTTTTATTCGCCGAAGAAGCCCAGTGTCTGGTCATAGATGTTGTGTCCGGTCTCAAGGGCCTTTCCGTCGATGGTGAGGAATACGCCGTCGGCATCAAAGGCATCCATAAAGGTGTTCACAAGACTGCCCAGCATAATATACTCGCCGGAGGTGCCCATGGTGTTGAGAATGTTGGAAAACTGGGCGCTCAGGTCAAGCTGGATGATGTTGTTATTGTCCACCGTGAAGCTGTTGACAACAACATTTTCCGCGATGATATCGTTTCCGCTGAGAAGATCCACCAGAGCCTGCGCCGTAAGCTCGGGCACAGCGGCCTCCTGAGAGACAATGCTCTCGCAGTTTTCGTCACCGTGATAGAGCGTGACAGGGACGGACTCCGCCGGCGCATCCGTGGCCACCGGGGCGGGGCTCTCCTGAGCGGAAACATCAGAGTCGGGAGCGACCACAACCTCTCCGGACTCCGTCGGCGCCGGGGAAGCCGCCGGCGCCGGGGCAGTCTTCCCGCAGGCGCAGAGGGTAAAAATCACAGCTGCGCAGAGCAGCAGACAAAAAAGCTTTTTCATATTGCACATCCTTTCCTGTGATGAAAGGATTGTAGCATCGGCAGCGGGGCATGTCAACGAGGGCGGCCCAGAGTTAAGAATTCTTATTAATGCTGTCCCCGGCCCCTCAGGCCAGAACCTTTCGGAAAAAAGCGGCGATTTTCGCGCCGGGCCCCGTCTTGGGCGCGGGGGCAGGGGCCGGATCGTGCAGGGATTTTTCCATAAACTCCCGCTGGCTGTCCAGAGGCGCGCGCTGCCCGGCAGACTTCCTGCCGTAAACCCCGTTGGACATCATAAAGCTGGCCTTGGCGTTGTCCGCAAGCTGAACCTGCAGGATTTTCAAAAGCTGGGCCTTTATCTCCCCGTCCTCTATGGGGCAGGCGATCTCCACCCGCCGCTCCTGATTTCGGGTCATGATGTCCGCAGAGGATAAGTACATCTGCCGCAGGGCACCCTCCCCGAAGCAGTAGATGCGGGAGTGCTCCAGAAACTCCCCCACGATGCTGGTCACGGTGATATGGTCCGTCTTGCCCGGCACGCCGGGCACCAGGCAGCAGATGCCCCGGACGATCAGGTCCACCCGCACTCCTGCCTGGGATGCCTCCGCCAGCTTGTCGATCAGCTCCCGCTCCGTGACGGCGTTGGTCTTCAGGATGATCCGCCCCCGGTCGCCCCGGGCGATCTCCCCGTCGATGAGCCGTAACAGCGTCTGCTTCAGGGACACCGGCGCCACCAGCAGCTTGCCGTAGCTGCCCCGCAAATCGCCGATCAGCATATTCTGGAAAAAGGCCACGCCGTCGGCGGCAATGGTCCGATCCGCCGTCAACAGGGAGAAGTCTGTGTACAGCGCCGCGGTCTTTTCGTTGTAATTGCCCGTGCCGATCTGAGTCACATAGCTGAGCCCCGTCTTCTCCTTTCGGGTGATGAGGCAGATCTTGCCGTGGCACTTATAGCCGGCGGGTCCGTAGATCACCCGGCACCCGGCCTCCTCCAGCTCCCGGGCCCAGGTGATGTTGTTGCCCTCGTCAAAGCGGGCCCGCAGCTCCACCAGCACCGTCACGGCCTTGCCGTTCTCCGCCGCGGCGCACAGGTGCTTGATGACGGCGGACTTCCCCGCCACCCGGTAAATGGTCATCTGAATGGACACCACCGCCGGGTCCGCGGCGCTCTGGCGCAGCAGGTCCAGAAACGGCTGCATGGAGTGGTAGGGATAGAACAGCAGCACGTCCCGCTGGCGGATCTGCTCCCACATGGGCACCTCCCGGTCCAGCCAGGCGGGATATGCCGGCGCATGGGGTGGGTAAAAGAGGGCGCTGTCCAGACTGTCCAGCTGGTAGGCGTATTTCAGAACCAGCGGGCAGGTGCACACATAGCTCTGCTCCGCCGTCAGCCTCAGCCGCCGGAGCAGCATGGCCTGCAGAGCCGGGGCCTCCCCCTGCATCTCCAGCCGCACCGGGGCCAGCCGCTCCCGCTGGCGCAGCAGCTTGGTCATCTGGGCGCGCAGGTCCAGGTCCTCCTGGTCCATAGCCTCATCATAGCTGATGTCTGCGTTCCGGGTGACGGACACCACCGCCTGCTCCTCGATCTGATAGATCTTGAAGATCTTCCGCAGGTGGTGGGCCAGAATGTCCTCCGTCCGCACGAAGGCGCCGGGCCGGGCCGGCAGAGGCAGGATGGGCGGCACCACATCCGGCACCCCCACGATGCCCAGCCGCCGCTTGTCTCCCTCCCGCAGCAGGGCGGCGGCATACAGGGTCTTGTTCTTCAGGTGGGGAAAGGGGTGGCTGGGGTCGATGATCTGGGGCATCAGCAACGGGCGCATGGCCTCCCGGTACCAGGCCCGCACATACTCCCGCTCACCGTTTTTCAGCTCCTTGTAGGGGATATCCGCCACCCCATGTTCCGCCAGGGCCTCTATCAGCTCCCGGTATACCTGGTCCCGCTGCCGGACCAGCGGCACCACGGCGGCATAGATCCGCCGCAGCTGTTCCGCCGGGGAGAACCCGCCCTTGTTTTCCCGGGCGTTCGGGGCCACTAGGGCTAGGTCCGTCAGGCTTCCCACCCGCACCATGAAGAACTCGTCCAGGTTGCTGGTGAAGATGGAGAGAAAGCGCAGACGCTCCATCAGCGGCACAGAGGGGTCCGCCGCCTCCTCCAGCACCCGCTGGTCAAAGGCCAGCCAACTGAGTTCCCGGTTCTGGGTGTAACTCAGGTCCCAGCGTTCAGCAGCTTGTGACACAGATATCCCTCCCTGACGCCGTAGGGACTGATATACAGCTCTCCTCCGCACAGCGCCTCTGTCAGTGCATCCATCAGCACGATGCCCGGCAGAATCGTGTGCACCCGGTCCGGGCAGTGCCGCAGGATCTGCTTCCGCGCCTGGTGGTCCCGCTTCAACAGCAGCTTTGTCAGCCGGCGGACCTCCGCAGGCGTCAGGATGCGGTTTCCCGCCGGCTTTTCATACCAGTCATTGGCGATTTTCAGCGCCGCCCGGGCCGTGCCGCCCACGCCGCAGACCCGTTCCGCCCGGTGCGCCGGCAGCCGGGCCTCCTTCAGGGCCGCGGCCACGGTGCTGCGGATCCGCTCCAGCTCCTTTTTCTTGGGCCACAGGCCGTCCACGCAGCGATTGAACAGCTCCAGGGATCCGATGGGCAGGCTCTGGGCCTTTTTGACCTCCCCGGCCCGGACCTCCAGGACCTCTGCGCTGCCGCCGCCAATGTCGAACATGGCGCCGTCCTGCAAGTCCGTGGCCGTCCGGGCGCCGTAATAGCCCAGTCTGGCCTCCAGCTCGCCGGAGATCACATCCACCCCCACGCCGGTGGCCGCCCGAATCTGCTCCACTGCCTCCTCCGTGTTGCGGATGTTCCGCAGGGAGGCGGTGGCAAATACGTGGGGGGCGTCCAGATCAAACTGCCGCAGCAGCGCCTGAAAGTCCCGGATGGCCCCGCAGGCCCGCTGGATTCCCTCCGGAGAGAGCACCCCTCCGTGGACGTAGCTGACCAGTCCCGCCATCTCCTTTTCGGAAAACAGCAGGTCGAATCCGCCCTCCGGCAGGGTGTTGTAGACGGACAGTCGGATGGTGTTGGACCCCAGGTCCACAATGGCGAATTTCATGGGTATGACGCTCCTTCTTCCCGCGCTCCCCACTGGGATGCGGCGTTTCACGTTTATCAGATTGACAGAGGCAGATGAAATTCAAAAGCGCGGTGCTGTAAAATGCCGGTAAAATTCAGGCTTTTTCGATGGCTCTGGCCACAGCGGCCAGGGCCTGGGCCTCCGTGTCGTCAAAAAGGTGGGTGTAGATGTTGCTGGTGACGGTCATGGAGCTGTGCCCCAGGGTGCGGGAGATATCGAACATGGGCACGCCCTGGCTGTTGGCCACCGAGGCAAAGCTGTGCCGCAGGCCGTGGAGGGAGATCTTGGGCAGCCCCTGCCGCCGCACCACCGTCAGCAGGTCCCGGGTCAGCTGGTCCGGCTTGGGGGGCGCCCCGTCCTGCCGCAGCACCACCCACTCCTTCGGGTCGTCGCTGCGCCGCCTCTCCCACGCCCGCCGCAGCACCTGCTGCAGGTCCTGGAGCCCGGTGATGCCCAGCCGCCGGGCGGAGGTGCGGGTCTTGGGGGACTTCAGCACCACGCTGCCGCCCACCTCTGTGCGCACCTCCCGGATGGAGAGCAGCCCCGCCTCCAGGTCCACATTCTCCCACCGCAGGCCGCAGATCTCGCTGCGCCGCAGGCCCAGATAGGCCGCCAGCTTCACCGGCAGCTCCATCATCGTGCCGGACACGGCGGAGAACAGCAGCTGCAGCTGCTCCGGGGAGTAAAAGCTGAAGCGGGCCTCCTTCTTCTTGGGCGGCGTCACCCGGTCCATGGGGCTGCGTTCCAGCATCTCCAGCCGCACCGCCATGCCCAGGGCCGTGGTCAGCATCACATAGTGCTTGATGACCGTGTTGGGGGACAGGCCCTGGTTCATCTTCTCATAGAGATAGCCCTGGATACGCAGGGGCGTCAGCTCCGCCAGAGGGATCCTTCCCAGGGCAGGCAGCACATGACAGCGTGCCATGTTGCGGTAGGCGTACAGCGTGCTCTCCGCCCGGTCCCGGGCCACCACCTCCTCCAGCCAGAAGGTCAGCCACTCCCCCAGTGTGCAGTCCTTCCCCGGCAGGCGCCGGTCGGCACAGGAGTTCCCCTCCAGCGCGGCCTGGGCCTCCTCCCTGGTGCGGTAGGTGCGGGTATAGCGCCGTCCGTCCTGCCGGAACACCGCGTAATACAGCTGCCGCTCCGTGTCGTATGCAAGATTCTTCTGGATCGTCTTTCTGGGCATGGGTGCATTCCTCTCTCTTTCTCTCTCGTTTTGCGATGCAGACGCATCGCAAAAGGGCCGTGTGCCGCCGACCACGGCGCGGCCTGAAATTTCAGCGCACGGACCGGGACAGCCCACATGCGCGAAAACTTCATGCGCCGCCGGGGCAGCTGATTTTCGCGGCGCCCCACTGCCCATGAAGTTTTATGCCCTTTTATCATAAACAACTCACGCTGTCCAATAGGATACCCATATTCGGTCAGACAAAACACAATTATTGTAAATTTCCGGGCCCGCTCCGGCCCTCTATTCATGTAGGGCCGGGGCGAATGCCCCTTCTGCCGCAGGCTTTTTCACGGCCTGCGGGACAAAAAAGCGGCTGCCTGCGGCAGCCGCTCTCCAAGAGCCGATTCACTTCGCGTCCTTCACTCCCATCCGGCAGGCGGCCCACACCGCGTTGTGGTCCGAGAGCTCCTCCCCCGCAAAGCGAGCCAGGGCGGAGTCCGGCCGGGCAAAGCCACAGTCCGCCGTCCGGGTAGAAAGGGTGCGGCTCTTGGTGGGTGTCATCCCCCGCAGCAGCAGCCAGTCCAGCCGCAGGCCCAGGCATCCGCCGCCCGGCAGGGGCTTGCGCCGGGTTAAAATGGGCGTCTCCGGCACTGCCCGGTAGCCCATGGCCTCCGCCGCCGTCAGGGCAGCCTCATACTGCGCCACGTCTTCCAGACAGCGGCGCTGGAGTGCCGGACTCCCCGCGATCTCCCGGATGGCGTCCTTGTCCCGGCCGTCAAAGGTGTTGGTGTTCAGATCTCCCCCCAGCACTACCGGAATGCCGGGAAGCAGTTCCTCCGCCGCACGGAGCACCGCCTCCAGCTGGAGCCGCCGTCCCTCGCCATGGGTGCGGTTCTCCAGGTGGATGGAGGCCACGCCCAGAGGCCGACCGCCCACATCCAGCTCCGCCAGCACCGCGCATCGCCCGCCAATCCGGCGCTGGCGGTCGAAGTACCAGTTGTACTGCTCCGGCAGCCGCACGGTCCACGCCCGCCGGATGGGCCAGCGGGAGAACACCGCATTTCCGTGGAAGCCCTTGGGGTCCTCCCCATTCACCAGCTCGATGAACTCCAGGCCGTAGGCGTAGTTCCAGCCGAACCGCTCCGCCAGCTCCCGCGCGGTGTTCCGGCCGCCAGAGCGGACGCAGCCATCATCCAGCTCATTGGCCAGCACCACATCCAGGGGCCGGACGCCCGGGCAGTCCTGAAGAAAGTCGCCCAGCTCCTCCAGGTGGACGCCCCGCTCCATATTGAACACCAGCAGGCCCAGCTCCTCCGGCACCTCCGCCGGGGCCGGCACCGGTGCGCCGATCTCCGTCTCCGAAAACTGGGGGATCATGGCCATCACCGTCTCCTGCGTCTCGTGGTCCAGCAGCGCACCCAGGCGCTGGCGCTCCGTATTGGGGATACCCTTCATAGTGTCCTTCCTCCTTGTGTTCTGGGGGCGCAGGTGGAGCGGACCACCAGCTCCGGCTGGAGCAGGTCCGCTGTCGGCCGCCGGTCCCCCTGAATCTGGCACAGCAGCCGCTCCACGGCGATGCGTCCCTGCTGAAATTTATGCTGCGAAACAGTGGTCAGATGGATACGGGGAATGGCGGCGTAGGAGACGTTGTCATACCCCACCAGGGACAGGTCCTCCGGCACCCGGATCCCCCGCTCTTCCGCCGCCTCCAAAATTCTGAGGGCGGTCAGGTCTGAAAATGCCAGCACGGCGTGGGGCAGCGTCCGCTCCCCGAACAGTGCCAACGCCTGTTCATAGGCCCACTGGCGCAGTTCCCGGGTGTCCGGCGGCGCGGGCAGCACCCGGCCGGAGAGCCCGTGCTCTCTCAGCGCCCGGCGAAAGCCCCGCACCCGCTGCACACGGGTGAGAGAGTCCGCACGCCCACCCAAAAACACCAGGTCCCGGTGGCCCAGCTGCAGCAGATACCGGACGGCGATGGCCGCCCCCGCCTCATTGTCCGCCATCACATAGCTGCACTTCTCCCCGTGGTTCACGCCCAGGTACACGCAGGGGGTGCCCTCCAGCAGGTCGGCGTGCTTGGCCTGGCTCTCCCGGGACAGGGGCGAGATCAGCACGCCGTCGATCTGCCGGGCCAGAAAGTTCTCGATGGCTCGAAGCTCCCGTCCCTCCTCCTGGAGGGAGTTGCTCAACAGCACCCGGTACCCGTTTTCCGCTGCCGTCTCCTCAATGGCAGTGGCGATGCCCGTGAAGTAGGGGTTGGACACGTCCGGCACCACTACCCCCAGAGTGCGGGTGGCCTGCCCCGTGAGCCCCTTGGCGGCGGCGTTGGGCACGTATCCCAGCTGGGCACAGGCGGCCCGGACCCGTTCCTTGGTCTCTGCGCTGATCTCCGGGCGGTCGTCCAGAGTCCGGGACACAGTGGCCGGGCTGACCCCGGCCAGCGCTGCCACGTCCTTAATGGTCGTCCGCCGCATCCCGTTCTCCCTCCTATTTGTGCAAACGTTTCCAATAGCACCTTTAAGATACCATTCCGGCAGGGAAACTGTCAAGTTTCTTCGTCTGTTTTACCATGTTTTTGTGGGTTTTTAATATATTTTCTCCAGTATCTTCCGGAACGGCATTCTGGTATAATGCTTCTATGAAAAAAGCTGCACAGCAGAAGGAGGACTTTTATGGCCCGCATGACCATCAGGGACATTGCCCGGCTGGCCGGGGTCTCCGTCACCACCGTTTCCCGGGCGCTGAACAATGCGCCGGAGATCAACTCCCAGACCCGGGAGCGCGTGCTCCAGGTGTGCCGGGAACAGGGCTACCGCTCCAACCTGCTGGCTCGGAGCCTAGTCTCCAGCCGGACCCGTGTGCTGGGCGTCATTCTGCCGGAGCTCTCCGGCCCTTTTCACGCCTCCATCGTGCTGCACCTGGAGCGCTACGCCCAGGAACAGGACTACCAGATCATGTTGTGCTGCGGCCGGGTAGGGGGCAGCGAAACCGCCGCCCTGTTCGACTTTCTGGTAAGTCACCGGGTGGACGGCATTCTGCTGGTCAGTGCCAGCAGCGCCGCGCCCGATCTGCTGCGGCGCCACGCACGGGGGACGCCCTCCGTGCTGCTGGGGGATGTGTCCCCGACCGCTACGCTCCAGCGGATCAACGCTGTCAGCACCGACAACTATGTAGGCGGCGCCATGGCGGCCGGATACCTCTCCCGGCTGGGGCACCGGCGGGTGCTGTATCTGGGCCCCCGGCGGGACAGCGTCACCCATGTGCTCCGGCACCAGGGCTTTCTCACCATCGCCAGGGAGCGGGGCATGGAGGTGGAGACCGTCTTCAACCCCGGCGCCGTCTCCTCCGCCCCCAACGGCTACCGGCTGGCCAGGCAGGTGTTCGCCCGCCCCTTCCCGCAGACGGCGGTCTTCGCTCCCTCTGACGCCATGGCCCTGGGTGTCCTCCAGGCGGCAGACGAGCTGGGACTGGACATTCCCGGCCGGATCTCCCTGCTGGGCTATGACGATATCGAATACGCCTCCCTGCCGAAAATCCGCCTCAGCACTCTGGCCCAGCCCACCGGGGCCCTGGCAGAGAGCGCTGTGCGGCTGCTGCTGGAGCTGATCGACTCCGGCGGGCCGGGGGAGGTCACCCACAAGCTGATCGCCCCCCGGCTGGTAGAGCGCAACACCTGCTGCTCTCCGCAGCAGAGGACTGCGGTCTAGCGGCCCGGGCATCCGAACAAAACAAGCCCCCGGCTTTTCAGCCGGGGGCTCGCTTATACTGCTCAGGGAAGATAGTTCAGCGGGTTGCGGGCCACGCCGTTGTAACGGACCTCGAAGTGGCAGTGATTGCCGGTGGAGTTGCCGGTGGAGCCCACCCGTGCGATCTGCTGGCCCTTGTAGACGTGGTCGCCCACGGAGACCGTCAGGCTGCTGTTGTGACCGTACCGGGTCACATAGCCGTTACCGTGGTTGATCTCCACCAGGTAGCCGTAGCCGCCCATCCAGCCGGAGTAGGTGACTGTGCCGCCGTCCGCCGCGTAGACCGGCGTGCCGTACGGCCCGGCAATATCGATGCCCTGATGGTTGGTGGAGCCAATGCCGCCGGGAGAGGACCGTCCGCCGAAGCGGGAGGTGATCCGGCCACTGATGGGCCACCGGAACGTGCCGGTGGGCAGCCAGGTGGGCCGCTCCTTCGTGCCCTGGAGCCGCTGCTCCGTCACGGGCTCCTTCAGGGTGACAGAGGAGAGGATCGTCCGCTCCGTCTCCACACCGTTGACATAGGTGACGTTGGCCACCACGTCGGCGGCGCCGTACTCACCGGGGGAAGTCACCTGATAGTCGCCCTTGTACAGATAGGCAGAGTCCGTATACTCCACATCATACATGACGTCTTCCACGTAGTATTCCCGCTGCTTCACTGTCACTGTAAGATAGGGGACGGCCTCCGACAGCGTCAGCACCTCGCCGATCTGGATCTTGTCGATGTTGTAGCCGGGGTTCAGCGCCAGCAGTTCCTTGGAGGTCATTCCGTGATCCTCCGCGATCTCGGACCAGGTGTCACCCGCCTTCACGGTGTACGTGGTCTCAGCGGTCTTCGTGCTGTACAGCAGCTCCGCCAGATACCCCAGGTTCATCACCTTTTCCGTGGGCACGTACTCCTGCTTGATCTCCACATCCTCCGCAAATTCGCAGGAGATGGTGTTCTCGTCCGCGGTGCTGCTCTGGAGCTGGCTCAGCAGCTCCTCCAGTGCGCCCTCATAGGGGGTCGCGCCCACCAGCTCACCGTCCACATACAGACTGTACGCCTGGGTGACCAGACCGATCTGCTGGGACAGGTCCTCCTCCAGCGTCGTCTCGTCTACCACGTCCTGCCGCAGCAGCAGGCCGGAGGAATACTGCAGCAGGGAGTCGTCGATGGTGTAGCTCTCCCCCAGCGTCCGGGCGGTGACCGCCTCCAGGTCCGACGCGGCCTCCTCCGCTGCGGATTGGGAGCCCACAGCGGCAATCACCTCGCCGTCGTACAAAACCGTCGTCCCGAAGGTGTAGACGGAGAAGAACAACCCGATGGCAGCAGCCACGCAGCCGCCGCACAGCAGCATCGCTGGATGCAGGCGCCAGCGGTGCCCCAGCTTGGCCCGCAGGGCAGAGACCCGCTCACGCCGCTGCTTCCGGCTGGCGCGGATCCGTTCGCCCAGCAGCCCCCCCAGAGTGGGCAGCATTCCCCAGGCCAGCAGAAGCAACTGCACAGGAAGCCGCTCAGACTCCGGGAACCGCTTTGCCTTTTTCTCCCGTACCAGACGCCGCCAGTGGCGGCGGGTATTCTTGGCCTTTTCCGCCAGCGCCTGGCAGCCGGTCACCACAGGGCTGATCTCCCCCTCCGTGTCCTGCCAGGACTGCACAGCCTGCCGCAGCCTCCGGCGCCGGGGCTCTGTCCGTCGGGACGGACCAGCGGGCTCCTCTCCCCACTCGGGGATCAAGGGCTTCACCGCCGTCGGTGCGGATACGGGCTCCGGCTGCACCTCCGGGGGCGTGGGCGGACACTTCCTCTCCCGCTCCGCCTGTCCAGCAGCCAGACGCTTGCCGCCGCGGCGGGACTGCCGGGCGGCATGATCGCTTTTCTGAATATGTTCGCTCATATCGTCTCCGTAAAATCCAGCGAAATAGTTACAATTTGTTACCGTTTGTAATCATACGCCATTTCCCGCTTCCAGTCAAGTCTAAAATTGTTAAAAAAGTTCTTCAATTTCTTGTGTTTGCATCAATTTCCGCACCACAGCATCTGGTAGGGTCCCACACTTTTGCCAGAAGCGCCCTCCCGCCGGACACAAATTTTTGTGATGATATTTTGATTTTCCAATTGACCCCGACGGCGAGTTGTGTATAATGAGAATAGTCTAAATACGTTCCCAAATCTGTACGTTTTTGGAGGAAATCAGAGATGTTTGAATTTTTGATCAAAAAGCTGAAGGCCCATCCCCGGAAGATTGTCTTCACTGAGGGCACGGATCCCCGCATTCTGGAGGCGTCCGCCCGCTTGCTGTCCGGTACCTTCCTGACCCCTGTGCTGGTGGGCAATCTCGACGAGATCCAGGCCGCTGCCGAGGAAGCCGGCTTCAACATCCGGGGCGCTGAGATCATTGATCCCGAGGCCTTCCCCGACATGGAGAAGATGGTCTCCACCCTGGTGGAGCTGCGCAAGGGCAAGATGAGTGAGGAGGAGTGCCGCAAGCTCCTCAAGCAGGCCAACTACTTCGGCACCATGCTGGTGAAGATGGGCTATGCCGACGCTCTGCTGGGCGGCGCCACCTATTCCACCGCCGACACGGTCCGTCCCGCCCTGCAGATCATCAAGACCAAGCCCGGCAACAAGATCGTGTCCTCCTGCTTCATTCTGGTCCGTCCCTCTGCCACCGGCGACCGCGAGGTTCTGGCCATGGGCGACTGCGCCATCAACATCAAGCCCACCGAGGATGAGCTGGTGGAGATCGGCCTGGAGACCGCCACCACCGCCAAGGTCTTCGGCATCGATCCCAAGGTGGCTTACCTCAGCTATTCCACCCTGGGTTCCGGCAAGGGCGAGGATGTGGACAAGATGCGCAATGCCTGCAGCAGACTCAAGGCCCTGGCCCCCGATCTGGATGTGGACGGCGAGCTGCAGTTCGACGCCGCCGTCTCTCCCCGCGTGGCCCGCACCAAGTGCCCTGACTCCAAGGTGGCCGGCCATGCCAACACCTTCATCTTCCCGGACATCAACGCCGGCAATATCGGCTACAAGATCGCCCAGCGTCTGGGTTCCTTTGAGGCTTACGGCCCCATCCTGCAGGGTCTGAACGCCCCCATCAACGATCTGTCCCGGGGCTGCAACGCCCAGGAGGTCTACTCCATGGCCATCATCACTGCCGGCCTGTGCGAGGACTGATTGCCGTACATCCCATTTTCCATACAGCAGACAGCGGCGGACGCTTTCGCGGTCCGCCGCTGTTTTTTTGTTCATTGCAACCGGCGGTTGCGGAATCGCCAAGGGACCTTGATGGACAATCCCGCCGCCCTCTGCTATGATGGTCGCAGAATTGAAGCGGGAGGCGAGACCATGACCTTGGGAGAACGGCTGATTCAGCTGCGGGCAAAAGCAGGGCTCAGTCAGGATACCCTGGCGGAGCAGCTGGGAGTATCCCGGCAGTCTGTCAGCAAGTGGGAAAACGACGCCAGCGTACCGGATTTGGAGAAGTTGGTGAAACTGAGTGGAGTGTTCGGCGTATCTCTGGATGAACTGGTGAAGGGAGAGGTCCCGGATTCGGCGGCCCCCGCCGTAAAGGCCGGCGTGACGGCAGAGGAACTTCGGCTCCA
>QWCY01014545.1_pt1 | contig 13456 bp, 14 predicted proteins | sample 1972631 | NCBI WGS metagenome assembly QWCY01 (sample SAMN09866696, study PRJNA288562) | Human gut metagenome isolate pre1_stool, whole genome shotgun sequencing... | isolation source: gut | host: Homo sapiens | place: USA: California
CAGATTGATGTAAGGTCCTGTAATTGTCTGCGCCAGACTCCACTTCTGACCGACTTCGGCAATAGCATCCGTCTGTGTTCGCCCGCGTTCCGAAATCATATCTTCGATCATAAACATCGGGATCAACAGCAATAAAATTAGAAAAGCGATAACTACCACTTTAATTGATTTAGAGAAACGGCGTAGACAGCCGCTTGCCTGTTTCTTTGTTTCATTCAGATTCTCTGTGAAATCTACATTGAAATCTTCGTTCAAATTGTCATTCAAATTGTCCATAATAGAATAGTATTAAGTAAGATATTTAGTATTGTCCGGTTTTGTGTGAAGCCAAACATCTACGTTGATTTCAGAAAATTCTCCAATGCTTCAATGTGAGTTTTGAAAGCCTTTTTCCCTTCCGCAGTGGCTTGGAAAGATGTTTTCGGCTTCCTACCCACAAAGCTCTTCTGGCAAACGATATACCCCAACTCTTCCAAAGCCCTTGTATGGCTTGCCAGGTTACCGTCCGTCAGTGAAAGTAATTCCTTCAAAGTATTGAAATCGACATCTTCATTTACCATGAGAACTGCCATAATACCCAGACGAACTTTACTTTCAAATGCCTTATTTATATTTTGAAATGCTTCTATCATCTATTATTTTTTCCTTTCGTACTGTAAATAAAACAACATGCCATACAAAATATGGAATCCACCAAAACCAATTGTCCAAAACATTAAGCCATGTCCTTCAAAGAAACAGTCTGCAATACCCAGACAAAGAAAAGCATATCCTAACCATGCTACATTGGAGTAAGTGAACTTAGACACATTGACCAAAGAAAGTCCATAGAAAAGTAACATCACAGAAGATACCAGTCCTTCCCTATTATCTCCTGATCTTAATAACTGACCGGCCACATAAGCACCGGCTAATGCATACACTCCGGCCAAGACAGCCGTCATTCCACTGAGAGATACGAACTTGGAAGATCTTTCCATCAATTCTTTTATCTCATTTACTGATTCTATTGCTTTATTCTTATCCATATACAAAAAGTACTTTGTGATGCAAAGTAAAATATAAAAAATGAAAGGAACAAAGAATATCGAGAAAAAATATATTCAATGAAGATTAAGCCGCATAAGAATTACTATATTTGCAATCAACCAAATATCAACAGTCATAGCCTAATGATGAAACAATTAATTGCTTGTTGCGGATTAGATTGCGAAAGTTGCGATGCCCGCATAGCTACTGTCAGAGATGACAACTATAACATTGTAGTTGATAAATTTGCACTGCCAACAAAACATTGATAACCATGCATAAATACACTGAAATAAAGAGCATCATTTTATCCCTATTCTATTTAAGTTTTTTCGTACTTTTCAGCTCATGCTCTTCTACCCACACTCCGTTTGCTGTGGTAGATACAAATAGAACATTGGAGTACACAATGGATGGAAAACACTTGTTTACTTACAATTATGCAGTAACTTATCCTCCACAGGGTGTAGATACTGTTTATAAACGAAGCGGATTCATCCATCCTTTACGTACGTTGGAAGGTGAGGTACTGACCAATTGTTCCCCATCCGACCATTATCACCATTTCGGCTTGTGGTATGCCTGGACAAAAACCACATTCGAAGAAAATGAAATTGACTTCTGGAATCTCTATAAGAAACAAGGTACAGTTCGTTTTCGGCAATTCGTTGAAGTGCAACCCGATGGCTTTTCCGCCGTACTCGACCATGTGGTATATCCCGACTCCACGAAAGAAAAAATAGCGATGACCGAGCAACTGAAAATCCGTGTGGGAAAACCCAAACAACGGGGATATTACATTGACTATCACACCACGCTTCGTTGTGCCACTTCTGCCCCGGTAGTATTGGAAAGCTACCGCTATGGAGGCATTTGTATCCGTGTATGCGAAAGTTGGAATGGGCAGACAGCCGAGATGCTCACATCCGAAAGGCTCGACCGTAACAATGCCGATGGATCACTGGCCCGTTGGTGCTACTTTCAAAAGAAACCCGGCAAGGACGATGCCTGTATCCTGATTGTTCCTTACCCTTCCAATCTAAACTATCCCGAACCGATACGCGTATGGGATGATAAAGCCAATAATTCACGGGGCGACCTGATGTGGAACTTCTCTCCAACCAAACGCCAGTCATTTACTTTGCATCCCGATCAGGAATTGCGTCTTTCTTATCGGATCTATGTGCTGGATGAATCGATAAACGCCTCTACTGCCGAGGCACTTGCAAAAGAGGTTATCTAATTGTATTCTTTTTCCGATTCATCAATTTATGCACCTATAAACTGATGAATCGGAAAAGCATTTTTATCGTGATACCCTTCCCGATGTATTTCCTTGCATCAGGCTCTCTACTTCCTCCACCGTCACATGATTAAAATCACCGTATACGGTATTCTTTAATGCAGAGGCTGCCAGAGCATATTCCAATGCTTTCTGATCATTATCCGGATACATTATGAGACCATAAATCATGCCACCGACAAAAGCATCACCGGCACCCACGCGGTCCACTTCGCATTCGATATCATAAATACCTGTATGTTTCAATGTGCTATCTGAATAGAGAACGGCAGCCAGCAAATTATGATTGGAAGTAATGGAATTACGAAGTTCCAGAAATGCCTTCTGGCAACGAGGAACAAGTTCCACCACCCGACGACCGAACTCTTCAAAGGCAGGAAAATTTGCCTCAAATGTAGTATCCGCAGCATCTACCGCTTTGAAACCGACAGGCTGTATGCCAAGTATCTCTTTATATTCCGGTTCGGCACCGAAAATAACATCACTATATTGTACTAAAGGTTGCATGACTTCGGCAGCAGAACTCCCATAGTTCCAAAGTTTCTTACGGAAATTCAGGTCACAGGAGATAGTCAATCCCATACGGTCAGCTATTTCAAGAGCCTCACGACATGCATTGGCACCATCTTGTGACAAAGCAGCAGCAATACCCGACCAATGAAACCAACCGGCATCAGAGAATATCTTTTCCCAATCAATCATGCCCGGACGCAAAGTAGCAAAAGAAGAGCCTTCACGGTCGTAAACCACATTAGAATTACGGAATGCCGCACCACTTTCCAGGAAATAAAGCCCCATGCGCTTACCACCAAAAACAATACCTTCCGTACCTAAACCGTTAGCACGGAGCGAAGCTATACAGGCACGTGCCACAGCATTGTCCGGCAGGCGGGTTACGAATTCTGTGGAAATACCAAAGTTAGCCAACGAAACGGCCACATTTGCTTCACTGCCACCGTAAGTGGCTATCATCTGATTGGTTTGTGAAAAACGTAGGAAATCAGGAGCAGTAAGCCTCAGCATTACTTCACCAAAGGTGACTACTTTCTTATTTGTGGTAATTTGTTTCTTGTTCATACGATGTCAATAATAAAGATTAACTAAACAGCAAAGTTGTATTTTTATTCCAAGCAAACGCAAAGATATAATAATATTTATTGGCGGAAAAGCAGGGATAAAATAGAATCATCAGATTTGTTGTAACTTTGCAAAGTTTTAACTGATATAACAAACAGAATGAGTTCATTGAAGAAAATTCCCTCTCCTATAGTATCTCTCCTGCCCATCGCACTGTTGGTAGGAATGTTATTTGCCACAATACATACATTCGGAAGCGATGCCTTGGGAGGAGGAAGCCAGATTTCCCTGCTGACCACAACAGCTTTCTGCGTATTTATAGGAATAGCTTTTTACCGGGTTCCCTGGAAAGATTACGAACTCGCCATTACGAATAATATTGCCGGAGTTGCCACTGCCATCATCATTCTGCTGATTATCGGTGCACTGAGCGGTGCATGGATGATAAGCGGCATCGTCCCTACCCTTATATATTATGGTATGCAGATTATCCATCCCGATTTCTTCCTGGCATCCACCTGCATCATCTGCGCACTGATTTCCGTGATGACGGGTAGCTCGTGGACCACAATCGCCACTATCGGTATTGCCTTGATGGGCATCGGCAAAGCACAGGGCTTCAATGAGGGCTGGATAGCGGGAGCCATCATCTCCGGCGCCTACTTCGGTGATAAGATTTCTCCATTGTCAGAAACCACCATACTCGCTTCTTCCATAACGGATGTACCTTTGTTCCGGCATATACGTTATATGCTGATTACGACTACGCCGTCATTGATTATCACACTCGTTATCTTCACCGTGATGGGTTTTGTCATCGAAACGCACTCTACGGAACACATGGCCGACTTTGCCGTTTCGCTGAAAGATACATTCACCATCACTCCCTGGCTGCTGATTGTGCCCATAGTGACCGGAATACTTATTGCGCGGAAGACTCCGTCCATCATCACCTTGTTCCTCTCTACTCTGCTGGCAGGGATATGCGCTATCATCTTCCAGCCGGAATTGCTTCGGGAAATTGCCGGAGAGAGTAATATATTTAAAGGCGTAATGATGACATTCTACGGAAGCACCAGCCTGGACACGGGAAACACGATGCTGACCGACCTTGTCTCCACCCGTGGCATGGCGGGCATGATGGATACGGTCTGGCTGATACTTTGTGCCATGTGTTTCGGCGGCGCAATGACGGCAAGCGGCATGCTGGGCAGCATTACATCCGTCTTCGTACGCTTCATGAAAGGCAGGGTCAGTGTGGTGGCCTCCACCGTTTGTTCGGGATTGTTTCTCAATCTCACCACTGCCGACCAGTATATCAGTATCATCCTTACCGGAAATATGTTCCGCAACATTTATGAGAAAAAAGGATATGAGAACCGGTTGCTGAGCCGCACAACGGAAGATGCCGTCACCGTCACTTCGCCTCTGATACCTTGGAACACCTGTGGAATGACGCAGGCAACGATATTGAACGTATCTACGCTGACGTACCTTCCCTATTGCTTTTTCAACATTATCAGCCCGCTGATGAGCATCCTGGTTGCAGCCATCGGATATAAAATTGTGAAGCGTCCCGTGAACAATCCCGAATAAAGGTTGTTTTGCAATAAACGAACAAGAATCGTAAAACCTAAACATTAAAGAGCTGACCAGGTGATGTTCCGCAACGGACAGACGGCTTTCGTAAACTCCAACACCAACTTCGTATTAGTGAACCAAGGACGTGGTACCGTGCAGGTAGCATTCAACACTGTATATCCCGGTCCTAACGGTATCGGTGGTGTAACTGTGGACGGAACAACCTCGGATATGAAGATTACTACTGATAAAAAAGGTAATGTAAATTGCCAGTTCAGTATTCAGGGTATCGGTATTTCGGCACAGATTTTCATTACGCTGACCAACGGTGGCAACAATGCCAGTGTAACCATCAGCCCGAACTTCAACTCCAACACTATGACGTTGAGCGGTAATCTGGTTCCGTTAGACCAATCCAGTATCTTCAAAGGACGTTCCTGGTAAAGCCCTTTACAATATATATATTTCCACTCCGCTGCAAAGGTGCCTTTTAGGGATTATTTGCAGCGGAGTTTTTTGTGATAAATACGAATCAGCAGACAGCTCCCCATAGGATCGGAAAGGGACGAAAGCCGGACTGTAATGGTCAAGATATATGAGAGAGACAGGATAAGGTTATAGATAAGCATAGAATCAATACGGATGATGACTATCATCAATACGGATGATGACTACCATCAATGCCGATGATGACTACCATCAATGCCGATGATGACTATCATCAATGCCATTGATGGTATGCCAATCTATATCCTTATCCTGTCTTTGTCATATACCTTGACCATTACAGCCCGGCTTCCAACCCATCCGAACAAAAAAAGGAGTAGTTCATTTCATTCTGCCTCTGTTTGCATTATCTTTGTACCCGATATGAGAGAATTTATCATCGCCGACAATCAGGACATCACCAAAGCAGGTATGATGTTCTTGCTTAGCAAGCAAAAAGACACTGCCTTGTTGCTGGAAGCGGACAACAAAGGAGAATTGGTTCAGCAACTGCGCCTGCATCCGCAAGCAGTGGTTATACTGGACTATACCTTGTTTGACTTTTCCGGAGCAGACGAGCTGATTGTATTGCACGAACGATTTAAGGAAGCCGACTGGTTGCTTTTCTCGGACGAGTTGAGCGTAGAGTTTTTGCGGCAAGTGCTGTTCAGCAGCATGTCGTTCGGGGTAGTATTGAAAGATAATTCAAAAGAAGAAATACTGTCTGCACTGCAATGCGCCTCAAGGAAGGAACGGTTCATCTGCAATCATGTAAGTAACCTGTTGCTGTCCGGCAGCAGTGTTGCTCCCGCCCGCCCCGTGCCGAAAGATGATTTACTGACCCCGGCGGAACGTAGCATACTGAAAGAAATAGCTTTAGGAAAAACAACCAAAGAGATTGCGGCGGAAAGAAATCTCAGTTTCCACACCGTAAACAGCCACCGCAAAAATATATTCCGCAAGTTAGGGGTGAACAATGCCCACGAAGCTACAAAATATGCGATGAAAGCGGGAATTGTCGACTTGGTGGAATACTATATATAAGGGAGTTTTCAGACACAGATTTCTCCGCTACCGATACATATCCGGGAAGCCTCGTCATAAACTACGCCGAATTGTCCCGGAGCTATGCCTTGCAGATTATCAGAAGAAATGATACGGTAGTTCCCTCCTTCCTGTACTAATTTTCCTTTCATAAACTCCGGCGTGTGCCTGATTTTAAAAGTAACATCCACTTCTTCAGCCTCCTGCCAGGGATTTTCTGTAATAAAATGGAAATCGTGCATTCGGAATTCACGACCGTATTGCCACTGTGTGTCATATCCGCGAGAAACATAAAGCACATTTTCTTCAATATCCTTCCGAATAACAAACCAGGGACCGCCACTCAGCCCCAGACCTTTACGCTGTCCGATAGTATGGAACCAATATCCGCGATGTGTACCAATCTTCTTACCGCTTTCCCACTCCACAATGTCCCCTTCACGCTCGCCAAGGAAACGGCGGACAAAGTCATTATAGTTAATCTTGCCCAAAAAGCAGATGCCTTGACTGTCACGGCGGCGGGCAGTGGGCAATCCTGCCATGCGGGCAATGTCCCGTACTTCCTGTTTCATCAGCCCACCCAGGGGGAACATTAGTTTGGAAACTTGCAGGTAATCAATCTGAGCGAGGAAATCGGTTTGGTCTTTTACCGGGTCTACGGCTGTGCCCAGCCATATCTTCCCGTCTTTACTGACGGTAGTGGCATAATGTCCGGTAGCGGTGAGGTCAAACTCCTTCCCTACCTTCTGCTCGAAACAACCGAATTTGATGAACCGGTTGCACATCACATCAGGATTGGGAGTCAAGCCGCGACGGATTTTATCAATGGCATAGGCAGCCACCTGTTCCCAATATTCATTCTGCAAATCTATCATCTCCAAAGGCAAGCCATAACGGCGGGCAACAGCCGAAGCCATCTCCCAATCTTCTTCGGCCGAACAATCCATAAATTCGGCACCGTCCATTCCTATCTTAATGTAAAAGAGGGACGGACGGTAACCTTGTTCACAAAGAAGGTGTACGACAACAGAACTGTCGACACCTCCTGATAATAAAACAGCAATATTCATTTAGTTAAGGAGTAGTTATTGTTCTTTCAAATTTTATCTAATGCCTGAGACAAGTCGTCCAGCAAATCGGCAATGTGTTCCGTGCCGATGGACAGACGGATAGTTCCCGGCTTGATGCCTTGTTCTTCCAGTTCCCGCTCATTCAGTTGCGAATGGGTGGTGGTAGCGGGATGAATGACGAGAGATTTGACATCCGCCACATTCGCCAGAAGCGAGAATATCTGCAAGTTATCAATAAAAGTATGCGCCTCTTTCACTCCGCCCTTCACCTCAAAGGTAAAGATGGAACCGGCACCATTGGGGAAATACTTCTCATACAAAGCATGGTCCGGATGTTCCGGCAATGACGGATGATTGACCGCCGCCACTTTAGGATGCTTCTTCAGGAAATCAACCACCTTCAAGGCATTCTCCACATGACGTTCCACACGGAGGGACAGCGTTTCCAGTCCCTGCAACAGAATGAATGCATTGAACGGGCTAATAGTAGCCCCTGTGTCACGAAGCAGTACGGCGCGGATACGTGTGACATAAGCCGCAGGCCCCGCAGCATCCGTAAACCGTACACCATGATAACAAGGTTCCGGTTCCGTGAGTTGGGGGAACTTACCGGAAGCCACCCAGTCGAACTTACCGCTATCCACAATCACACCTCCCAATGACGTGCCATGACCGCCGATGAACTTCGTAGCGGAGTGGACTACGATATCCGCCCCGTGCTCTATGGGACGTATCAGGTAAGGAGTACCGAACGTATTATCAATAATCAATGGAATCCGGTGGCGATGGGCAATTTCGGCAATGGCATCAATATCAATGATATTGGAATTGGGATTGCCCAGGGTTTCGATAAATACGGCTTTCGTATTCTCCTGTATCGCATTCTCAAAGTTTGAAAGCTCCGTAGGGTCTACAAAAGTGGTAGTCACTCCGTAGGCCGGCAAAGTATGCGCCAACAGATTATAGGTACCTCCGTAGATGGTCTTGGCTGAGACAATATGATCTCCGGCACGGGTGATATTCTCAAAAGCATAAGTAACGGCAGCAGCTCCTGAAGCAACCGCCAATGCAGCAACGCCACCTTCCAGTGCAGCCACACGAGCCTCAAACACGCCTTGTGTGGAGTTTGTCAGCCGACCGTAAATATTACCCGCATCTTGCAGACCGAAGCGTGCGGCAGCATGGGCTGAGTCACGGAATACGTATGAAGTAGTTTGGTAAATGGGCACGGCGCGCGCATCGGTAGCCGGGTCGGGCTGTTCTTGTCCTACATGGAGTTGAAGCGTTTCAAAATGCAATTTCTTTGTTTCCATTGTCTTTGTATTTTTAGGATTAATTGATTGAGCGCAAAGATAATGGGATGTCCTGATATGGGCAATGACATAAGATAGGGAATTTTATACCACATTTATGGTAGATAAACAAACTATTCGCTAAATTTGCAACGAAAACCAAACGATAGATACAGATGAGAAGAAGGAATTGAAGACATCCCCAACACAAAGGACCTGAACTACTTCCTTGAACCAGATGCTTTTTTGAAGAAAATAATATCCCCACTCGATAAAGGATACTCCAGCGTAGATACGCTGTATGCTACCCCATTGCCAAGTTATGGTTTCGACTATATGCTGTATAGTATAGTTGGTAATGACACTGCTTTTAATGCGCTGATTACCTACGTAATACCCGGTTCTCCTGCTGCCGAAGTTGGTTTAAAACGGGGTGAGTGGATTATGAAAGTCAACGATGACTTTATCACCAAGAAAACTGAAGAATTATTGAAAGAAGGTGAAAGCCGGAAGTTATTAATGGGAGAATATAGTACGCAGGAAAATGAAGCAGGAGAAACAGAAGGTATCATTACTTCCTATGGTGAAACTAACCTGCCCGCTTCCCGCCCCGTGGAAGACGTTACGATACCCGCCTATGATGTTCTCACCGGTGGTGTAGGTTATCTGGCATACAATAGTTTCAGTGCAGAAGATAATAGTGAATTGCTTCGACTCTCCCAGTACTATAAAGAGAACAATGTGAAAGAGTTTGTTCTCGACTTACGCTACAATGCCGGTGGAGCAATGGATTGTGTACAACTTCTGGCAACGATATTAGCACCTGCAGATAAATTAGGCAGTACCCTCGCTTCACTGGAATACAGCCAAAAGCAGATGTCCAAAGACCGGGAACTCACTTTCGACAACCAGCTTTTGCAGGGAGGTAGCAATTTAAATCTATCGAAAGTATATATCCTGACAAGCAGTACCACTGCAGGCGCCGCGGAAATGTTGATCAACTGCCTGAAACCTTATATGACCGTAGTACTTGTGGGTGCCACAACTAAGGGAGAAAACGTAGCAACAGCCAGTTTCTCCAGTGATAAGTTCCAGTGGGTTCTTCGCCCCGTTGTATGCGAGGTATTCAATTCCGAAGGCAAAGCTGATTATTCCACTGGCTTTACTGCAGACTATGCAGTCAATTCCCTACAAGACTTTGCAAAAGTACTGCCCTTAGGTAATCCTAATGAAGAAATGTTGAGTGTAGCATTAGGAATTATCGACGGCAGCATCGTACTTCCGGAACCGGAGCCAGAACCGGAGCCCGAAACCCAAATGAAGGCGGTGAAAAGTGTGAAAGTAAAACGCACCTTCCGCAGCGGTCTTATCGTTAAATAAACCAGAATGAAGAAAAATATTCTCATAGCATTGCTATTCATAGGAGGATTGACGGCTTGTAATGATAATGATAACGAACAACCGAAGAACTTAGAATCCGTAAACATCTTTGTCTGTAGTGACGAATTAGCAATACCAAATGCCCTTGGATATCCTGTAACTAATTTCTCACAAATAAAATTATCGGAGATTAAGACAGGAGACGCACAGCCGGTTACTCTCACTCAAACTTATGACTATGAAGCTGGTCGGATAGCAAGCTTTACATCTCTACAGAAGTTTGCAGCCGGAGGAGAATCCTTTGAAATAGAGAACATTACCGATGTTATTTATGAAGATCACAAAGTAATAGTTACAGATGAAATCAACAATGTATCTACATATACACTGAATGATAAAGGATATGCCGTAAGTTGTGTACGTCAGGAAATGGATGGGAAAGTACGCTCTTACACATTCAGTTATCTCACCAATACAGCCGGAAAATATTTTCTTAAGAACATAACAGAAACACTGAATGGAGATCGAATTTATTCCACAATCAATATTGATTATAACAATTATAGAGCATTACGCATCACCCAGCAGATTGATGTTTATGAGCAAACGTATATAGCCAGCACACCTGCTGATAATGAAATTGCCAACACGTCAGAGATTCCATATCTATTCTTGACAGATCTATATCCCCTTTCATTCCACTCGGTAGCCATTTACGGGAAGTTCTTGGGAGATGCATACAATACTCTGATTACTAACCTCAGACCCGAAGATAACAGTGAAAGTAACGAAACCACGACTTATAAATATAAATTCGACGGACGAGGTATCGTTACTTCCTGTGACGAGGTGACCAAGAGTTACGGAGACAACTACGAGCGTACCATAAAGTACACAATCGAATAAATTGAAATATTATTTCCTGAAGAATTTATCAAAGAAAAGAATTTGGTAATCAATAGAGTTATTCCAGTATTGTCCGTCATGTGCACCAGGACGAGTAATAAAGTCATGACTAATATTCTTTTCCAATAAAGCTTTATGCAATGCTTTATTTACTTCCAGGAAGAAATCTTTTTCGCCACAATCGATAATTAATGCCAAATCACCATCTGTAATCTTATCAATCTGGGTAATGACAGTGTGCTGGTCCCATAAAGCGCTGTCGGCCTCGTATTCACCGAGTTGTTTGCTCATCTCCCAATTCTTCGGGAATGGGCGGATATCCACTCCACCACTGGTACTTCCTCCGGCACCAAATACATCTTTATGACGGATTGCAAGCCACAAAGCACCATGACCACCCATGCTCAATCCGGTAATGGCCCTTCCTTTTTTCTCCGGAATTGTGGAATAGTTTTTATCTGTATAATTCACCAGTTCTGAAGCTACAAAAGTTTCATAGCGGTAAGCCGGATTCTTAGGACTATCCCAGTACCAACTGTTTTTACCATCAGGACATACAAAGATGATTCCTTTTTCATCCGCAATCTTAGGCAATTCCGGCTTAACACCTACCCAGGTACGTGCATTGCCACCATAACCATGCAACAGATAAACGACCGGGCAAGCCTCAGCTTTCTCTCCCAATGCTTTATCAGGAAGTACATACACTACCTGTACTTCCTTATTCATGGAAGGACTTTTTACCATTATAGTATCTACTCGTGCAGCCTGTGTGGCAACAACCGAAAACAGTAATAGAACACTGAATAAAATTTGTTTTCTTTTCATGTCTTTCATTCTTTAATAATCTCTATAAATAGGCAGCAATATTAGTAATAAAATTCAAAAAATTAGTAAGTTTGCAACATAAACTATTCGTAACCTATATGGAATTTATTATTATTCTATTTTTATTAGTGTTGAACGGCGTCTTTGCCATGTATGAAATAGCATTGGTGTCGTCCAGCAAAGCACGACTTGAAACCCTTGCAGGAAAGGGAAACAAAAGAGCCAAAGGAGTATTGAAACAGTTAGAAGAACCCGAGAAATTTCTTTCTACCATCCAAATCGGCATCACGCTCATCGGTATTGTATCCGGTGCTTTCGGTGGTGTAGCCATTGCCGACAATGTAGCACCATTATTCGCCTCCATTCCTGGGGCCGCCCCCTATGCAAAAGACCTTGCCATGATTACAACAGTGGCAATCATTACGTACCTCTCACTCATCATTGGTGAATTGGTGCCCAAATCCATAGCACTGAGTAATCCTGAGCGATATGCAACTCTACTGAGTCCGGTCATGATTTTACTGACCAAAGTATCTTATCCGTTCGTCTGCCTGCTCAGTTTCTCAACCAAGATAGTGAATAGACTAATCGGATTAAACAATGGAGAAGAACGTCCCATGACACAGGAAGAATTGAAAATGATTCTGCATCAAAGTTCAGAACAGGGTGTTATCGATAAGGAGGAAACAGAAATGTTACGGGATGTATTCCGCTTCTCAGATAAGCGGGCCAATGAATTGATGACTTACCGCCGCGATCTTGTCGTACTATATCCCACATACACACGTGATGAGGTACTACACATTATCCGCGAACAACATTTCAGCAAATATCTGTTGGTAGAGAAAGGAAAAGATGATATTATCGGAGTAGTGTCCGTCAAGGATATTATTCTGATGTTAGGCAATGATCACCCTTTCGATTTACGTGGTATTGCCCGCCCTCCCCTGTTTATTCCGGAAAGTTTATATGCCAAGAAAGTTTTAGAGCTATTTAAGAAGAACAAAAATAAGTTCGGAATTGTTGTAGACGAGTATGGTAATACAGCCGGCATTATCACCTTGCACGACCTGACAGAAAGCATCTTCGGAGACATTCTTGAAGAGAACGAAACAGAAGAAGAAGAAATCGTCACACGGCAAGATGGCTCGATGCTCGTAGAAGCTTCTATGAATATAGATGATTTTATGGAAGAGATGGGCATCCTGAGTTATGATGATCTGAAGGTGGAAGACTTTACCACACTAAGCGGTCTCGCCATGTTCCTCATCGGGCGGGTACCTAAAGCAGGAGACTTGTTCAACTACAAGAACCTACAGTTTGAAGTTGTGGACATGGATCGTGGACGAGTGGATAAACTACTCGTTATCAAAAAAGAAGAGGAAGAATAGTGTGAATTTGCATTATATATTAACTTAAACCATTAAAGCAATGAAAAAAGTAATGATGATTGCAGCCAT
>QWCY01005671.1_pt1 | contig 13437 bp, 6 predicted proteins | sample 1972631 | NCBI WGS metagenome assembly QWCY01 (sample SAMN09866696, study PRJNA288562) | Human gut metagenome isolate pre1_stool, whole genome shotgun sequencing... | isolation source: gut | host: Homo sapiens | place: USA: California
CTTTGATTGCCTGATTATTAATATGCATACAATCTTTTCTTCGCAGTTTATCTGGGAAGTCTTTTAGTCATGTTCAAATTTAGAAGTACCTATTTTTCATCTTAAGAATCCTGCGTTGCAGGATTCTTACCGCTTTTTAGTTAGGATTGCGAACTTGTTTCGCAATTACCTAAAGAATGCATCTTTCCCGGATGGCTTCAGCTTCCAGGTTAATCCTGTCAGTGCAGAACAGACTAAAGCATACGTACAGAACGCACAGAATTTAGGATTTAATGTTAATACAGGTGCATTCTATGATGTTCAGCTCTTATACAATGGAGTAAACGCATCTCTGACAAGCGCAGAATCCATGCAGTTACAGGTTAACTTTGATTCTCCGGTACTGACAGATGTGAAGAATGTTACTGGTGTAGGAGTAACAAATGGTGATGTTTCCACAGACGGAGTCTTCGGAAATACCACAAGCCTTACGAAAACACTGACTGCAGATTCAGTTGGAACGGTTGGTGTTGTGGCGTTGGCGGATGAAGGTGACCAGGACAATAAACAACCAGTAGAGGGTGACGAGACAACTGGTGGTAACGACGGTACAATTCCGGTACCTGCTCCACCATATACAGCAAATGCTGGTGATGCAACGATTACAGTAAACGGAGAAAATCTGCCGGTTGGAATGACATTCACAGCAACAGATTCCGGAGAAATTTCTGATGATGCAAAAAAAGCATTAAATATTAGTGGTAAAACAATATGGTTTTCTAAACAGTACAGCGTTTCTTTAACTGGTGGAGGAACACCTGGAGATACAAATATTTCTATATCCATCCCGGATACAAAAGTAGGTACAGCAAGTGTAGGAAAGGAAAAAACAGCAGAATATCTTTGCTATTACATTCCTGAAAATGGAACTGCAGCGGCTGTACAGGCGACAATCACCAAAGCAAGTGATAATATTTATGTAACAGGTATTAATTATCCGATACAGAGTACTGTAAATGGTACCTATGGAATTGTGGCTTACAGGAGAGATTCTGAAACAATACAGTTAGGGGAAAATCAAATTACCAATGCTGCTTTGCAATATCGTGAGAATAATAATGCACAGTGGAAAGAGATTCCAACAGATGGAACTGCTATTCCGGCACAATCAGATATTAAGGTAAAAGTAGATTATTCTCTGGGTGATAAGGCAATGGTTGTTGGTGATACATTGGAATATGCGCTTCCGGACGGACTTACCGTAGGAACAAATCAGACTGGTGATATTACCAATGATGCCAATGAAATTATCGGACAGTATACAGTGGGAACAGATAAAGTTACACTTACCTTTTATAACGATAATGAAAATGGGCATAAATCATTTTTTGATGATAATGGAGTTGCACAGGAGGTAAAAGGTTCATTTTATTTCAGCGGCAAGCTTTCAAATATCTCAACTGGAGATGGAAGCGAGACAAAAAGAATTACAATCGGAAAGATTCCGCTTGACATTCCTGTACAGAAGATTCCGCAAGAGGATAAAAATGGTATCAGCATTTCCAAATCAGTAGTAGATAATCTCGGACAGGGAAACACAACATCTGCGACAAAAGAAGCAGTTACTAAGTTCGGGGATAAGCTGATCTATACGTTAACAATTACAGCCGGAAGTGAAGGAAGTGAAAATACCAAGTATCTTACCGGAATTACGATTACAGATGTTTTCAATAATACAGGTGCGATTAGTAAAGGGTTTGCGAAAGGAATTTCCTCAACCTGGGATGGAACGGTAGCTGGTAAGTCGGTTGTGGCAACTGCGGATAAGTGGAACGTGGCAAGTGGAACAAAGAAAGTGTACTGGAAATATATAGCTTCCGGACAGACTATACAGGATGCTGAAGTAACTCCTGGAATCTCCGGGCTTGAGTACACTCTGAACCAGAATGATTTCTTCACATCAATTACTCCTACTAAAGGAACTACTCAAGGTGAGGATGGTGCGTCTGTGACTGTTCCGGCAGTTATGGCACCTGGAGATGAGTTGGTCATAAAGTATGCGGTTGATATTGATCCGAATATCATTATGCATGACACAAATGGTAACGATATCAATAATGTGAAATATACTTTAGGAAACAGTGCTTCTGTAGAAACTGAGGGAGGATATAGTGCATCTGCTTATGCAGAATATGTATATGATAAAACCTGGCTTGATAAGCGTGCAACAGAAATTAATAATAATACGATTAAGTATACAATTACGGCAAATAAGCAACCATCTGTAGCTCTTGCAGGCTGGACATTCAAGGATACGCTGGGAGAAAATGAAGGACAGCAATATCAGAATATTAAGGTTGAATGGTTTGATGCCACAGATACGAGCAAATGTTTGGGCCATGCAGAGGGAAGTTGGGATAAGGCTTCTGGCAGTTTCTCAGGAGGATTTACCGTAACCGACAATGGTGGAACAAACGGACAGCCAAGTTTTGAATGGAAGGTACCATCCGATCATACAGAACCATATATCTATAGATTTACATATACTGTAAACCTGACAAAATCCGGACATGCTGATGATTATCTCCAGCAATTCCACAACACAATACAATTAAAAAGTGCTGATGGTAAGCATATATTTGAAACACCAACAACCGGAGGTGGTCCAGGCCCTGATATTAGCTATAGCCGTTTTGCTCTTACAAAGACACAGGAAGGCGTAGATGTTGCAAATAACACCATCTCATGGAAAACGGAGATTACGAAAGGAAATACGTCTGACTATGACGGAACCATTCCGGCAGGAAGTGTTTATACAGATGAGATACCAGGCAATGTAGGTCTCCATTATATGACTCCGCAGCAAATTCAGGACATAGAGGTCTATGGAATTAAAACAGGAAATACATCTGAAGAAAAACTTATAAAAGATACGGATTATCAGATCATTTCAACTGAATATAAAAACAGTGCCGGAGATACATATCGTGGATTTAAAATTAAATTTTTAACTGGAGATGTAAAAACTCCGGTTACGATCAGATATAAAACCACAGCAAACTTTTCAGGAACGGTAAGTCTGGACTTTAACAATAAAGCAACATTTAAAGTTAACGGTGATGAGTGGAAATCAGAAGAAAGATATGTATACAGCTTTAGCAATCTGTTATCGAAACAGCCAGGAAACTATAATAATGCAGACAAAACCTTAACCTGGAATCTGAAAGTTAATAATAGTGGTGCGGTAAGCCTTCCAGCAGGTATTAAAATCACAGATATTATCCCGTCCGGTCTGGAATTTGTAAAAGCAGAAAGCAAGACGAATGGAATAAACATCAGTGTAGATACAACGAATACCAGGATACCGGTAATCACTGTAAATAATGAATTAGAAAGAAAAGAATTAAATATTCTGATAACTACACGTGTGACAGACAAACTGGATACGAATGATTCAAAAACATATACGAATCAGGCAGTTCTCAGTATTGGTGGAACCGATTACGGAACAGCCCAGTCATCTTGCACAGTAGGATATAAAGTTCTTGAAAAAACCGGACAGTTCCAGAAATATGGATTTGTAGACTATACACTGAAGATCAACGAAGCAAAAGAAACGCTGATTCCAGCAATTCATCAGACATCAGCCAATCCGCTTTACATAGTGGATCACATGGGTGGTAATATGATGCTTGATTCAGACAGCGTGAAAGTAACGGTAGATGGAGCTTCATATACGAACTATAAAATCAGTCAGGGAACTTCAACACAGGATTTTGTAATCAGTAATCTTCCGGATAAAAAATTTATCCAGATCACTTACAGAGTTTCACTTACTGATCCTGCAGGTGTCACTTACATTACAAATAGTGCAGAATTGTGTTATGACTCTGTCAGAATCACATCAGACACTTCCGGCAGACAGGTAACGATTGAAGAAAGCGGAGGAAGTGCTTCCAGTGGTGCAAATGTTTACATTCAGAAATACAGCAGAAACTATGAGAAACTTGCAGGAGCAGAATTTGAATTAGGGGAAGCTGTATCTGATGGAAATGGTGGATATACAACGGGAACTGTAATAAAAAAAGATATTACACAAAACAAGGACGGAAGAGTGCATTTCGAAAAACTGACATATAATACAATTTATTATGTCAAGGAAACGAAAGCTCCGGAAGGTTACCGTCTGGATGACACCCCATACATTTTCATGATCGCAACTAGAGGTACCACTGTACCAAATGGTGTGAATGCAATACGAAGTGGTGGCGCAATTACGCTTTTCAATGAAAAATATAATGCAGAAACATCAACAACACTGGTGGCAGAGAAATCAACAGTTAACGGCGCATTTGAAAGTGGACAGTTCAGCTTTAAGATCGAGGCACAAAAAGATAACAATAATAATGAGGCTCCACTTCAGAATGAAGCCGGACAGCAGGTATCAAGCCGGACAGTAACGAATGACGGAAATGGCAGAATTGTTCTCGGACCGATCAAGTTTACTTATAATGATCTGGGTGGACAGACTGAGAAAACATTTAAATACAAGATTTCGGAAGTGATCCCGGATGGAGCCACAAATGGTACGAGTGCAAACCAGAAGATTTATAACGGAATCATCTATGATGCAACGCCATACTGGGTAACAATAACTGTAAAGGATAATCAGGATCAGACATTAACGGTAACAGAAACAAAAGTATCTTCAAATGAAGATATGACAGGTGCTGCTGAATATTCAGATAAGAGTATTCATTTCCGAAACACCTACAGTTCAGAAACTGCATTGAAATTTACAGCAAAGAAAACTCTGACAGGAAAGAATCTTCAGAAAGACCAGTTCTCATTCAAAATGACTGGAGACGGAATTACAAGTGATGAGGTAGTAAGAAATGATGCAGATGGAAATATAGAATTCCCACTGATCACAATTACGAATAAAGATTTCGGAACAGAAACAACTCTTGAGCGCACTTATACTTTTCAAGAGGAAAATGCGGGACAGACCAGGGATGGAATTTACTACAGTGCAGATGTATACACAGCAACTGTAAAAGCCAGCTACGATAAATCAACCGGAACTATTTCTGTCACTTCTGTTGAAGTAAGCAAAAATAATGGAACTGCAGAAACAGTAACCGAAGAAAATGGTGTTTATTCTTTAAGCGGAGATAATGCGACATTTACTAATATTTATGATGCGAATGGAAGTCTCCTGGTTAAAGGAACCAAGAAACTGGAAAATGCAACATTAAAAGAGAAAGACTACAGTTTCATTTTAGAGCCAAAAACAAATGGCGCACCGATTCGTGTGAAAGAAAACAGCTCAGATGTAGAAAAAGATTCACTGACGACATCAAATGCAGAAGATGGATCTTTCCAGTTCCCGGCTATGTATTATAAACTGGCCGATCTGAATGGCAAAGACAGAGCAGTATTTGAATACACAATTAAAGAAGTACTTCCGAATGGTGTAACTGGTGACAGTCCGACCAAGGATGGAATTACCTATGATACAGGCGTAAGAACATTGACAGTCACAGTGGAGAATGCTCACAATGGAGTTCTGAATGTATCTGCAAGAATCAATGACGCAGAATATCCGACAACCGGTGATGCAAGTCTGCTGACATTTACAAACAGCTATAATACAGCAGGCGAGATCACATTTGGCGGAACGAAAACTTTAAATGGACATATTCTGGATCAGAATATGTTTGCATTTGAACTGTATGATATGACATCTGATCCGATTAACGGAACATTATTAGATACCGCGTTTAATAAAGCAGACGGTACTTATACATTTAAACCGGTAAAATATACTCTGAATGATGTGAAAGATAAAACCGGCAATGATCTTCTCCGTACTTATCTGATCAAAGAACGAAATGACAAAAAAGACGGCTATACTTATGATAAAACGGAGTATGAAGTGACGGTACAGCTCGCAGATGCCGGAAATGGTCAGATTACGACAACTGTCACATCTATAAAGAAATCAGGAACAGAAGTCAGTCAGGATAGCAGCACGAATTTAAATAACTACAGTTTTGATTTCATAAATACTTATGAAGCTAAAGCAACATTCACACCAACAGCAACAAAGAGAGTTCTCCCTGCAACCAGAAAACAGGAACTGGAGAGTGGAAGCTTTAAGTTCAATCTCGAAGGAATAAAACTTGAAGCGAATAAAGAGTTCCCAGATACAGCTCAGGCGTTGGAAGATCTTACCCTGAAGGAGATTCAGAAAGAGGTAGCAAACCAGAAAGATGGAAGCGTTACATTTAATGGGATCACCTATACGAAGGGAACTGTTAAAGATAAGGATGGAAATGACACAGTTGTAGATGAAACCGGTAAATATGTATACAAACTGACAGAGATTGATGGCCAGCTTGATGGATATATGTATGCACAGAAACCTGTTTATATCTATGTAGAAGTCACTGATAATCATAACGGTACTCTGAATAAAACAGTTACATATCATACAATTGATACAACAAAAGATGCAGACACCGGAAAAGAGACCAGTGTGATTGGAGATGTAAATGAAGCTGTATTTACGAACACTTACACAGGAGGTAACACACTGCAGCTTGGCGCAGTAAAATCTCTGACGGGACGTAAAGCACAGAAAGGACAGTTTGAATTCAGACTGGAAGTATCTGATTCCCTGAACGGAACTTATAAAGCAGTTACCAAAGACGGAAAAGATGTTATCGCATCCAATAAAGAAGATGGAACGATCACCTTCCCAGAACTGGAATTTAAACATGCTTCGGGTGAGAAGGATATTTATGATATTGGTACTTATTACTTCCGTATCAGCGAGGTAAGAAAAGCACAGGATCCGGCTGGCTATACTTACAGCGGTGAGTCTTATATCGTAAAAGTAACAGTTGAAGACGCAGAAACCGGTTCTGACAAGCTGAAAACTACAGTGAGAACTATAGATGGAACCGGAGAACGTGAATATTCACCGGATACGCTCGTATTCCATAATACTTACAAAGCCTCCGGCAGCATTACCCTGAAGGGAACGAAAACTCTTTCCGGCAGTCCGCTTGTGAAAGACCAGTTCACCTTCGAACTTCTCGACCAGGATCAGAAGACGGTTCTTCAGACATTGAAGAACACAGCAGACGGAAACTTCGCATTCCAGCCGCTGACTTATGACCAGTCACTTACAGCAGCAACAGGATCTGCGGAGAAGACTTATTACGTACGCGAGACAGTCGCAGCTGCGGAGAAAGCAGACGGAATCACTTATGATTCCACATTGTACAAAGTAATCGTAACGATCAAAGACAAAGGTGACGGAACATTGTCAACCTCAAGCAAGATTCAGACAGTATCCGGAACCACAATAAAAGATGCAACAGCAATTAAATTTGCCAATGCTTTTGCAGGAACAGCTTCTATCACAAAGACAGCCGAGGACGGCAAGACACCGCTTCCAGGCGCAGAGTTTGAACTGTATGCAGCGAAAGCAAATGGCAGCGGCTATATTCTGTATGGCAAATACCCTTCCGACAGCAATGGTAAGATCAGCGTAAGCGGTCTCCCGGCAAACAGTTATTATTTCGTAGAATCCAAAGCACCGGACGGATATCTGATTCCTAAGGATGCAAATGGAAATCCTGTGAAATACAGCTTCATTATCGGAGTCAATGCCGGAGCAGGCAAGGTTGCCAATGCAGTGGCAGATTTTTCACAGACCGTTGTAAATGGTAAGGGATATGGTACAGTGGAACTTACCAAATACAATACAGCAGAGACTAAGACTCTTGCAGGAGCACAGTTTGCACTGTACGACTCCAATGGAAAACAGGTTGCAGTCCGCAGAAATGAGGATGGAAATTACACTTATTCCCTGACAGCTTCAGAGAATACAGAGACAACACTTGTCACAGGAAAAGATGGCAAGATCACGATCATCGGACTGATGTGGGGAAGCTATTACTTCCAGGAAACAACAGCACCGGACGGATATGTCCTTTCTAATGATAAGATTAGTTTCAAAGTAGATGCTTCTTCCTTTGATGCGAAAGGTAACCCGGTAACAATTAAGACAAAGGCAACAAACAAAGCAACTAGCATTACGATTGAGAAAGTGGATGAAAATGGAAACGCACTTGCGGGTGCATCCATGGCAATCCGTGATCCGCAGACACGACAGATCATTGAAACCTGGACATCAACTTCCGAGCCACATGTAATTGAAGGCGTACTGGCAGCAGGAAAGACTTATTATCTCTCCGAACAGCAGGCACCGAACGGTTACGAGATAGCGGCAGAGCAGGAATTTACAGTTCCGGCAGATGGCAAAGTTACGGTAACTATGACAGATAAGAAGAGTGACGGAAAAGAAGGCAGTGTCACAGTAACCAAGAAGATCAGTCTTGTAGACGAGGATGCAAATGTTGTAGAAGCTTTTGCAAAGGATTACACCACTTACATCGGAATCTTTACAGATCCGGCAGGCGAGCATCCTTATGGCGGCGCTTATCTGCAGACAGTTCAGATCCATAATGGCTCTTCAGGAAGTGTATCCTTTACAGGACTTCCGAAAGGAACCTATTATATATTTGAGACAGATGCAAATGGTACCCCGATCGCTTATGATGATTTCCAGACGGGAGATATCGGAAGCTTTATCTGTACAGTTGAAGATGGTGATGCAACTGTAAACGTGAAGAGTAAAAGCGATAACAGTGTGACACTTAACAACGTATATTATGACTTCCCGGATGGATTTGCTTATAATGGAACTATTAATATCACAAAAAATGTAATAAAAGATGGTGAATCTGCAGATGTGGACGATACGTTCTATGCAGGTATCTTTACCAAGGACGCAAATGGAACTTATGTCCTGCTCAACGGTATGGTTTATGAACTTCTTCAGAACGACACAATTACTGTGGATGTTCCTCTTGGAGGCGAAGATGGTTCAGAACCGGTTACCTATTATGTAATGGAAACAGATGAGACAGGAACCCCGATTGACAAAGATGTATTTGCTTATGAAGTAAGCGGAGAGGGAACCGTAAGTCTGGATAAAGATAATCTGGAAGGCGCGATTACAATCGTTAATACGGTAGATGAGGAAGAGCAGGTAACTCCGACTCCTACACCGTCAACACCATCAGGCAATACAACCACAACAACTTCCGGTGGAACAACAGCTCAGGTACACGAAAGTGACAGCAAGCGGGTAATCGGAGTCAAGACCGGTGATAACACCCCGATCGGTGCTTATGCAGCAGTTCTTGTAATCGCAGCCCTTGCCATTGCAGGCGGAATCTTCTACAAGAAGAAAAGAAAAAATGATAAATAAGTAACACCAGAGCGGAGTCCGTTTGCGGGCTCCGCTTTTCATATGTGCATAGTGACGTTCTGTTTGACAATCTCTCCACAGGTCCATATAATGAAATACAAGACATAACTGCCAGTCTGTAGAAAGGACTGGTAGTATATGACTTTACCATAAGCAGAGCGAGAGCGGGGGAGAGCTGCGTATGAAAAGATTTGATGATAAGAACGGCACAGATGATAAAAAGAAGCGAAAGCGGATTCTGTTTATGGCAGGACTGATTGCAGTGATCATCATTACAGCTGCATTATTTTATTTTAACAGTTTTGTGATGGAAACAGAGAATTCCAGAGCCAGAGATTCTCTGCTGGAATGGACAGAGCAGAATGCAGCACTTGTCGGAAGCCGGATTGATATGTACTATGATTTTCTGGAGTGTGCGGCAGATTATATCAGTGATATGCCTTTAGATGAAGTACAGACAGAGGAGATGCTGAGGGAGAAATTTCATCGTCACACAGAGAAGTTTGATTCGCTGAAGATTATCAGTGAGGATGGCCGTTGCGTGCAGGACGGACAGGCTTATTCCCTGAAAGAATACTTCCTGATGGCTATGTTAGGTAACAGGGGGCTGGCAGAAAATGGATATTCCTACGCGGATGGAGTGATATTGTCAGTACCTGTCAAAAATGAGGCACAGCAGATTAAGGGAGTGCTCTGTGGGACGCTTCCGTGCAGCAGTCTGGACGTATATGGACAGGCAGACCGGAGAAAAGGATATGCCGGTCTTTTTGTGACAGACAGAAGTGGGAAATATATTGTGCCTGATGGTGGCAATGACACTTTTGATAATGATTTCCTGACCTGGCTGGAGGGGCGTGAACTGAGTCTGCCGATTTCCGATATTAAGTCCCAGATGGACAGTGGATTCCGATATTACTTTGCGATTTCAGATGAAGATGGAGATTATATGGTGACTGCGGCACCTGTGGACGGTACGAAGCTGTTTGCGGTAACAATGGCTGATAACAGGTATATTCATCAGGCAGGACTCAGATATCGGATATGGGTATTTGTGATTACTCTGGTGATCATCCTGAGTCTTATAGCAGTTACTGGAGTTTATCTGTATTTCCGGCGTGAGGACAGAATCGCTATCCGCAATCTGAACCGTCAGTTTATGCTGAATGAGGAAACTTACCGCATCACAGCAAGGGAGAGTGACCTGTGCGTTTTTACTTATGATGTGGAAACAGAGCAGATACAGTTTCTGAATGACAAATATCAGAATCTGGGGCTGAATCAGTCAGAACTCAGCGTACCGGTCATGCTTCGGAAAATCAGGGAGATCAATCCGGAAACCTGTTCTGTGATCAGGGATATATTTGCCAGGGTAGATTCTGCTGAAGCTTTGCATTCACAGAAGGTGAAGGTGTGGGCAGGAGGACGTATGCGGTATCTGCAGGTCAAGACTACGAATCTGTACGATGAATCGGGAAAAGTGTCCCGTATGGTCGGCAGTATCGAGGATGTTACGGATATGGAGAATGATATGCTCAAGCTTCAGAAGGAGGCAAGGACGGATCTTCTGACAGGTGCCATGAACAGGGCAGCGGGCACATCTGCCATAAACCGGATGCTTGTGCAGGAACTTCATCCGGGATGTGTAAATACTTTTGCTATTGTGGATCTGGATAATTTCAAAACGCTCAATGATGTCATGGGACATATGTGGGGAGACAGGGCTCTCTGCGAGGTTGTCCTGATCATGAAGAAGCATTGCAGGGCTCAGGACATCGTCTGTCGTCTGGGCGGTGATGAGTTTGTGGTATTTCTGCCGGATATGACCAGGGAAACGGCGGAGGAGAGTCTGCGTGTACTTTCTGCGAAGCTGCATATTGATTATGTGAAAGAAAACCTGGAGGTAATGATCTCCGCATCTATGGGGATTGTTTTCTCAGATGGAAGAGATATCACTTTCCAGGACCTGTATGAGGAGGCAGACGGATGTCTGTATCAGGTGAAACGTACCTTCAAGGGTTCCTATCATATTTCAGACAGAGCCGACCGGGTAAAGGCAGATTAGGGAAGTTCTTGTAAAAAATATGTGATGAAATATAGGCATAAATAATAAGAAAAGACTTGACTTAGGCATGCTATGTGTGATAAACTTGACAAGCGACATGGAAGTTAGGTCTTTTTTTTATGCCCGAAAAGATGACGGATACATCGTCAGGCATGAGGAAAATGACCATGCAAATGAAAACACTGGAGGTGGAAGTTGTGCGCGTTAAGATTACATTAGCATGTACCGAGTGCAAGCAGCGTAACTACAGGAAACAAAGTAATCCAAGGTAACTGGACGAAACAGTTACTCACAGAGAATTGTGAGGTCAGGCTATGCAAGGAAATGAAAAATCTGCTGGCAAGAGCCAGAAGAAGAGTTGGTTTCAGGGACTTCAGTCAGAATTCAGGAAGATTGTCTGGACAGACCGCAATGAACTGATTAAGCAGACTATCGTGGTAGTTTGCGTGTCGATCGTGCTTTGCGTACTGATCAGCGTCATGGATTCATTTATTCTCGAAGGCATTAATCTTTTAATGAAATAAGGATAAGGTGATTGTATGTCAGAAGCGAAATGGTATGTTGTTCATACTTATTCCGGGTATGAGAACAAAGTAAAAGTCGATATTGAAAAAACCATCGAAAACAGACACCTGGAAGACCAGATCCTTGAAGTTCGTGTTCCGCTGCAGGAAGTGGCTGAGCTGAAAAACGGGGCTCTGAAACAGGTTCAGAAGAAAATGTTTCCTGGCTATGTACTTCTCAACATGGTTATGAATGACGATACATGGTATGTTGTCCGTAACACCAGAGGTGTGACAGGCTTCGTTGGACCAGGGTCCAAGCCGGTACCGTTGACCGAGGAAGAGATGCTTCCTCTTGGTATCAAGAAAGAGGAAATTCAGGTCGATTTCGCAGAGGGTGATACAGTTGTTGTCACAGGCGGTGCCTGGAAAGATACCGTTGGTGTTATCACTGCCCTTAATGTGCAGAAACAGACAGCAACGATCAATGTTGAACTTTTCGGCCGCGAAACGCCGGTAGAAATTAGTTTCGCAGAAATCAAACAGATGTAACAAGCAAAGGTAACAATATCGTGGGAGGGACCATAAACCCCCGCCAATACCACATAGGAGGTGCCGAAAAATGGCAAAGAAAGTAACAGGATATATCAAATTACAGATTCCGGCTGGTAAAGCAACTCCAGCACCACCTGTAGGTCCAGCTCTTGGACAGCACGGTGTAAATATCGTTCAGTTCACAAAAGAGTTCAATGCAAGAACAGCAGATCAGGGAGACTTAATCATTCCTGTAGTTATCACTGTTTATGCAGACAGAAGTTTCAGCTTCATAACCAAAACTCCGCCGGCTGCAGTTCTTCTTAAGAAAGCTGCTAAGATCAAATCCGGTTCCGGCGTACCGAACAAGACAAAAGTTGCTAAGGTTACTAAAGCTCAGGTTCAGGAAATCGCTGAACTTAAGATGAAAGACTTAAATGCAGCATCCCTACTATCGAAGTTCATATCCGTACAGGCTGCGATGGACGTCATGCAGACCAGCAGATCCGTGGTGCAGTAGTTCTGCCACATGGTACTGGTAAAAAAGTTCGTGTTTTAGTATTCGCTAAAGATGCTAAAGCTGAAGAAGCAAAAGCAGCAGGTGCTGAATTCGTAGGAGCTGAGGATCTTATTCCGAAGATCCAGAACGAAGGATGGTTAGACTTTGACGTTGTTGTTGCAACTCCAGATATGATGGGTGTTGTAGGTCGTCTTGGTCGTGTACTTGGACCGAAAGGTTTAATGCCAAACCCGAAAGCTGGTACAGTAACAATGGACGTTACTAAAGCAGTTCACGATATCAAAGCAGGTAAGATTGAGTACCGTCTTGATAAAACCAACATCATTCATGTTCCGGTTGGTAAAGCATCCTTTACAGAGGAACAGTTAAGCGACAACTTCCAGACGCTGATCGATGCTATCGTTAAGGCTAGACCAAGCACACTGAAAGGTCAGTATTTAAAGAGCGTTGTTATTGCTCCGACAATGGGACCTGGTGTGAAGATCAACCC
>QWCY01004849.1_pt1 | contig 13420 bp, 10 predicted proteins | sample 1972631 | NCBI WGS metagenome assembly QWCY01 (sample SAMN09866696, study PRJNA288562) | Human gut metagenome isolate pre1_stool, whole genome shotgun sequencing... | isolation source: gut | host: Homo sapiens | place: USA: California
GCTTCGATAAGTTTAGTTCTGATAGCAGCGTGCGGACAAGCTGAAGCACAAATACCGCATTGAATACAATATTCTGAATTCCAGTGCGGAACGCGAGGTGCTATACCGCGTTTTTCCAAACAAGCTGTTCCTGTAGGAATAACACCGTCAACTGACATTGCTGATACAGGAATATCATCACCTTTTTGTCTCATTGAAGGTTCAATGATTTTCTTAGCAAATTCAGATGCGTCATCAGGAATTAACTTAACATCTTCTGCAGCACAAACTTCATCTAATGAAGCAGGTACAACAACTTCCTGACAAGCGTCTACAGCGGCATCAATTAATGCTAAGTTCATGTTTACAACATCGTCGCCTTTTTTCTTAAAGGTTTTCTTAGTCATTTCTCTCATACCTTCAAGAGCTTGTTCAAACGGAATAATTCCTGAAACTTTGAAGTATGCAACCATCATAACTGTGTTTGCACCTTTACCGCGCAAGCCCGGCTGCTGTTCGATAAGAGATTCAGCATCTACATTGTAGAATTTGATTTTCTTGTCAATAATAGTTTTCTGCATATCTCTTGTTAAGTGAGAGAATGCTTCTTCTTTTGACCATGGGCTGTTAAGTAAGAACGTACCGCCTTCTTTAATACCTTTCAACAGGTCATATCTGCCGATGTATGCATGAGCTGAGCAAGATACAAAGTCAGGAGCTGTAATAAGGTAAGTAGATTTAATCGGTTTGTCGCCAAATCTTAAGTGAGAAACAGTTACACCGAAAGATTTTTTAGAGTCGTAAGCAAAGTATGCCTGAGCATCTTTGTTTGTGTATTGACCGATAATCTTAATAGAGTTTTTGTTAGCACCAACAGTACCGTCAGAACCAAGTCCCCAGAACATACAGTTTGTAGTTCCTTCCGGTTCTGTAACGATGTGTTCTTTAACTTCTAAAGATTTGTGAGTTACATCATCTTCGATACCAACTGTGAAACCATGGAAACCATTGTTTTCAGCATGTTTGTATACAGCTAATACCATTGAAGGTGTAAATTCTTTAGAAGATAAACCGTAACGTCCGCCGATAATTCTTATATCTTTACCTGCAAGAGCTGCAACTACATCCAGGTAAAGCGGTTCGCCGATTGAACCAGGTTCTTTTGTTCTGTCAAGAACAGTAACACGTTTTGCAGTTGATGGTAAAGTTTCTAAGAAACGTTTTACATCGAACGGTCTGTAAAGTCTTACTTTAACTAAACCGTATTTAGTACCGCGTTTAGCATTTAAGTATTCGATAGTTTCTTCGATAGTTTCGCAGCCTGAACCCATAGCAACGATTACGTCAGTAGCATCAGGAGCACCTGCGTAATCAAACGGATGGTATTGTCTGCCTGTTAAAGAAGCAACTTTATCCATGTATTCCTGAACAATGTCAGGAACAGCATCATAGTATTTATTAACTGTTTCACGACCCTGGAAGTAAACGTCAGTGTTTTGTGCACCAACTTTACAAATCGGAGCTTCCGGTCTCATTGCTCTGTTTCTGAATTCTTCAATATATTTGGGTTCAACAAGTTTAGCAATATCTTCATAAGAAATTTCTTCAATTTTATGAACTTCGTGTGATGTTCTAAAACCGTCAAAGAATTGCAAGAACGGAACTTTAGATTTGTATGTAGAAAGGTGAGCTACAAGAGCTAAATCCATTTCTTCCTGAACAGAGTTTGCAGCAAGCATTGCATAACCTGTGTTACGGCAGCCCATAACGTCTGAATGATCGCCGAAAATTGCTAATGATTGAGCTGCGATAGCACGAGCTGCAACGTGGATTACGTGCGGAAGCATTTCGCCTGCCATTTTGTGCATTACGGGGATCATCAAAAGCAAACCTTGTGAAGCTGTATAAGTAGAGGTTAAAGAACCTGCAGCCAAAGCACCGTGAACGGCACCGGCCGCACCTGCTTCAGATTGCATTTCAGCAACTCTCACTTCTTCGCCCCAGATATTTTTTTTGTGTTGAGACGCCCATTCATCAATCCATTCTCCCATAGTAGATGAAGGAGTAATCGGGTAAATTGCGGAAACTTCGCTTAATGCATACGCAATATGCGCTGCAGCGTAGTTGCCGTCAACTGTTATAGTCTTTCCTGGCATAATTACAAACCTCCTTATTTATATGCGCTATTACTTAATAACTATACCCTTAAATTTTAATACAAACAAAATATTTTGACAAAAAATAATTTCTAATTTATAATCGCTCTTGTATCAATTTTGTAATAATTAACCCCAAAATAGCAATGTATTTTATTCAAATGTTTTATATAAGTATGTGTGGAGTATCTGTAGAATGAAACTAAGTCAAAGAGTACTAAACGGATTAGGCAATAAAAAAGTCCCGCCGACAAAACCCAAAGAAAAAAATGTTATTGACGGTGTGACACGTGCTGCTAAAAAAATCCGTAAAAAACTCGGGGGGGGGGCAGCTTCTCCGCTTGAGCGTTCGCCGCAAAAAGATACCTATGTTTCTACTCATAAAAATGTTGAAACAAAAAAAGTTGATACAAAAAATTATCTGGGAAATTTTTTGGTAGATAAAAACCGAAAACTTGCCGAGATTTATAAAAATGATTTGGAACAAATTGCACAGGGTATTCCCGAAGTATCTTTTTACAGAGAGCTTAATGAAAGCTCTACTAAAGAACTTCCCTCTATTCTTGATAAGCTTGCAAACAGAACTGATCAGTATTCCGAACGCGGTTACAGCGGTGTAGTCAGAGATGGTGTGCGTGCAACTATCTTTATGCCTGATGCTAATAAGGGGTATACAAAAATTGTTAAGTCCATGGAGAAAAAAGGATATAAGGTTGCTAAAACTTTTGCCGAAGACAAGGATGGAAAAATTATTTTAGGCAAGGACGGTATGCCTAAAATGGTAGATGATATTGATGTCAGATTTGGTGACAATGCCGTACCTTCAGGGTATGAAGATATACAAATGCGCTTTGAAAAGGGCGGTAATCTTTATGAGCTTTTAATATTGCCGGGACCTAATTACCTTGCTTTTAAAAATAAAGAGCATAAACTTGTATTTGAAAATTTCAGGAAATATAAATCATTAGGTCTGACTAATGATGATGGTGCCAAACAAATTGTTAAGGCTATTCAAAAAGAATTTCACGGTTTGACAAAACGTCTTTATGCCGATGCTTTCCAAAGAGATATAGCAGGAAGTAAAAATGTTTCGTCTGTTATAACTTTTTCAAGTGAAAGTATTGAAGTGCTTAATAATCTGTTTAAATCGTTGAAAAATTTGTATTTAGGCAAATTTAATTCTTTGCCGCCAAGCAGACGTTCGAAGCCTGATTTTAAACTTACAAAAAATTATAAAAATTTAGATATGCTTGAACAAAACTTGCGTCAGGTTATGGAATTATATAAACCTATAGAGAAATAACGGCAACATTTTCTATGTGATATGTATGGCAGAACATGTCGAAAGGCTGTATACTTTCTATAATACATCCTTTTTCACGCAGATATTTTAAATCGCGTGCAAGTGTTGCTGGATTGCAGCTTACATAGATGATTTTAGATTTGGTATGCCGCAAAGTTTCATCTAAGGCTTCTTTTGTACAGCCTTTACGGGGAGGATCAAGAATTGTTATATCAAATTTTCTTTTTATTGATTTTAAATATTTCGTTGTATCTTCAGCGCAAAGTTCTACATTCGTAATTTTATTTAGCTGCAGAACCTCTTGAGCTTTTTCTATGGATGCATTGTTTTCTTCAACACTGATTACTTTTTCTGCAGCATCACTTACAGTTATTCCGAATGCTGCAATTCCTGCATAGGCATCCAGTACTGTCGGATTGTTCAGCTTTGAAACTTCTTCTTTCACATATTTAAAAATATTTTCTGCACTTTGTGGATTTACCTGAAAGAATGTGGATGCTCCTATTTTAAAAGTTTTATCTAAGATTGTTTCATACACAAAATCCTGCCCGATCAGGCATTCTGTTTTATTTCCCAGTATAATGTTTGTTTTTTTTGTATTATAGCTTACGCATACGCCTGTAACTGCATCAAATTCATTAAAGATTGTTTTCGCAAAATCATTCAGCCTTTCAAAAGTTTTTGATGCATTAATAACAAGCGTAACAAGAAGTTTGCCTGTTGATACGGAACTTCTGATTACGATATGACGCAAATCACCTGTATGTTTTTTCTCGTTATATCCTGAAATGTTAAATTCTTCGGCTTTACATCTTACAAAATCAATTATCTTATCACAAATTTCAGGCTGTATAGGGCAATATTTTATATTAACGATTTCATGCGACTGAGGTTTATAGTATCCAGCAAGAATTCTTTTTGAAACTTTTGTCTGCGAAACGGGACATTGTATTTTATGTCTGAACGCTTTTGTTTGAGGACTTGGTATCGGACTATTTACAGGAGTATCTATGTTTCCGATTGACCTCATTGCATCTTCGACAATCTGTTTTTTCAAGATAAGTTGATAATCATAATCTATAAATTGCAGCTGGCATGCTCCGCAGACTTTTTGCATAGGACAGACAGGTTTAACTCTGTGCGGTGAAGGCTTAAGTACCTCGATAGTTTTTGCATAGGCAAAATTTTTGTTAACCTTTGTAATCTTTATTTTAACTTCATCTTGAGGACAAGCATTTTCTACAAATACGACTTGACCGTCAACTCTGGCAATTCCTGTTCCGAGATTTGATAATTTTTCTATATTTACTGTTAGTTCATCATTTATTTTCATTTTTGTCTTTTTACATAAATTCTCAATGCCGGAAATAATTCGCTGTCATCTCCGTAATGTGAGAATGTAATTTTTCCGAATTTGTTAATATCGAGCAATGCCGTTATATAAGTTTTTTTTACATTTTGCGGCGAATATGAGTATTTATAAAATCCTTTTTTAGTATCATTGAGTATTAAATATTTCTTTTTTTCAAACGGCTTTTTATAAATTGTAATTTCGTTGTTTTTAAACTGTGATATTTTAATTATTTGTGCATCGGGAAAAAGTGTTTGTATATATTTTTCATTCAGCGGGGCAATATTAAAATATCCGTCGTTATAAACGTATTTTACAAATTTTAAGTTAGCGTTATCAACGCCTATGAAATCACCGTTATTGATAAATTCCATATTTGTAAAAGGTCCGATTGCAAGTTTGCCTTTGTTGTTGTAGTACTCCGAAAATCCGCCGGAACCTACAAACATTTTATACATAAGTCTTATGTCTTTAGGTGATGTTTGTTCAAGGCTCCATTTTTCGGTTTGGGGATTATAAAAAACGTATTGTTTTTCTTTAATGTAATCAAACGAATAAGCACTCAGGCAGGTAGAAAACAGAAGTAAAAATATTATTAATATCTTTTTCATACAACATATCTCCTTACTAAAAAAGACCTCTGTCAGAGGTCTTATATAAATGGTGGGCGTTAGAAGACTCGAACTTCTGACATCCTCCTTGTAAGGGAGGCGCTCTACCAACTGAGCTAAACGCCCTCAGCAAGATTTATATTAACTGAAACAAATTTCATTGTCAACAGTTTTTTCTAATTTTCTTTATCTTGTTGAATTTCATTTTGTTTCTTTTCATATTCTATTCTTTGTTTAACTTTTATTTCATGTTTTTCACCATGGCTCGGGTCTTCATGTTTATAGCTTTGTTCAGTCCACCATTTTGCCATATGATAAATCGGTCCGCGTTTGTAGGATTTATTTTCGGATTTAACTTTTTTTTCTCTGTGTTTTTTTATTTTTTGCGGTTTATCAGCCGATGTAACATCAGGTTTTGGCGGCGGCGGAACATCCGTATAATCAAGTAAATCAGCTTCATTAACAGCATAGGTTTCGGGGCTGATATAGCCTTCTTCCGCAAATGCAAGCGGTGCTGTGAGTAATAATATAAACAGTAATAATTTTTTAATCATGCTTACCTCTTTGCTTTAAGAATACGGACATCTTGAAATAATGTTTTTCCCGTGTGAGTCAAGTCCGCCTGTTTTTATAAGGTTGAATTTTGCAGCGGCTTCGTCAATTTTGCTCTGCCATTTTTGATAATATTCTCCTTCATAAGATTGGTAGCAGCCTTCATAAAATAAAGCTTTATCTTTTCCATGCTTTTTAAAATATTCAAACAGTATTGAATAAAATTCGGGACAATAAGCTTTTGTTCTTGCAGGATGTGCAATGGACATTACACCTGAATTAAGCTCCGAAACAAATTCTACGGCATCTTCAAAAGATGAAAATGGTTCAAGCATGTTTCCGATTGAAGGGTGAGCCTGCATATAAATTTCTCTTGCTATTTGAATTCTTTTTTCAATATTTTCTGGAATATCAGGCAGCTCTTGCCCTGTATACATTTCCAGTGCTTTTTTGTAAATTTTATAATACGGTTCATTTCCTTTAAAAAGATACTTGAATTTTTTTATAGGCATGTCATATGAAAATTCAGCATCAGGTATGTAGTAATCGAGCAGGATTTTTCCTGCCGTGTATTTTTTCAGCGGGTGTGCAACTTCATCCTGACCTTTTGCAATCATAATATGACATTTTGAAGCTTCCTCAATATTAAAATCATAATCCGGAAGTGCTTTATTAAGCCTGTATATAGTATCTTTTGACAGTTGTAATTTTAATTCCCGTTTTGTTTTAAGATAGCTGTCAAGCTTTTGGTCATGCGGATTTATTCCGTACACAAGAAGATGAACTTGAACGGGCTTTGTCTGGTTGGGAAAATTTATTCCTATTGTTGAAATTTCTACTCCAAAGCAAATATTTACATGATTATAGTTTTCTATAAGTTTTTCGGCTTCTTTAGCGCCGTCAATTGTGTCATGATCTGTTATTGCAATAAGAAAATCATTAGTTTTTTCGGATAATTTTTCTGCATTGTCTAACAGTTCGCTAACAGTCATTGTACCGTCAGAGTATTGTGTGTGTATATGAAGATTTGCCTTGAAATCCCCGGAATTCAAATATCTTAAATCATGCGTATCCAGCACGTTTAAATCTTTTCGTTCTCCCGGTTTAAACGAGATCTCAGAAAAGTTTTTTACGCGTTTTATAAAATCTTTTTCATTTACAATTCCCATAATTCATATTTTACACAAAACAAAGATTGAAACAAAATTACTAACCTTACGTCAAAAATAATAAAAGTGTGACAATTTGTAGAAGATGAGGGATTTTAATGGCTGTAACAAAATACTTGGAAGAAGATTTGTATAAGGATTTTAAAACCGAATATCAGGATGACGCTGAATTTATTGAGCTGGAAGATGACGATATTGAAGAACCCAGAACTTTTAATTCGATTTCAAATGATGATGATATTTTGCAAATGTACTTAAAAGATATAGGAAAAGTGAAGTTATTAAATTCAAAAGAAGAAAAGGCTTTAGGCAGACAGATTAAGGAAGGCAAAAAATCTCAGGCTGAAATCGCAAAAAGAAAACTTGTACAGGCAAATTTACGTCTTGTTGTAAGTATTGCAAAAAAATACATAGGACAGGGAGTATTGTTTATGGATCTTGTTCAGGAAGGTTCACTCGGACTTATAAAAGCTGCGGAAAAATTTGATTATTCAAAGAATTTTAAATTTTCAACCTATGCAACCTGGTGGATAAAACAGACTATTATAAGGGCAATATCGAATAATTCCCGAACAATAAGAATACCTGTACACATGACAGACAAAATCAGAAAATATAAAAGGATGTATACTACATTATCTTTTGAACTCGGTCGTGAACCTACGGATTTGGAAATTGCGGAGGGACTGGGGATTACAACGAAACAACTCATGACAATTAAAAAATCAATTATAAAAGAGCCTATAAGCCTGGAAACTCCTGTAACGGATGATTTGAACGTCGGAGATTATATTGAGGATAAGTCATATCGTTCACCTGAAGCTCAAACAAAGAATAATGCATTAAAAGGAAGTATAGAAGATTTACTGGCGGCTTTATCTGAGAGAGAAAAAAAGATTATAACCTGCCGTTTCGGGATTAATGGAGAGATGCCGAAAACGCTCGAACAGTTAGGTGAGATAATGGGATATTCAAAAGAAAGAATAAGACAGCTTGAGGATTCCGCATTATCAAAAATCAGAGAGAAGAAGGAATTACAGCATTTTAGAGATTTTATTGAAGATTAGGAGCGTAACCGCTCCTTTTTTATTGTAAAATTAATGATTTTGCAAATTCCATCGACTGTTCGTTAATCTCCCCGCCTGCAAGTTCCGCAAGTGCTTTAATCCTGTTTTCTCCTGTCAAAACATAAACTTCTACTTTTGTTTCATCACTCTGGGATTTTCTTACGTAGAAATGTTTATTTGCTTTTGACGCAATTATCGGCTGGTGAGTGATTAATATAATCTGATGGTATTTGGAAAGTTCAACTATTTCATCCGCAACGCTTTGTGATGCTTTACCGGAAATTCCTGTATCAATTTCATCAAATATAACCGTATTAATGTCATCACTCTGTGCAAAGATAGATTTTATGGCAAGCATTACCCGTGAAATTTCCCCGCCTGATGCTGTTTTTGCAAGCGGTTTTAAATCTTCCGAAACATTTGTGGAAATTAAAAATTCCACGTTATCTATACCGTCAGAGCTTAACTCTTTTGGCTGTACGGAAATTTCAAATCTTGCTTTGGGAAGTTCTAATTTTTCAAGTTTTTCCTGGATTAATACAGAAAGAACCTGTGCATAATTTTTTCTGTTTTCGCTTATATCTGCTGCTGTCTGTTCAAGTTCTTTGCGGACTTTTTCAATTTCCGCTTCCAGTTCTTCTATATTTTGTGTTGAAAATTCAATTGCATTTAATTCTTTTGATAATTTTTCGAATGTTTCAAGCACTGTTTCCAATGTTCCGCCGTATTTGCGTTTTAATTTATCAAGAAGATACAATCTTTCCTGTATTTCGTTAAGCCTTTCCGTATCGTTATCAAGGCTCTGGCTGTAATCTCTTAATTCGCTTCCCGCATCTTTTAATCTTTCAATCGTATCAATAAGATTACTTTCAAGTTCTTCAAGATTTTTGTCCATTGATGCTGCTTTAGAAATATTTTGTTTTATTTTTCCGAGAGCTTCCATTATCGAACCGTCATCGCCGTTGATTGCCCAGTAAGAAGTGCCTGTAAGCTCCTTTAACTTTTCGGCATTCTCAAGAACTTCCAATTCCGCATTTAAATCTTCATCTTCTGTCGGGCTTTGAATATTTGCACTGTCTATTTCATTTATTTGAAACTGCAAAAATTCAATTTGATTTTCTGTCATATCAGATGCATTTTTTAAATTTTCAAGCTGAGCCTGAAGATGCTGATATTCTTTAAATTTATCTTTGTATCCTTCAAGTTTTGTTCCATAAGATTCTTTTGCATAATTATCAAGCAGGTTAATATGGTGTTTAGGCTGCATGAATGCATAAGTCTGATGCTGTGAATGAATGTCAAGAAAATATGCTTTAAGCTGTTTTATAAATTCCTGATTAACCAGTGTTCCGTTAACTCTTGAGCGAACGCCGTTCTGTGTAATTTCTCTGGTTAAAACTATTTCTTCTCCAAAGTTATCAACACCGTTTTCTTCAAAAATTTTTGTTAAATCATGTTTTGTGTTTTCGATTACAAGTTCAATGACAGCTTTGTCCTTGTCATGTTTGATAACATCTTTAGAAACACGCGGAGCAAAAGCTATATCTATCGCATTAATCAAAATACTTTTACCAGCACCGGTTTCACCTGTTATAACATTTAGACCGTTGTCAAAATTTGCGGTAAGTTCGTCAATTAATATATAATCTTTTATCCTTAGCTGTTTTATCATATTTTATGCTCTTTTTAATTCGTACACTCTGAATTCGCTTGCATCGAGCTTGTCAAAATGTAATGTTGATGTTTCTGTATCAAAAGCTGATGAAACAAATTCATCTCCGTCAATATAATATTCTTTTTGTATTACGTAATCAGACGGAAGATTTATTGTTTTATCGGTTACCGGCTGACCATGCATAATTTCTGAATAACTTTTATTGTCTTCATCAAACATTGTTACGCGTTCATTTGTATATTTATAATTAGAAACAACAAGGTAAGCTGTTTTCTCCGGAACTTTAGATATAATCCATGCTGCAAAACCATCATCGTCCTGAACAATTATTTGAGCTTCGCCGTCGCAAATAATTCGGTTATTTTTTACAAACATATCTATTGCGTTAAATTTTTTGTAAAAGTCATAATGCTTTTCTCTCGGCATTGAAATTTCTTCACCTATAACGCTTTCAATTCCGCGTTTTGTGAAACTTTCATCCCCGTCAACATAAAGCATCGGGCGTTCTGCAAATTTCCCTCCGGGCAGGAATTTATACTTAAACCATTTATAGATAGCTCCATTTTCGCCTAACTGTCCGGGGTACTGGTCAATACACCTGAATTCGCCGTCTTGATTGTTATAAGTTTTTAAAATTGAAAGTTTTTCACCGCTTTTGAAGTTAATATTGTAATTTGCCAGATGCTGGTTATCTTCCGTAATCTTTTCAGGAGTTTTTTCGCACTGTGAAACGATGTCATTACCCCATAAAAGATCAAAATGCATTCCTTTATGATATTCCTTCAGGAAATCATCCCATAACATATATTCGGCAAGTGTGCCGAAATAAGGAATTTTGCTTTTTAATGTCTTATTAAGTTTGTTCAGTACAACTCTCGGTGCCCTGTAACTTATAGGGCGTCCGTTTGTTTCTGAAACCTTGTCTACAATATGGTCAATATGGTCAACTCTGTAACCGTCAAAATTATATTCTTTTTGCAGATTCACCATATAATCAACAAAGTAGTCAACCACCTGAGTATTAAAGCTTCCGTCTTCAAGGCAGCAGAAGTAATACGGAGTTTGGCAGTCAAGGTTTGCAAAATTAGTAACGTCTTCTCCTTTATAATCATAATGTTTAAATGTCGGGTATCCACCGCATTCACTCATTTTGTCATACACAGGTACTCCTGCTGAACACCATGCTCCCCCCGGGGCAGGCCATAAACCTTCTTTTATTAATTCCTGAATGGTTTCAATTTGTTTTGTAATATCATCTTCGCTAAGTTTTTGATTTACTTTAAAGCCATGTATTTTTGCAACAATATCTCTGGCACGTTTATGGATTTTTTCCTGATTTGTTTTTTTCATCATGGCGTTTGAAAGTTCTTTTTTGGCTTCGTTCATCAAACTGTCAAACGTATCGTAAATATTTTTATAATGTGAGCTTAAATCTCCCGAGGTGCCGTTTTGAGAATCTTTATAAATATTTTTAACAAGTTCGACATCTTCATCATCAAATGATTCGGGCATGTTTTTTGCAATTCTGTCAATATTTTCATTGAGTTCTTTATTTAAGATATTAATATCAAACCATCTTGCAATTTCAGGGTTTGCAAGAACGGCTTTTGAAAAACGTCCTGTCTGCGGAAGAATATCATAAATTACCGGATGTCCTGCAAGCTGTGCAAGCATTATAAATGTTTGAACCTGTTCTTTTGCATTAAGACCTGTAATTTTTTCTATATTCTCATCAAAAAGCTTTTCGCTTATTTCCGAGCTTTTCGGCAGATAAGCACATCCGAATTCTCTCGGGTGAAAAGGTATTAAATATATTGTTGTATTAAAAATATTGTTTTGAAGATTACCGGTCGGAAGTATTAAAAGCTGGCGTAGCCAGTCCATAAATTTACCTGTTTCTGCGGTTTTATTTCCGTCTCCAAGTCCTGCAAGATTTATAAGTTTAATGTTGTGCCCTTCTTTTTGAATCCATGATGAATTTTTTACATTATTCCTTGCAAGAACGCTTATTTTATCATTTGAAAATTCAAATTCGTTATTTTTTAAAACCCCGTTATCTTTCCATTTTAATTCAAGACCGAACAAAATTTCTTCGGGAGTAAGTTCTTCCAGTGCTTTAATATATGGATAAGGAAGATATCCGTATTTTTGTATCATACTGCTTAATTCCTGTTTTCTTTCGTCGGAAATTTTGTCAGACGGATACGCTTTTTTTAAAGCGGAATAAATCTTATTTAACTTAATATATCTAGGTTCCTGACTGCTATTCTTTTTTCCGAAGATAAATTCCAACATTTTTACACTCCCTTATACTATAATTATTATAAACATATTATAGCATGATAAATAATTTTAGTATAATTTGAATATTAATTGTATTTTTTACAATAATATTGCCCACATGGGTAATGGATTAACACTTATAGATATCATTAAATAATTTTGTCGAAAAAATGTAGAAGCAATTTGTTATGAAAGTGGGGTAAATTAATGACACAGAAAGCGGCAGAAATTCAAACAAAACCAATCAGCGTAATTATTGTAGAAGATTTTAAGCTTACAAGAGTCGGCCTAAGATGCGCATTAAATGCTAATGACGATATTAACGTAGTTGCAGAAGCCGAAGATGCTGTTGAAGGTTTAAAACTTATTGAAAGACATAAACCTGATGTTATCTTAATGGATTTGGGCTTGCCAGGCATGAACGGTATTGAAGCTATGATTAAATGTAAAGAAATGATGTTTGATTCAAAAATTATTGCCTTGACCTCACATGACAGATGCGAAGAAGTTATTGCCGCTTTAAGTTCCGGAGCAAGTGCTTATTGCCTTAAAGATATTGATCCGAATAAATTGGCGGATGTCGTAAGAGATGTTTCAACGGGTGTGTGCTGGATTGATCCTATGGTTGCACAAATGACTTTAAATTCTTTACCTAAAATTGATAATATCGGAATTCTTCCGAGCAAATCAAATGCTGACGGTCGTGTTCCTTTGACTGAAAGAGAATTTGAGGTATTAAAACATCTTGTTTCCGGAAAAAGCAACACTGAAATTGCTAAGGAACTTATTGTAAGTGTTCATACTGCAAAAGCTCATGTTTGCTCAATTTTGCAGAAGATGTGCGTAAATGACCGAGTTCAAGCTGCTGTAAAAGCTGTTAAGGAAGGAATGGTTTAATTTTAACTTTCAATAAAAAAGCCTCTCTTTTTAGAGAGGCTTTTTTATTTGATTACTTTTCAATCTTTTTTAACTCTATTTTGTATTTGAGAATATTAAGTATCAAAATGAATTCTTCATATTTAAGAGTTTTTCTTGCAAGTTTATCCGAAATAGATTTCATTGTATATTTTCTGCCTGATATTTTAGTCATTTCAACTGCTAATTTGGTCATTGTAAAAGCTTCACGGGCAAGCAAAGTTTTTACCTCTTCTTTCACTGACATATTTACCTCCCTTTAATAAAAATAAATAATAATATTGACTTATGGGAACATATGTGTAAAAATAAGGATATATAACTATAAATAAGGAGTAAAATTTAGATATGTTAAGATG
>QWCY01004878.1_pt1 | contig 13308 bp, 10 predicted proteins | sample 1972631 | NCBI WGS metagenome assembly QWCY01 (sample SAMN09866696, study PRJNA288562) | Human gut metagenome isolate pre1_stool, whole genome shotgun sequencing... | isolation source: gut | host: Homo sapiens | place: USA: California
TGATGCTCTTTATATGGTGGTAGATAAGATTAAATCGGACAAGCAGTTAGGAGAGGAGTTGGAGACCCTACTTCGTGAATCCGGTTATGACGTAAATCGTTTGAATGGTACTCGAAAGTTAGTTCTCATTACCGGACATCGACGAGAGAATTTTGGCGAAGGCTTTATTTCAATGTGCAGAGCAATAAAGGCCTTGACTGAGAAGTATCCGAATGTTGATTTTGTTTATCCGATGCATTTGAATCCAAATGTTCGCAAACCTATTCACGAAGTATTTGGTGAAGATTTATCCAATTTGGATAATATGTTCTTTATAGAACCATTGGAATATCTTTCGTTTGTTTATTTGATGGAGAAATCTACCATTGTTCTTACTGATAGTGGAGGTATTCAGGAAGAAGCGCCGGGACTTGGTAAACCTGTTTTGGTTATGCGTGATACCACGGAGCGTCCGGAAGCTTTAGAAGCGGGAACAGTAAAACTGGTTGGCACGGATTATGATAAGATTGTAAATGAAGTTTCTGCTTTACTGGATGATATGGATTATTATGATAGGATGAGTAAGGCTGTAAATCCGTATGGGGATGGGTTGGCGTGTGAACGAATTATAAGAAAAGTAGAAGATTTTTGAATAGTAATATGCAGTTTTGTATATTTTAATCTAAATATGACAACTTAATAATAAGCATGCCGATAAAACAAAATTTTATATATAATAGTATTTTAACTTTATCTCAATACATTATAGCTATTATTGTGTTTCCCTATGTTTCGCGCGTTTTGGGAGTGAATAATATTGGTATTGTTGGATTTATAGACAATACTATAAATTATTTTTCTTTATTTGCTCTTATGGGGATAAATTTAGTAGGTGTGAGGGAGGTTGCAAAATCTAAATTTGATGATCAAGAGTTGTCCTTAACTTATTCTAAACTTTTATATCTTACAGGAGTATTAACTACAATTGTGCTATGTATTTATATTGTCGTAATTCTCACTGTGCCTCAATTCAAAGACTATAAAACACTCTTTTATATCGGAGTAGCAAAATTAATAAGTTTGTCGTTTGTTATAGAATGGTTTTATAGAGGGGTTGAGAAATTTAAGTATATAGCAGTCAGAGGATGTGTTGTTAAATTATTATATGTTCTACTTGTATTTTTTCTTGTTATTGAAAAGGAGGATTACATTATTTATTTTATATTGACTGTATTGATGTTTGTTGTGAATACTGTCATAAATATATTTTATGCAAGAAAATGGGTACGTTTTTCATTTGCTTGTTGTTGGAAGATAAACTCTCTTTTAAAACAGGTATTGGTTTTAGGGGTTTATCCTATTTTGACCTCTATGTATACGACCTTCAATGTAATGTATTTGGGATTGGTATCAACTACTACTCAAGTGGGATACTATTTTACTGCTTTGAAAATTTATACTATTATTTTAGGTCTTTTCTCTGCTTTTACGGGAGTAGTAATGCCCAGAATGAGTTCGTTATTAGCGCAGAATAATAGATCTGAATTTGATAGAATCATTAATATTTCTTTCAATATATTGGTTACATTTTGTGTACCTATTGTAATTGTAAGTATACTTATAGCTCCACAAATAATAGAATTATTATCTGGAACAGGATATAAAGGTGCTATTCTTCCCATGCAGATTATAATGCCGTTAGTATTAGTTGTTGGTGTGTCACAGATATTAGTACATCAGGTATTAATACCTATGCGTTTGGATAAGATTGTATTGCATGCATCTATTATCGGTTGTTTTACTGGCTTGCTTTTTAATGTGTTATTTGTAGAAATATATGGCTCCATAGGGACTGCCTTTGTACTGGTTTCATCCGAATTGTTAGTAACTTTATATTATGTATATAAAATTTGTCAGTCAAAAATAGTACAGATACCTTGGAAACTTTTTCTTTGTAATTTCCTAGGCGCTGTTCCATATCTTATTGTTTACTATTTTTGTGCTGAACTGTTTTATTCTTTTTGGACTATGTTAGTAAGTTTCCTATTTGCATCGGCTGTACTGTTTTTTGTCATTCAAATTTTATTTCTGAAAAATGAAATAATACTTAATTTATTCCATATAAAAATAATAAATAAGTAAATTGTTTTAATTGTATAAATAGCTAATGCAAACTTGTTCTGTTGTTATTCCTGTTTATAAGGTATTACCAAATGAAGATGAATTAATATCTTATAGTCGTTGTTTGTTTGTTTTGAGAGAATATGATATTGTTATAGTTTCTCATAAAGAGTTGGATTTATCATTTTATATAAATTATGCTCGCCAATATGGTAAAGAGATATCTGTTTACTATTTTGATAAATATTATTTCAAAGGAATCAGTGGCTATAATCTTTTGATGTATACAAATGCATTTTATAAGCGTTTTATAAACAGTGAGTATATTCTTATTTATCAATTGGATGCATATGTCTTCTCTGATCAATTGAAGTTTTGGTGCTCAGGAAAATATATTTATATAGGTGCTCCTATACTGAGAGAAGATATAAATCAAAAGAAAATATATTACGGTTGTAATGGTGGGTTTTCACTGCGGAAAATAAATGAATTTTTAACTATATATGAAACAAATTGGTATAGAAAATATGTGAATGTACATATTAATCAGACTCGGGCAAAATGGCTTGGTTACTTAAAAATTCCTTGTTTTCTTGTAGCCGCATTTATAGCTAAACATAATATCCGTTTGGTATTACCGAGATCAACGAAACAAGAGGATCAGTTTTGGTCGGATGTATTTACCTTGCCACCTTTAAAAGAAGCTTCTAATTTTAGCTTGGAGAAAGAACCATCCTATTGGTATAAGGAAAATCAAGGAATTTTGCCATTTGGATGCCATGCTTGGGAGAAATATGAGAAGACAAGTTTCTGGATGAAGCATATAGAAGGTATAAAAGAATGAGTAGATATCTATCATATTCCACTTTAGCGACTTATAAAAATGTAATTGTATTTTTTTTAATCTTATTACTACTCACAAGATTTTATCCATTGGCTCTGGCTACCATCTTCTGGGAGAGTAAGAAAAATTTAGTTGCAATAATATCTTTATTTGTACTTTTAATTGTTTTTTTTTCTCGGAAAAAAATAACACTTCCAAACCGGAACTTCAATTTTTCAATGTTAATTGTTGGTGGCTGCTTGTTATTGCATTCTGTTATTTTTTCTACTGGTTCTTCAATAACTGTATTGATTTGGGGGCTACTGCCATCTTGGTTCATCGTTACATTACTTATAAATATTATTCCTTTATCTACTTTTCTTTCCTATTATATACGGTTTCAACTATTTTCTCTTGTATTGATTGTTATTGGACTGATTCTTCTGTCTTTGAATATTTTGCATATGTATTCATATGTACAATTAGAGGGTGAAACCATATTGTGTAATTATTTGCTTTTTTTTTCGAAGAAGATTGATTTCATAAATGAGCAGTTTGTTAGACCTACAGGCTTTTATGATGAACCGGGTAGTTTAGCATATATTACCATGTTATTATTGTTGTTGAATAAAAAGTATTTTGATAATAAAAAAGTAGAATTTGCATTACTCTTTTTACCTATATTTTCAACCTCTTTTGCACACATTGTTACTTCTTTGGTTTATATTCTATTTTTTTATTTGAAAATAAAAAATATAAAATGGCTTTTTGCTTTTTTGATATTTGGCGGCGGTGTTTTTGCTTATTTTACTTCTTATGAAACAGATAATGCAACTTGGATGGCTGTTGATGCGTATACAATTGGGCGTATTGAAAAAGTAATGGAAGGAAAAGATACATCAAGAGCTGGTGGGTTTGAACAAGGTCCTCAGGCCTTTTCAAAACATCTCTTGGGTACATCTCCTGAAAATTTAGAGAAAGAGTTTCCCCATATGGAAGTGGAAGTCATTTGGTATCCGTTAGCTGTGTATGGTATATTTGGATTTATTTTTTATTATTTCCCCTTTTTTTTTATTGCATTTCGGGATATGTTACATTTTAGAACTAATTTGGTTGAATTGAAATTTTTAATAATTCTATTATTGAATTTTATCCAAAGACCATTTTATCTAACCCCTATATATATAGTATTGATATATATATTATTTTATGATAAAACTTTAATTTCAAGAAATGAAATGGATTTAATTAGAAGATAAATATGAAAATATCTATTGTTACAGTAGTATATAATGATGTTTGTGGCATAAGAGAAACTATTAATAGTGTGTTGGAACAATCTTATGATAATATTGAATTTATTGTTGTAGATGGGGGATCTACTGATGGAACTATTCAGGTGATAGAAGAATATTTTAATCAGATCGCTTATTTTATAAGTGAACCAGATCGAGGAGTTTATGATGCAATGAATAAGGGGGCAAATGTTGCAACAGGAGAGTGGATTATATATATGAATTCAGGAGATTGTTTCTTTGAGAAAGATGTACTGGCAAAAATATTTGTAAATTCGTCTAAACTTCTTTTAAATGTTGATGCCATATTCTCTGATATGGTATGTAGTGAGAATAGTCGGGTGATAAAAGCTCGTGGATTATTAAAGATATGGATTGGAAATCCTTGCAGTCATCAATCCTTTTTTGTAAAAACTCACCTAATGAAAGAAAGACCGTTTGATTTAAAGTATGTCGTGTCAGCCGATTATGATTTTATTTATAATTTATATTATAATAAATGTAGTTTTTTATATTTGAAAGATATTGTAATTGCTAAATGTATAAGTAGCGTAGGGCTTTCTAAAACACATTCTCCATATATTATATTAAGGGATAGTTTTCTAATAACAAAGAAATATGCGAATAACTATCATATATTGTGTAAATTTATTTATTGTGTTTCGGCTTATATTTTAGCGAAAATAAGAAAATTTTGAATGAACTTAAATTAGTTTGAAAGCATTAGAATAAATGAGGGAAAAAATATTACTAATAGGGAAGCGCCCTTTACCTATAGGAGGTGTGACTATTCATGTTGATAGGTTAGTTACTATGCTTGAGAAATTAGAAATGCCGTTTTCTTTTTATAATTTAAAGTTCTTTTCTGTTATCTCCTTGACAAATGCTATTTTGAAGCATAAATATGCACATTTACATTCTTCATCATCTATTTTTAGATTGTTTTTTTCACTAATGTGTATATGTACTCATACTAAATCCATCATAACAATTCATGGGAATCTTGGCCGTTTTTCATTTGTTTATAATTTGATGGATTATATGGCGGTATGGTTGTCCGATTACCCTATCGTAATTAACCAAAATAGTTATTTAAAAGCATTTAAAATTAATAAGAAAACACTTCTTATGAGTGCTTATATACCAAGCATGTCTAATGAAAAATTGAGTAATAATATCGTTGGCATGATTGAAAAAATGAAAAGTAGATATGAGTTCATTTGTATATCGAATGCTTATAATTTTTCTTTGGGAAAAGATGGAGAGGAAATCTACGGTATTACAGAATTAGTGACTTTTTTTAGAGAAGAAAACGAATATGGTTTTGTATTATCTGATCCTTCTGGAGAATATTCAAAACGATTTATAGATGTCCCAGATAATATTTTTATTATTAATAAGCCGCATCCTTTTGTAGAAGTTCTTAAATATGTAGATTGTTATATTCGATATACATCTACGGATGGAGATAGTTTATCTATTCATGAAGCTATAGATAGTGGATCGTTTGTTATTGCAACAGATGTTGTTGATAGACCTACTGAAGTAATACTTGTACATAGAGGGGATTTTATTGAATTGAAAAAGAAATTACATTTTTTATCTACTGCTGTACAAAAAGATAAAACAGATATATCACGAGATTTAAATACTGTTGATATAGTTAAATTTTATAATAAATGTGTTTTTAAATGATCATCTATAGATAATGAAACAAATTATTCAAGATATGAAATCCGGGCAAACTATGCTCGAAGAAGTTCCGTCGCCACAAGTGAAGTCGGGCAGTGTATTAATTAAGACTTCAAGATCTTTGGTATCTTTAGGTACTGAACGAATGCTTGTAGAGTTTGGTAAAGCCAATCTGATAGAGAAAGCTCGTCAACAGCCGGACAAAGTAAAGCAAGTGTTAGATAAAATAAAAACGGATGGTTTGCAACCTACTTTGGAAGCCGTGTTTAATAAACTTGGGCAACCTTTACCTTTAGGTTATTGCAATGTAGGTACAGTTGTGGCCATTGGAAAAGGGGTTACAGAGTTAAAGGTTGGAGATAGGGTAGCCTCTAATGGGCAACATGCCGAATTTGTTTGTGTTCCTAAAAATTTGGTGGCAAAAGTTCCAGATAATGTAACGGATGAAGAAGCTGCATTTACGGTGATAGGTTCGATAGGATTACAAGGTATCCGATTGTTAAATCCGCAATTAGGAGAAACGGTAGTTGTAACAGGATTGGGACTGATTGGACTGATAGCTGCACAATTATTGAAAGCAAATGGTTGTAAGGTTATCGGAATAGATTTTGATGAAGAGAAAATACAACTGGCACGGGCAAAGGGGATTGTTGCTATAAATCCGGCTAAAGGGACAGATCCTGTAAAATTTGTAATGGAAGAGACTGATCAGATAGGTGCAGATGCTGTTCTGATAACTGCTTCTGCCAAAACGAATGATGTCATTCATCAGGCCGCTGAGATGTCTCGTAAGAGAGGACGTATAGTACTTGTCGGGGTGATAGGTCTCGATATACGCAGAGATGATTTTTATAAGAAAGAGCTCACTTTTCAGGTGTCATGTTCATATGGTCCCGGACGTTATGATGAAAATTATGAAAATAAGGGAATTGATTATCCGTTGCCTTTTGTGAGATGGACGGAGAAGAGAAATTTTGATACGATATTGCAAGCTATCTCAATGGGTAATTTGGACGTAAAGTCGTTGATTACGGAAGAGGTAGAATTGAAAGATTATAATTTGATTTATGGTGATATGCGTAAGCATGGCTCCATTGCTTCTATTATTAAATATCCGGAAGATACGGAAGCAGATTCTGTTATTGATGTGAACTCTTCTACTTTTTCGGCTTCTGCCGGTCAGATAGGGATAATAGGGGCAGGTAACTTTACTTCTGCAACAATGATTCCTGCTTTGATGAAAGCCAAAGCAAAGATAAGATACATTGCCAGTGCTCAAGGGTTATCTGCTAAAATATTGGCAAAGAAATCAGGTGCTTTGAAAGCAACTTCTGATTATAAAGAGATTTTGTCAGATAAGGAGGTAGATTTAGTGATGATTACAACCCGGCACAACTTGCATGCTTCTATGGTATTGGAGTCATTGCAAGCCGGCAAAAGTGTTTTTGTTGAGAAACCTTTGTGTTTGACAGATCAGGAGTTGCAGGAAATTACGAATGCTTATAAAAAGGTTAGTGGAAAGGGGATTACGTTAACTGTTGGATTTAATCGTCGCTTTTCTCCTTTTGCTCAGAAAATGAAACAGTTATCTGGACAAGGAGTCAAAAATATAATAGCCACTATGAATGCCGGTTTTATTCCATCAGATGTGTGGGTGCATGATTTGGAAGTAGGAGGAGGGCGTATTATTGGAGAGGCTTGCCACTTTATTGATTTGTGTTCGTACCTGGCTGATAGTAAAGTTGTATCTGTTTGTATGAATTCGATGGGGGTAACTCCTGCTGAAAATACAGATAATGTGAGTATCATATTGAGATATGAGAACGGATCAAATGCTGTGATAAACTATTTTGCCAATGGTAGTAAAGCTTATTCGAAAGAAAGAATAGAAGTGTACTCACAAGAAAAAACACTGGTTTTGGATAACTGGAGAGAGTTAAGAGGATATGGATTTAAGGGGTTCAGTAAAATGAAAAGCACGATGGATAAAGGACACGCTGCTCAGTTTGCTTTGCTGAACGAAAGACTCATTAAAGGAGGAGAGGAACTGATTAGTTTCGATTCTATTCTTAATACTACTAAAGCTTCGTTTGCTTGTATCGAAAGTTTGAAGCAGAATAGCTGGATAGAGGTCAAGTGATGAATCGACTCAATCTCTACTCCCAGATATTGAAAAATATGGGAGGAAGATATTTTTTATTTCGTGCCTCTTATGAAATGCAGCGTAAATCGGGCTTATTACGGTTTAGATATCCGGTGAACTATAAGTTACGGAAGTTTTTTTCATTGGAGGAATGGAAAGAGAAAGCACTACCGTTCTTCTTTGATTCGTCAAAAGAGGTCTCATTAAGTAGAGTGCATACAGATAATTTGGCTTCTGATTTCCATCGGGTCGTAAAAGGGGAGTGCTGTTTTTTTTCATCTGCATGGCATGATTTGGGTACTGATTATGATTGGGTGACTAATCCTGATACAAATTATAAATATGACGTATCCAAGCATTGGACAGAGGTGGAAGACATTGTACAAGAAGCCGGAGATATCAAGTATGTATGGGAGAAGTCAAGATTCTCATATCTCTATACGGTGATAAGATATGACCACTCAACCGGAGAAGATCATAGTAAGTTTGTATTTGATCAGATACAGGACTGGATTGATAAAAATCCTCTGAATTGCGGACCGAATTATAAGTGTAGTCAAGAGATTTCGTTAAGGATTCTCAATTGGATTTTTGCTCTGTATTATTACAAATCATCCCCTTTTTTAACAGAAAGTTGTTTCCAGAAGATCATAAACTCTATATACTGGCAGATAAAGCACGTCTATGGTAATATTAATTTCTCAAGAATAGCAGTTCGTAATAATCATGCTATAACAGAGACATTAACATTGTATATTGTAGGTTTACTTTTTCCTTGGTTTCCGGATGCGAAGTTATGGAAATCGAAGGGAAAAAAGTGGTTCGAAAAAGAAATCGAATATCAGATAGCAGAAGATGGGACTTACCTCCAGTTTAGTATGAATTATCACAGGGTGGTGATTCAGTTACTGACATGGGGTATTGCTCTTGCTGAAAAGAATGGAGAATGTTTTAGCGAACATGTCTATCAGCGCGCTTATCAATCCGTCAATTTTCTATATCAGTGCCAGGAATTATCGAATGGATATTTACCCAATTACGGTTCGAATGATGGAGCTCTGTTTTTTAAATTGAATGATTCGGATTATAGAGATTATCGTCCTCAGCTCGATGCTCTTCATTATCTGCTTACCGGTGAAAAGCTTTATGATGATGTATATGAGGATAGAGGTTGGTATGCAAGTAATCGGAATTGTATACATGCTGAATTTGCTCCTCTCAAGCAGAAGATAGGATGTTTCTCTTTTGATGTAGGAGGGTACTATTTGATACGTGAACAGGATACATTGACTTTTATTCGTTGCGGTAAATATAAGGATCGTCCGGCACATGCAGATAATTTGCATATGGATGTCTGGTATAAAGGAGAAAATATATTGATGGATGGAGGCAGTTATAAGTATAATACGGATGCTTCGGATATCAATTACTTTATGGGGACCCAATCTCACAACACAATTATGTTGGACAATAATAACCAAATGTTGAAAGGGGCAAGATTTATGTGGTTTTATTGGTCGCAAGCTTTAAAGGCCTCTATACAGGAGTTAGATGATTCTTATTGTTTTTCGGGAGTAGTAAGTTGTTTCAGGCAGTTAGGACACGATATAACTCATTCAAGAAAGATTATAAAGAAGAAAAATGCTCCGGAATGGATGGTTGAGGATATTGTTTTGAATAAACCTCAAGGGAGTAAAATACGCCAACTGTGGCATACCCAATCTTCAAGAATAGACTTTAAATCTATAAGTCATCATTACATTTCGTCTAAGGGTATGTACTCTGAATATTATGGACAAAAAAAAGAGAATAAAGAAATCGAATTTATAAGTGATTCAGAATCTATAACAACAATTATTCAAGTGATTTAAAATGAAAGTTCTTTATTTTCATCAACATTTTACGCTCCCTACTCAGGCTGGAGGTACACGATCTTATGAATTGGCAAAACGGCTCGTTGAACGTGGACATTCGGTTTGTATGGTATGTGGTGAAACTGCAAAGTTGGACTTACCGCGCACTCAAATGAAAAATGTGCACAGAGGGATGGTAGATGGAATTGACGTGATACAAATAGCTTTGCCCTATTCGAATAAGGATGGGATAGCTAAAAGAGCATTAACGTTTATAAAGTTTGGCTGGAAAGGAGTACAAATCGCATTAAAAGAAGAGTACGATTTATTGTTTGCCACTTCAACGCCATTGACGGCTGGTATTCCGGGAATTGTGATGAAACTGTTCCGAAAGAAGAAATTTATATTCGAGGTACGCGATTTATGGCCGGAACTTCCTAAAGCATTGGGAATGAAGAATCCGTTACTTTTATGGGGAATGAGTGTTCTGGAATGGTTAAGTTATCATTATTCGGATGCTTGTGTGGGACTTTCACCGGGAATTTGTGAAGGTATTCGAAAACGTAGTCAATCAGGAAAACGCATAGCTATGATACCCAACGGGTGTGATTTGGATATATTTAAACCCGCTCCAAGAGAGCTTTTGAAACTAAAGGGTATAAAATCAACAGACAAAGTTGCTGTTTTTACAGGAGCACATGGAATTGCTAATGGGCTGGATGCAATATTGGATGCTGCAAATGAATTAAAAAATAGAGGCAGAAATGATATTGTATTGGCGTTTATCGGGGATGGAAAAATGAAATCTCATCTACAGGAACGGGTGGAAAGAGAAAAGCTGGATAATTGCCGGTTTTATGCCCCGATACCTAAAAAAGAATTAAATGCAATTGTTGCATCGGCAGATGTGGGGTTAATGGTATTGGCGAATGTTCCTGCGTTTTACTATGGAACTTCACCTAATAAGTTTTTTGATTATATCTCATCGGGATTGGCTGTTTTGAATAATTATCCCGGTTGGTTGGCCGATATGATTGAAGAAAATGAATTGGGAATAGTGGTACCACCGAATAATGCACAAGCTTTTGCGGATGGTTTGATTAAGCTGGTAGATGATGATAATTATAGAATGAATGCCGGACAAAACGCAAGGAAGTTTGCAGAAGCTAATTTTTCAAGAATAAAACTGGCTGATGATTTTGTATCGTTTCTTGAAGAAATTTCTTCGACAGATTAAGAGCCTGTTTAAATTTTCCTGAAATAATTTTATATAGGCTTTATCGACCTGTTTTGATTTTCTTTTCGGTCTATTTTCCCGTTTTTATTCGTCACATAGCCCGCTATGCTCCTCATAAAAACTGAAAAATACCCTCGAAAGCAAATCTCAAAACAGTATCGAGCAAAATTTAAACAAGCTCTAATTTTTTAATTCTGGCTATAATATATGTATCGTTCTTTTTTGAAACGTTTAATTGACTTTAGTCTTGTTTTTTGTGCTTTGGTGATTTGTTGTCCTGTACTTTTCATTATTACCCTTTGGTTACATTTTGCTAACAAAGGTGCGGGTGTTTTCTTCTTGCAAAATCGTCCCGGCAGAGATGGTAAAATCTTCAAAGTTATAAAATTCAAAACCATGACTGATGAGCGTGATTCAAAAGGCAATCTTTTACCTGATGCACGGCGTCTGACAAAAGTTGGCAAATTTGTCCGTTCAACTTCTATTGACGAATTACCCCAATTAATAAATGTGTTAAAAGGAGATATGGCTTTGATAGGTCCTCGTCCTTTATTACCTCAATATTTACCTTTATACAGTAAAGAGCAAGCCCGACGTCATGAGGTTCGTCCGGGTATAACCGGTTGGGCACAGGTGAATGGTCGTAATGCTATCTCGTGGACGAAGAAGTTTGAATTGGATGTATGGTATGTGGAGCATTGCTCTTTTCTGTTGGATTTGAAAATCTTCCTCTTGACTATCAGGAAGGTTTTTGTTCGTGAAGGAATCAGTTCTGATACTTCTGTTACAATGGAGCCTTTTACTGGAAATAATTAAACGAATGTATTTATATGGTGCAAGTGGTCATGCCAAAGTGATCATTGATATTTTAAAAGCTAATCATGAATCGATTGAAGCTTTGTTTGACGATGATGAGTCGCTTACTCATCTTCTTGACTATCCCGTACTACGTCCGTCGGAAGTCCGGGGACCGTTGATAATCAGTATCGGAAACAACAGGATACGCTCTAATATAGCGAAGATGTTGTCAGTAGAGTTCGGCCGGGCTATTCATCCGCTTTCTATTGTTTCACAAGTCGCAAACATTCATTTAGGTAGCGTTGTAATGCCGGGTGCCATTATTCAATCTTGTGTCAGTATTGGGAAGCATTGTATCATTAATACCGGTGCATCGGTTGATCATGATTGTACAATAAGTGACTATGTACATATCGCTCCACACTCTACACTTTGTGGCAATGTATATGTGGGCGAAGGTACGTTGATTGGCGCGGGATCTACAATAGCTCCGGGTGTGAAAATTGGTAGTTGGAGTGTGATAGGTGCTGGCTCTGTTGTAACCAAAGATATTCCGGATCATGTATTGGCGGTGGGTAATCGCTGTAAGATAATAAAGAACTTATAAATATAGAAATAAAATGAACAAGAGAATCTGGCTTTCGCTTGCTCACATGGGTGGCCGTGAGCAAGACTTTATAAAAGAGGCTTTTGATACGAATTGGGTTGTTCCTTTAGGACCTAACGTAGACGCTTTTGAAGAATCGCTAAGGCAATTCTTAGTTGACAATGGAAAATTGACAATTGACAGTGATAGAAGGGTTGTAGCATTGAGTGCCGGTACGGCTGCACTTCATTTAGGATTAATACTTCTTGGTGTAAAACCGGGAGATGAAGTGATTTGCCAAAGTTTCACTTTTGCTGCTTCTGCCAATCCCATTGCTTATCTGGAAGCAAAACCTGTGTTTGTAGATAGTGAGACGGATACCTGGAATATGGACCCCGTATTATTGGAGGAGGCTATCAAGGACCGTTTGAGAAAAACAGGAAAACTTCCGAAAGTAATTCTTCCCGTGCATCTGTATGGCATGCCTGCCAAGATGGATGAGATTATGGAGATAGCCGGGCGTTATGATATCCCTGTATTAGAAGATGCTGCTGAAGCCTTAGGTTCGGAATTGAACGGGCGGAAATGCGGTACGTTTGGAGAATTGGCTGCACTTTCTTTCAATGGCAATAAGATGATCACTACTTCGGGTGGTGGTGCTTTGGTATGTAAAACGGAAGAGGAAGCTAAACTTACAAAGTTTTATGCTACACAGGCTCGTGATGCCGCTCCGCATTATCAGCATACACACATTGGTTATAACTACCGTATGAGCAATATT
>QWCY01004879.1_pt1 | contig 13307 bp, 9 predicted proteins | sample 1972631 | NCBI WGS metagenome assembly QWCY01 (sample SAMN09866696, study PRJNA288562) | Human gut metagenome isolate pre1_stool, whole genome shotgun sequencing... | isolation source: gut | host: Homo sapiens | place: USA: California
ATCAAACATCTGCAGGAAGAGATCGTATCACCGAGAAAATACGTGCCGGATCTGCCGTACAGCCTGGAACAGATCATTTTAAAATGTACACAGAAGAGTGTGGACCGCAGATATGCAAGCATGTCGGAGGTTATCGAAGATCTGAAACATTCCCTGCTGGATCCGAACGGAAACTTTGTCACCGTGACACCGCTGGCACAGCATGCACAGACCGTGATGCTTTCAAAAGACGAACTCGAAGCTATCCGGGAAGGTCGTTCCGGTTATGCGACTCCTCAGAAAGATACCTATGAGGATGAGGACGAGGATGACGAAGACGAATATGATGAGGAATACGACGATGAAGATGATGATGACGACGAGGGTGAAGTAAGTTCCAAACTGGAAAAAGCCATGACAATCGGTGGGTTTATCATCGGAGCGATCATTATCTGTATTCTGATCTTCTTTATCGCAAGGGCAGCAGGTCTGGTTAATATCGGAGGATCTGCCAACAAGGACGATGCACAGCAGACCGAGCAGGAAGAAATCGATGATACCGTAGATGAAAACGGACAGGTATCCGTACCGAAACTGACTAGCATGACAGAAGAAAACGCACTGAGCGTTCTCGAACAGCTGGGCTTAAAGGGAAATAAGATCGGCGAAAGCCCGTCTTCCGAATACAAAGCAGGAACGATCATGTCTCAGGAAACAGAGGCAGGAACCAAAGTGGATCAGGGAACTGTGATCAACTATGTGGTAAGTACAGGAACCGATGCACCGACGATACCGAGTATAATCGGAAAGTCACAGAGTGAGGCAGAAGCACTGATCAAAGCATTGGGACTGAATACAGAGATCCAGCAGGATTACAGTGATACCGTGGCAATCGGAAAAGTTATCAGTGTAGATCCGGGCGAGGGAACACAGGTGTCCGCAGGATCTACGATCACACTGGTAGTCAGTCTGGGTGAAGAAAACAAACAGGTGGAAGTACCGAATGTGATCGGACAGGATGAGGCAACCGCCAAGAAGACACTGAACGATCAGGGATTACAGGTAAATGTAGAGACAACAACCGATGCCTCCGGTAATGTGGCAGAAGGCTGCGTGGCAAACCAGAGTGTGGCAGCAGGAACTTCTGTAGATCCAGGTTCAACCATTACGCTGCAGGTGTATCATGCACCATCCGTACCGGCAGAGTCGGAAAATGGCGGAACCGCAGACAGCGGAAGCTGGACCTGTAATGTAAAACTGGATCAGCCATCTACCTACATTGGTGGTCCGGTACAGCTGACACTGGTACAGAATATCAACGGACAGAACGTGGAAACTGTGATTCTGGACGGACAGACAATTACATTCCCATATACACTGACCATTGCCGGTGCAGACGGCGTGGATACCGGAACCGTATATCTGAGAGAAATGGTAGACGGAGAATATGTAGAACGTGGACATTATTCAAATGTACCGTTTAAACAGTCTTAAGAGGTATCTATGCAGGGAAAGATTATAAAAGGAATTGCCGGATTCTACTACGTGGACGTAGCAGAATCCGGAATTTATGAATGTAAAGCCAAGGGGATTTTCCGGAAAGAAAAGAAAAAACCTCTGGTTGGCGATAACGTAGAGATTGAAGTTCTCGATGAAAAAGAAAAGACAGGCAATCTGATTCAGATTCTGCCAAGAAAGAATGAGCTGATCCGGCCGGCAGCGGCAAATGTGGATCAGGCACTTGTGATTTTTGCAGTCCGTCAGCCGGATCCGAACTACCAGCTGCTGGACCGTTTTTTGATTACAATGGAACAACAGGAGATTCCGAGTATTATCTGTTTCAATAAAAAAGATCTGGCGGAACAGGAAGAACTGGAACGGATGTACCAGATTTACAGTTCCTGCGGGTACCAGGTATTGCTTACCAGTGCCGAACAGGAAGAGGGGATCAGCCAGATCCGCCGGATCCTGGAGGGAAAAACAACAGTGGTTGCAGGACCTTCCGGAGTGGGAAAATCGTCGCTGACGAATCTTTTGCAGGGAGAAGTCAGCATGGAGACTGGTGAGATCAGTAAAAAACTGAAACGCGGCCGCCATACGACTCGCCATGCACAGCTTTTGACAGTGGGTGAACATACCTATCTGATGGACACACCGGGATTCAGTTCCCTGTTTGTGGAGGGGATGGAGAAAGAAGAACTGCGGTTCCATTATCCGGAATTTGCGGAATACGAAGGAGCCTGCCGTTTTCAGGGATGCGTGCATGTCCATGAACCGGACTGCGCGGTCAAACAGGCAGTGGAAGAAGGAAAGATCCACAGCCAGCGCTATCAAAATTATGTCAGTTTCTATGAAGAACTGAAAGAACAGGAAAAAAGGAGATATTAAAACATGTATCAGTTATCACCATCTATATTGGCAGCAGATTTTAATTGTCTGGGAGAACAGATTCGACAGGTTGAAGAAGCAGGAGTGGAATGGCTTCATATCGATGTGATGGACGGAGCATTTGTTCCGAGTATTTCCTTTGGAATGCCGGTGATTGCATCGATCCGGAAAAACAGTTCTCTGTTTTTTGATGTCCATCTGATGATCGAGGAGCCGGGAAGATATATCGAAGAATTCAAAAAGAGCGGAGCGGATATGCTGACGGTACACGCGGAAGCATGCAAGCATCTGGACAGTACCTTACGGGAGATCCGCAAAGCCGGAATGAAAGTCGGTGTGGCGATCAATCCGGGTACACCGGTCAGCCAGCTGGAATGTGTGCTGGATCTGGTGGATATGGTACTGGTTATGACGGTCAATCCGGGATTTGGCGGTCAGAGTTATATTGAAAGCTGTACCGGAAAAGTACAGAAACTTCGTAAAATGATCACGGATGCCGGACTGGATGTGGACATTCAGGTAGATGGCGGCATCAATGAAAAGACCATCGACAAAGTACTGGATGCAGGCGCCAATATTCTGGTTGCCGGATCTGCTGTCTTTGGCGGAAATATTGGAGAAAACGTCCGTTGCCTGAAAGAGAAAATGGAGAGCAGATAAAAAATGAAAACGCTGATTATCACAGGGGGCATGATCGAAGCAGATTTTGCTCTCTCCTTTATACAGGAGTTGAAACCAGATTACATTCTCGGAGTAGACAAAGGGTTACAGTTTTGTTATGAATATGACATCCGTCCGGATTATATCGTGGGAGATTTTGACAGTCTTCCGGGAGAGATTCTGGAACGTTACCGGCAGGAGGGAGAGATCCCGATCCGTACCTACAATCCGGTAAAGGATGCGACAGATACAAAGATCGCACTGGATAAAGCCCTGGAAGAGGGCAGTACAGAGATCTGGATTCTGGGGGCAACGGGGACCAGGATCGATCACGTGGTCTGCAATCTGCAGATATTAAAGGAAGCATGGGAGAAAAAAGTACCGGTATGGATCGTGGACAGCAGAAATAAGATCGGTCTTCCGGTAGAAAAAACATTTTCTCTCAAAAAAGAAGAACAGTATGGCACCTATGTGTCTCTGTTTCCCATGGGAGAAACCGTGGAAGGACTGACACTTGAGGGATTTAAATATCCGCTGGATCACTATCAGTTAAAAGACCGGGAAGGTCTGGGGGTAAGCAATGAGATCACGGCAGAGGTGGCAAATGTCAGCTGGGAACAGGGTGTACTGTTGATGATACAAAGCAAAGACTGAAGTGACAAGGAGGATTTTTACATGAACACACAGGAAAAGAAAGAAGCACTGGTGCAGGCGGTAGAAGAGATCGCAAAAAAAGAAGCAGCTTACTGGGAAGGAAACCCGAAGATGCAGGAAACCTTCCAGAACTGCTATGTGAGCACCGCAAAAACCACAACCAAATTTCTGGAAAGCGGAGAAGCGTATGTATTTACCGGAGATATCGCAGCGATGTGGCTGAGAGATTCTTCCGCACAGGTCGTTCATTATCTACCGTATCTGAAAGAATATCCGATCTTAAAAGAGATGGTAAAAGGACTGATCGCCCGTCAGGCAAAATATGTACATATTGATCCGTATGCAAATGCATTCAACGAAGAAGACAACGGAAACTGCTGGGAGAAAGACCTGACTAAATACAATCCGTGGAACTGGGAGAGAAAATACGAGATTGACTCCCTGTGCTATCCGATCTGGCTGATCAAACAGTATGTGGAGAATTCCGGAGCAAGAGATGTCTTTACCCCGGAAGTAAAACAGGCATTCCGCGATATCCTGGATGTATGGCAGATCGAGCAGTACCACGAGAATTCCGAGTATTCTTTCGTACGTTTGAACTGCCCGCCGTCCGATACCCTGACAAACGATGGAAAAGGTGAGCCGGTAGGTTACACCGGTATGACCTGGTCCGGATTCCGTCCGAGTGATGATGCGTGCAAATACGGTTATCTAATCCCTTCCAACATGTTTGCCAGTGTAGTGCTGGATTACATGGCAGAATTCCTGGAGAAAGATTTCCAGGATCCGCAGATGGCAAAAGAAGCAAAAGAGTTACAGGCAGAAATCCGGGAAGGCATCCAGAAATACGGTATCGTGGAAGATGAAACCTTCGGAAAGATCTATGCGTACGAGACAGACGGTTTTGGCAACTACAATCTGATGGACGATGCCAACGTGCCGAGTCTGTTATCTCTGCCGTGGCTGGCATACTGTGGCAAAGACGATCCGATTTATAAAAATACAAGAGCTTTTGTATTAAGCAAAAAGAATCCATATTATTTTGAAGGCGTCAGCGCAAAAGGAATCGGAAGTCCGCACACACCGGATCAGTATATCTGGCACATCGCACTGACGATGCAGGGACTGACTTCTGATGACGAAGAAGAGAGAAAAGAACTGCTGGAAACCCTTCTGGCTACCGATGCAGACTGCAAAGTGATGCACGAGGGATTTGACTGCCAGGATCCGAAGAAATTCACCAGAGAATGGTTCGCATGGGCAAACTCATTGTTTGCATTATTTGCGCTTTCTATGAAAAAGTAAAGTTGACGAAAAAAATCTGAAAAAATGAATAAATATAGGAAAAAGATAACATCAGAACTTTAAAAAGGAGAGAGTGTATGGTATAATATTACCAGCAGTGCTTTCCGTGATGGGAAAGTTCTCGACGAAAAGCTGTCAGTTCTGCTGTATGTTCTGTTTCCTAAGAGAACCGCTATAAAAAAACATCGCTGGATGCAGAAAAGTACACAGATTTATTTTAATGTTTGCTGTGTGCACAGGCATTGGTGATGTTTTTTTGTGCAACCGCAGGGGGTAAAGAGAGAAAACGGTTGCCAATAAGTTATTATTTATCAGGAGGTAGCAAAAATGATATTGCTAAAAGAAAGAATCGGTAAAATGCTGGAATATCTGCAGGAACAGGTATATCCAAAGCAGGTTGCGATTCCGAGTTACAAGATGATCCGCACCGATGAGAGATGTCTGGATGTAAACAATTTGGATACCGCATCCTGGACAGAGATTACGAACCAGGAACTGTGGGGCGGACACAGAGAATATTACTGGTTTGAGACCGTAGTGACGATTCCGGAAGAATTTGACGGAGAGTGCGTAGTGTACGAACTGAAAACCGGAAAAGAAGGAGAATGGGATGCAACGAATCCGCAGTTTTCCATCTTTGTAAACGGTGTGAGAGTACAGGGTCTTGATGTCAACCACAGAGAGATCATCCTGGCAGAACCTGCCAAAGCAGGAGATACCTATCGCATCGTCCTGTCTGCATTTACCGGAGATCAGAACTTCAGTCTGAAGATGAATTCCAGCCTGAAAGTACTGGATCGTAAAACAGAAAAATATTACTATGACCTGGAAGTTCCGTACCAGAGTGCGAGACTGCTGAACACGGAAGATCAGGCATATATCACGATCATTCAGGCAGTGAACGAATCTCTGAACCTGCTGGATATGAGAAAAGAAGGTTCCAAAGAGTATTATGAAAGCCTGGAGAAAGCTCAGGAATATATCACAAAAGAATTTTATGAAAAATACTGTGACGGCGAGAAGAGCCCGATTATCTACTGCGTGGGACACACCCATATCGACTGTGCATGGCTGTGGACCCTGCGTGTGACAGAAGATAAAGCGGTACGAAGCTTTTCTACCGTACTGGAACTGATGAAAGAGTATCCGGAATATGTATTTATGTCCAGCCAGCCGCAGCTGTACAAATATGTGAAGAAAAATGCTCCGGATGTGTATGAACAGATCAAAGAAAGAGTCAAAGAAGGACGCTGGGAGCCGGACGGTGGTATGTTCGTAGAGGCAGACTGTAACATCGCTTCCGGTGAAGCACTGGTTCGTCAGTTTGTACACGGACAGAAGTTCTTCAAAGAAGAGTTCGGCGTGGACAACGAGATCCTGTGGCTGCCTGACGTATTTGGTTATTCCGCAGCACTTCCGCAGATCCTGCAGAAATGTGGAATCCCTTACTTTATGACCACAAAGATCAGCTGGAATGAGTTCAACAAGATGCCGTATGATACATTCGAGTGGGAAGGTATCGACGGAACCCGCGTGCTGACACATTTTGTTCCGACACGTGATTACAACAAAGCAGCAGTTGAGGGCGGTACAGAGACCGAACATTTTACGACTTATAACGGATATATCAATCCGAGCCAGATGAAGGGTGCATGGGCACGATACAGCCAGAAATATCTGAACGAAGAAGTACTTTGCAGCTTCGGCTTCGGAGATGGTGGCGGCGGTCCAACCAAAGATATGCTGGAGAACCAGAGACGTCTGGCAAAAGGTCTCCCGGGTATGCCGAGAACCAAGATGTCTACCGCAAAAGAATTCTTCCATGTGCTGGACAAACATGTAACCGGAAAAAAATATCTGCCGACCTGGGTAGGCGAGCTGTATCTGGAATACCACAGAGGTACTTATACTTCTATGGCAAGAAACAAAAAGTTCAACCGGAAAGCAGAATTTGCATATCAGAACGAAGAAATGTACGCAATGCTGGATGCACAGACCGCAGGCGGTGCATATCCGGAAAAAGAGCTGCATGAGGGCTGGGAGGTCATCCTGCGTAACCAGTTCCACGATATTCTGCCGGGATCGTCGATCAAAGAAGTGTATGATGATTCCAAAGCAGAGTACGAAGGCATCTTCGCAGAAAATAAAGCGCTGACTGATGCAACGCTGGCTCATATCGCTGCCGGTGTAAAAGCACCGAAGCATTCGCTGGTTGTATATAACCCGAACAGTGCAGCAGCGTATGATCTGGTAACCTTTACTGTTCCGGAAGGAATGGGAGAGCCTGCAGTTTACGACGGCGAGACAAAACTGGCTGTTCAGAAAACCGCAGACGGTGCATATGTATTCTTTGCAGCAGGCGTACCGGGAAAAGGATATAAGACTTATACCGTAAAAGAAGAAACAGCAGATACCACACTGACGATGGAAGTTTCCACAGAAGTGATGGAAAATGAGTTCTTCAAGGTAGAATATAATGAAAAAGGTCAGTTTGCGAAGATCTATGATAAGAAAGCAGATCGTGACGTACTGAAACCTGGCAAAGCCGGTAACGTGATCGTAAGTTACGAAGACCGTCCGCATAACTATGATGCATGGGATGTAAACAATTACTATACAGAAAAATCCTGGGATATCGATCAGGTATCTGCGATGGAAGTCGTGGAAAATGGTCCGGTAAGAGCCTGCGTAAAAGTAGAGCGTAAATATCTGGATTCCACGATCACACAGTTTATTTATCTGTATCATGACATTCCGAGAATCGATATCAAGAATGTAATCGACTGGAAAGAGCATCAGATCTTTGTAAAAGACTACTTCCCGATCGATGTACATACCAACGAAGCTACATTTGATATCCAGTATGGTAACGTAAAACGTGATACCCATGACAATACTTCCTGGGATTTTGCAAAATTTGAAGTTTGCCACCATAAATGGATGGATGTGTCCGAGGATGGCTACGGTGTCAGTATGTTAAATGACTGCAAGTATGGTGTTGGTGTCCGTAATGGTGTGATCGGTATGTCCATGCTGAAATCTGCGATTCATCCGAATCCGGAAGCTGATAAAGAACTGCATGAATTTACCTATTCTATTTATCCACATCAGGGCGGCTGGCGAGAAGCTGGTACGGTAAAACAGGCTTACCAGATCAATAACCCTCTGACCTACAGTTGGAAAGAGAATGAAGGAGGAACACTTGCTCCGGAATATTCTCTGGTTTCCTCTGATCAGGATAATGCAGTGATTGAGGTTGTAAAAAAAGCGGAAGATTCAGATGCTGTCATCGTTCGTCTGTACGAGTGTTATAACAGAAGAACTCCGGTGACATTAATTTTCGGTAAGGAATTGACATCTGTTGTCGAGTGTAATATGATGGAGGAAGGAGCAGATCCTGTAGAGTTTACAGGTAATCAGGCGACTTTCGAGATGAAACCTTATGAGATTAAGACGTTAAAGGTTACGTTTTAAAAAAGACTGGATTTCAGTCTGAGGTTTCGGGAACTGAATAGATTTTTGGTAGTAACCGGGGACTCCCAGTGTGTATGTTTTGCTTTTCCCCTTGCACTGGGAGGTCACCCGGCTATTATATTTTACGCGTTTATTAAGAAATTTGGGGGCTTACAGGGGATGTGTGATAGCAGCTCCGGAATACGGGTGACAGGAAAGGGAAGAACAGGAGGCGATTGGAGTGCCATTCAGGATCGTACGCAATGACATTACAAAAATGCATACAGAAGCTATTGTCAACACGGCAAATGAATATGTATCAGTTGGTACCGGCTGTGACAGTGCTGTTTACAAGGCAGCAGGCTACGATAAACTTCTGAAATATCGAAAAGAAAAAATTGGTTTTGTGCCAGAAGGTGGAGCTTTTATCACTCCTGGATTTAATCTTGAGGCAAGGTATATTATTCATGCAGTAAGTCCGCGTTATAAGGGAGGAAATCAGGGAGAGGAAGAAAAGCTTCGTTCCTGTTACAGAAAGAGTCTACAGATTGCAAAGGAGAACAGCATAAAATCTATTTCATTTCCCCTTATTTCTACCGGAGGATTTGGGTATCCCAAGGAAGAAGGAATGCGAATTGCAGTAGATGAGATGAATGCATTTTTGCTTAGCAATGAAATGGATATTTTCCTGGTAGTGTTTGATACGAAGGCTACTCAGCTGGGAGAGAAAATTTATCCCGGACTGGAAGCGTATATCGATCAGAACTATGTTAAGGAAGCCAGGAAAAAAGAGTATGGTGATGCTTATGTTCCGATAAGACAAAGCGAACTGGTCTATGACGCGTATCTTCCGAACGCTCAGAGGATGGAAAGACGTCAGACTTCCACATTAAAAAAGGAAACGGCAAAGAAATCTCTCTCGAAAGAAGTTCGACAAGGCGATAAATTATGTGAAAGTGATGAGACTGCATGCCTTGATTTTGAAGAACAGCACGAGAGCAAACTTAGGGAAAGAATGATGCATATGACAGATACCTATTCAGAGTATCTGATGTATCTGATCCGGGAAAGGCATATGGAAAATGCGGAAGTCTGGAAGAGAGCAATTGTAGACAAAAAAATATTTTCCAAGATTAAGAATAATGCAAACTACCATCCCAACAAGCTGACCGCGTTATGCCTGTGTGTTGGGGCAAAGCTGAATCTGGATGAATCAAAAGATTTGCTGGCAAGAGCAGGATATGCGTTATCGCCCTGTGATAAGACGGATATCATCTTTTCGTATTTCATTGAGAATGAAATTTATGACATGATTGAGCTTGATATTCAGCTGGAGGAGCATGGCTTGCCGTGTATAATTTCATAGAAATTTAAGGTCGCTTTGAAAGCGACCGGTTTGGAAGATCTTTTTCGTATAATGAGTCTGTAAAAAGAAAACACCGCGAGGTGAGAATCGTAAAGGAGGACGAATTTTATGCGTAAAGGATTAACAGAAGTTGTTTTTATTTTAGACAGAAGCGGTTCTATGAGAGGACTTGAGGCGGATACGATTGGCGGCTTTAATTCCATGATTGAGAAGCAGAGCAAAGAGGAAGGCGAAGCCTGCATTTCCACAGTGCTTTTTGATGATCGGCAAGAGGTTTTATATGACAGGGTGCCGGTAGATAAGGTAGAGCCGATGAATGACCGTCAGTATTATGTGAGAGGGTGTACAGCACTTCTCGACGCACTCGGCGGAGCGATTCACCATATTGCAAAGGTTCACAAGTATGCCAGAGAAGAGGACAGACCGGAAAAGATTTTATTTATTATAACAACCGATGGTATGGAAAATGCCAGTCATAAATATTCCTTTCATAAAGTGAAGAAAATGGTTGAGAAGGAAAAAGAGAAGTATGGCTGGGAATTCTTATTCCTGGGAGCCAACATAGATGCAATCGAAGTCGCCGGAAGAGTTGGTATCGGAGCTGACAGGGCGATCAATTATGAATGCGACAGAGAAGGAACTGCTCTGAATTATCAGGTCCTTTCCGAAACCGTATCTGCTGTAAGGAAATCGAGGAGTAGAGTGGAGATGAATCAGACGATATCAGCCTGCTGTGCATCGATCAGAGAGGATTATAAGAAACGTCATAAAAACAGAAGGGCGTAGGGTAAAAGAGGAGCAGCATACCATTAAAATATTAAAAAACCAAAAATGATTTTTCAAAATAAATGGTGGGAGAAAAGAAAACTTGCCTGTGTGTGGGAAATATGGTAGACTCTAAGAAGATGTGTATTCATAGGGAATACATGGAAAAATACAGCCGGAGATATAAGGGCTGGATGAAGAATAACAGACAGGAAAGAGGAATATAGATTATGAAGTTGGGAATTGTTGGACTTCCGAACGTAGGTAAGAGTACATTATTTAACTCACTGACTAAGGCAGGTGCTGAGTCTGCCAATTATCCGTTCTGTACGATTGATCCGAATGTGGGTATCGTGGCAGTGCCGGATGAGAGACTGAAACTGCTGGGAGATTTTTATCATTCCAAGAAGGTGACTCCGGCGGTGATTGAGTTTGTGGATATTGCAGGTCTGGTAAAGGGCGCTTCCAAAGGTGAAGGTCTTGGTAACCAGTTTCTGGCGAATATTCGTGAGGTGGATGCGATTGTCCATGTAGTTCGTTGTTTTGAAGATTCTAATGTTATCCATGTAGATGGAAAGATCGATCCGGTACGTGATATTGAGACGATCAACCTGGAGCTGATCTTTTCGGATCTGGAGATTCTGGAAAGAAGAATTGCCAAGACGACAAAGGCAGCCAGAATGGATAAGACAGCAGCGAAAGAGCTGGAACTGCAGCAGAGAATCAAAGCGCATCTGGAAGACGGAAAACCGGCGATCAGCTTGGAGCTGGAAAATGAAGATGAAGAGGCATGGATGCAGGAGTACAATCTGCTGACAGCAAAACCGGTCATTTTTGCAGCAAATGTTTCCGAGGATGATCTGGCAGATGACGGAGCTTCCAATCTGCATGTACAGGCAGTCCGCGAGCTGGCAAAAGAGCAGAACAGCGGTGTGTTTGTCATCTGTGCGGAGATTGAGCAGGAGATCGCAGAGCTGGAAGACGATGAGAAGAAGATGTTCCTGGATGATCTGGGAATTGAGGAGTCCGGCCTGGAGAAACTGATCAAGGCAAGTTATGAACTGCTGGGACTGATGAGTTATCTGACTGCCGGCGAGGATGAGACCCGTGCATGGACCATCAAAGTGGGAACGAAAGCACCGCAGGCAGCAGGGAAGATCCATACCGATTTTGAGAGAGGATTTATCAAAGCAGAAGTTGTCAACTATAAAGATCTTCTGGAATCCGGTTCCTATGCAGGTGCGAGAGAAAAAGGTCTGGTCCGCATGGAAGGAAAAGAGTATGTGGTAAAAGACGGAGATGTGATTTTATTCCGTTTCAATGTATAAGTAAATGAGTAGTAAAAAAACGAGGAAAAATGAGGAAAAGTTCGACTTTTCCTCATTTTTTTTCCAAAATTTCCCCTTGTATTCTTTCAACATATGGTTTAGAATAAAGAGCATAAGTGGTAGAAAGTGGAGGAAAGTGGTGCGAAGGGGAGAACGTGTGGCAGCCGATTCCAACAAGCACCCGAAATAAAAGGTTGGGGAGAACCGTTTATTTCATGATTCCGGGGAGTTCCCCGGTACTCAAAGAGGGTAAATTCTATGTTCATGGGAGAGTACAGTCATACAATTGACGCAAAAGGAAGACTTATTATACCGTCTAAGTTTCGCGAAGAACTGGGAGATGAATTCGTGTTAACAAAGGGTTTAGACGGCTGCCTTTCTATTTATCCTATGGAACAGTGGAAAGTCTTTGAGAAAAAACTGGAAGCTTTACCGCTTACAAACAAAAATGCGAGAAAATTTTCACGATTCTTCGTGGCAGGTGCGACGACATGTGAACTGGATCGACAGGGGAGAATTCTGGTACCGGCAACGTTACGGGAATTTGGAGGTCTGGAAAAAGATGTGGTACTCACCGGTAATCTGAACCGGATTGAAGTCTGGAGCAAGGCGAAGTGGAGTGAAAATAATGACTATGATGATATGGATGCGATTGCAGAAGACATGCAGGAGATGGGAATTATCATCTAAAGTCCGGTGAAAGAAAAAGGAGTAAGAGCGTTAGATGGAGTTTAAACACAAATCGGTATTACTGAAAGAAACCATAGACAATCTGAAAGTCAAGCCGGATGGCATCTATGTTGACGGAACTTTGGGAGGGGCAGGACATGCCTCAGAAGTGTGCAAATTATTATCTGCCACGGGGAGATTAATAGGAATAGACCAGGACGATGCGGCAATACAGGCGGCAAGTGAGAGACTGCGGGACTATCAGGACCGCACGATGATCATTCGCAGCAATTATTGCCACATGGTCCCGGAATTGAAAAAAAGGGGAATCAACTCTGTTGATGGTATTGTGCTGGATTTGGGAGTATCTTCCTATCAGCTGGATCATGCAGAACGCGGTTTTACGTACCGGGAGGATGTGCCTCTGGATATGCGTATGGATCAGCGGCAGACCAAGACGGCGGAAGATATCGTAAATACTTACAGCGAGAGTGATCTGTACCGGATTATTCGTGACTATGGAGAGGACAAGTTTGCGAAAAATATTGCAAAACATATCTGTCTGGCAAGACAGGAAGCACCGATCCATACCACAGGAGAATTAACGGAGATTATAAAAAGAGCCATTCCGATGAAAGTCCGGGCAACGGGCGGACATCCTTCCAAGAGAACGTTTCAGGCGCTCAGGATCGAACTGAACCATGAGCTTGATGTTCTGCGCGATTCTCTGGATGGAATGA
>QWCY01004887.1_pt1 | contig 13293 bp, 10 predicted proteins | sample 1972631 | NCBI WGS metagenome assembly QWCY01 (sample SAMN09866696, study PRJNA288562) | Human gut metagenome isolate pre1_stool, whole genome shotgun sequencing... | isolation source: gut | host: Homo sapiens | place: USA: California
AAGCCACTGCTTTGCCGTAGTGCCTGCCGGTCTGTCCTGGCACTGTCGAATGATGTTTATCCAGTTCGACCGGCGGACAGTGTGAGTTAATTGATCCATACGCTTTAGCCTCCTCTAAAAAACTAATAGTTTTTTCGTGTTATTTAGAGTGTGGCATAAAAAAACTAATTAGCCAAGGCGCAGGATTTGACGTTTACAGATGATCCTTACCTTAGAATATACGGAAAAGGTGATAAGGAACGAATTGTTGCTATCACAGACACAACTGCCGACCACATGAGGAATTACCTTAAGGCTTATCATCCAACGAAGGATCCTGACTCACCACTGATATTAACAGTCATAAAAGGCAGGAAAGATAGGATGTCTGTAGGAAATGTAGAACGTATCATAAAAAAATATGCATCCAAGATACGTCCTGAACATCCTAATCTGCCGGAACACTGCTATCCGCACATGGTTCGCCGAACCCGTGCAACAAATTTGTATCAGGATGGAACTGAACTGGAACTTATCTCCAGGATACTTGGACATTCCTCAACGGAGACCACCCGCATTTACGCAGTTCCTTCAGTGGAAATGATGCGAAAAGCAATGGAATCCGGCAAAATGTCAACAGATGAAAAACCGATGTGGCCTGATGGTGAAGCAGAAATGGCACGAATCTGTGGATTAAGATGAAAAAGTTATCCTCATCTTTTTGAAGCACAGGTAAAGAAAAATGGCTGTTGCCAGAAAAGATGAGGATAAAAAAATCGTTAGGATAATCCACAGGCAATAATAATCTTCGAAACACCGGCTGCTTCAGCGAGCATGACCGATCACCTCAAGCAGCTTGCCGAGCAGCGCATCAGATGCGGTATTTGAAACACCAATGAGTACAGAGCCGGTCTGTATGGTAATATCCGGACGAAATCCATTTTCACCTGCTGAAACAGGATTTATAGCCGGTAGCGGAATCTCCGCAAATGCAACTTCGCTGCGCATTGTTTTCACGCATGCCGTATTAGCTGAAGTGGCTGCAGGTTCATACGTTTTCTGACGGATTATTTTGATCCAGTGATAGTAAGTCTGTTCGCAAATATTGTTTTCATCAAGCCACTGCTTGGCAGTCATGTCTTCCGATCTTTGAAGGCATTGATTGATGATATTTTTCCAATACTGTTTGCGAACCTCATGTGTACACTTGTCTATTTGATTTAGCCTCCTATAAAAACTACAGAAACTCCAAAGAGTTTTTAGATTTTTTATAGTATGGCACAAAGTCAGATGTTAGTTAAGGCGAGTGATTTGACGGTTACGTGAAGTTACACCTTCGCTCTTTTGTTATGCACTTTTTTAGTTCGAATTTTATTATACACTCTTTTTAATGATTTAAGAAATTTCCTATAAAGTAAACAAGTCTCCTATGATTTATCATGGGAGACCTGATATTATTCTATTTACAGAAAAACTTCCACAGGTTCAAGATGCTTATGTAAAGTAGTAGATTTTAATGATTATTCCGTAACGAACTTATTTTTCACTTACTACGCTTTCTTTCAAATTTCAACACTTTTTCATTATTATTTATAAAAACAAAAATTATTGATCTAACAATTTAATGTATCTATTATTATAAAATACAAGTGTCATTATAATTCCCACTATTCCTGCTATTACAAAAAGCAACCCCATTCCTGAGCCAGGTCCTGTTCCTACGATTTTTTCAAATACTTTTTTTAAACTTCCGCTTGTTTGCATAAAAGGTTCAAATATATAATCTGCTAATAATGCTCCTAACAAATAACCTATTGGTGCTAAGACTTGCGTTATCATTTCTTTCAATGCAAAAATTCGTCCCTGCATTTCGATTGGAACACTTAATCTCATAATAGCTGATTCATATGTAAAATAAAATGGCATTCCAAAACAACCAATAAACACAACTATGCACCACAATACAGGATTTCTGACAATGCCAAACGACATAATTCCTAAAAATGCTAATAAAATCCCGCCAAACATAATGGGTTTTTTTTTCTTTTTTGTTTTAGTAAATGTTATAATGACACTTGCTATTATACCTCCTGCTGCTGCCGAAGAAGAAACTGAACCTACAATCAATGTATTGTTATTCGTTCTGGCAAGTAATAATGGTGACATCATGCTGTCAAATGAAATTGCGCCTAAAAAATTAAGTATACTATAAATAATCATTAGCCAAACAATTCCTTTTTGTGTCTTTATAAATTTCCCACACTCTCTCATATCATCAATTATTTGTTCAAAAGAAAATCCCTTTTCTATATTTTTCAATTCAGGAATTTTAATCCAACATAATAATGAGAAAAATGCAAAGCAAAAAGTACACAAATCAATGATTATAACTAAATTCAGACCACCTATACTTAAAATTCCTGCCGCTATTAGTGGAGTACCTAATCCCACCATAGAATTAACAACAGATTGAATTCCTCCAATTCTAACATAGTCTTCTTTTTCGACTAAAAGAGATACTGTAATTTGCGATGCTGGATTTTGAAAGGCATTCATAAAACCAATAATAATATTTATAATACACAAAATCCATAAATGTAAAATATTCATTAAGGAAAAAATTAAAATTGATAAAGAACATAATGCAGCAATTAAATCACAAATTAACATGATTTTTTTCTTACTCACTCTATCTGCTATCGTTCCACCGAATAAACTTATAATAGTATATGGTATTGTACTGCAAATCGCCAATATAGATGAAGACATTACTTGTCCAGTATTACTATATGCCCAAATTATCAATGCAAAACTTGTCATTGAAGAACCCATTTGAGAAACAGTTTGGCTAATAAAAAACATAGAAAATCTTTTTAAATTTGTTTTCATTCCTATCTTTCTTCCTATTTCATTGTTGTATCAATACACTTCTCACTCTATGTATTTAATATTTTCATATTTAACTAGTTGATGATATTTCCAACATTTATGCTCGTGATCATTAATAATTCCACATGCTTGTAAATGAGAATATATTGTAATCGAACCTAAATATTTGAATCCTTTCTTTTTCATATCTTTACTTATTACATCCGAAAGATTGTTTTTAATCTCCCATTGTCCTTGCTGATGTTTTTTATAAATAAAAATATTATTATTGGTATATGACCATATGTATGCATCAAAACTTTTATATTCTTCAATTATTTTTATGAAACATTTAGCATTATTAATAATCGCTTCAATTTTTTTTCGAGATTTTATCATACCTTCTTTTTTTAAAATTTTCTCTATTTTGTCTTCTTCATAATTTGCTATTAAATAGAAATCAAATTCATCAAAACATTCTTTGAAAATTTCACGTTTTTTTAGCATCATAGACCAATTTAATCCACATTGCATAACTTCCATTAATAAATATTCAAAATGTCGCAAATCATCATGAAGCGGAATTCCCCACTCTTCGTCATGATATTTTTGCATCATTCCATTATCAGAACACCAATCACATCTTTGCATTCTATCTCTCCCAATTACATGCTTATGTCATTCAATATCATTACTTTTTTCTGTATGAAATTTGTTTCTGATTTTTCTAATTTTTTTGCTACTAAATAATTATTTTATAATATATCTATTTAATAATAAAAAATCGCAAATAATATCAATATATTCCAATGCCTCCGTTCCAAAATCATTTCTAATTAATTCTAATGCTCTTATATAGTACCACAAAATTTTACCATTTTGATTTTCAGGAATTGCTATACTGGATATAGAAAAATTATTAGGTAAAACTACGTCCTCAATAATTTTATCAAATTCAAAATTGTTTTTTACAGTATCAAAAATTTCCATGTAATAATTGGGATTGTCTATATTTAATAAATCATACCAAATATCATTCTGTTCATTCTTTTTCGTTTCATTTAATTGTTGAAATAAATATTTAACAGTAATATATCTAATTTCATTACTATTATCTATCATTTTTCTGTTTTTTAAATAAAATCTATTAATATTTAATATTCTCTTGGAATAATACTTTCTTTTCGATTCTTCTTTATATGTACTATTTAAAGAAATAATTTTAGTATTTTCTCTATTTGAAGATACATCATACAGGCATAAAATCATTGCACCTAATGCTGCTCTTAGATTTGTATCTCTTTCATTTTCATTATACAGTGCATAGAGTTGTGAAACAAGTTCTATTTTAGCTATTTTCTGTTTAAATGCATAATGTATTCCCATATTATTAATATCATTTCTATACATTGATTGAAATCCTGCCGCATAAATAGTGGATTGTAAATCCCACAAGACATTGTCTCTCTTTTCAAATTTTTCGAATTTTCCAGTGAAATTTGTATTCATAAATAGCATACCTTCACTGGATAAATGAGTATAAATCAGTTCAAAAAATTCTTTTGTTAAGCAATTGTACGGTATGCTATCTCCTTTATATACATCAACTATAATACAATCATATATATCTTTAGTTTGGATAAGAAATTCCATTGCATCAAATACTATCAAATGAATATTTTTACTTTTTTCAACATCAAAAAATTTACACGCAATTTCAAAAACTTCTGGATTAATGTCAATTGCTGTAATATCTAATTCTTTATTTATAACTCTTAACTGACGGATATTTTCTCCAGCACCAGCTCCCAAAATAAGTACTTTTTTTACTTTTCTTAACAAAATTGGGGCTATATACGTTAAAGCAATTTGATCTTTTAATGGATTGTTTTTGTAGGTGCAACTGTATATATAATTAGGTTGTGGTCTGTATGTGATATATGTATCATTTTCAATATATTCTTCGTAAATTTGATATTTATGGTCTTTATCTATATTCTCATAAATTTTAACACTATTACTAAGATTTCCCAAACGCATTATTTATTTTCTCCTTCTATTATATTGTCATAGTCATTCTTTACCTTTTCTACAGGTAAGACTATCTGTTTTTTAGCAGGCACTTTTCCCTGTTTTCATCGTGTGCATTCCCTATAATCAGCGCCGTATATTCATGCATTTTTGGAGAGTATCAATACATTGTTGTAAATTCAAGGACGCTTATGCGCCGCTAAAGCGGTTAAAATCCTTGATTTTACAACAATGTATTGAGTAATGTAATCAAGGCATGAATGAATAATTATAATTGTCTGACAACGATGATTTTAGGGAATCATTACGCTGATTATAGGGAATAGACCTCGCTCACAAACAACTATCTATATTAATATATTGCCGATTGGTTCTTTTCTCTTTCACTTGATGGTTCATATTAAGTTCAAACCATAGTATAAAGTTAAAGAACGTGCAAAACTTAAAGTATCTGTTTCGAGCTTTATCTGCATTATTTTTCTTAAATTAGAGAAACTTGTATCAACTCTTCACATAAATTCTGTTTATGGATTGTTTGAATATTCTTGAGGCTCGAAATCACAAATCCGGAAATTTGGAAATCAGAGTTCCGATACTCGGAAATCACCTTTTTTGTGCTTGATTGTGGTTCTATTTCTATGGGAATATTGGTCAAGGTCTTGCCGCATTTGCGGTGCGGAGCAGCCTTTACAAATATCCCTGTAGAAATTATGATTCAGCATACACAAAAATGAATTCCAAAAGTGATTTCCATGTACTGGACAGGTGATGGACTTCACTCCAGATTATTCAATTACGGCGTGGCAGAACCACCAGTCCGGTGTTCTCAGAGCCATGATTCCAGTGGTACAGAGCCATTTTAATTTTGCTTGATTATAACAGACTTATCAGATCGATGCTTGTCAAGGTCGGAGTCGCTAAAGCGGAGTGTTAGCTGCCTTTACAAGCATTGTTCTGATAAGTAATCTGTCGAAACAAAATCATCAATTTGGGGTGGCTCCCATTTTTCGAAACGATGGCTCTTAAAGTCCGGACAAGTGGTTCAAAGTACTCTGGAATAATCATCTTGATAAAATCCTTGTTTATGTCGAATTGTCTAATCAACTTGATAGCAGCCATTCTCAATAGAAAAACATTGTTCTATATATCTCAGATACGCACTTTTTAATTCAACAATTTATGTTTGCACCTGGAAATACACATTTAAAGATTAGCTTGCAAAGAAACGCTCAAACGACAACCACTACTATGTTGTCGTTATTCATGTTACAAAAAAGCTAGTTAGGATTATTTATCAATTTGAGACAACTCAGTAACAGAATCAGTCAGCTAATTAATTCAAAATCATATCTTCTTTTAGAATACCTTAAGGATGCTCTTTTTATCATGCAATTTTCAATGTACTGATTGCAATGAAATCGTCATCACCACTATATAAAAACATTTCTGTTTTTTACTTAATTATTGACTTTCATTAATAGTTAATTTTATATTTCTTGTATAATTTTAGCAATTACTTTTTTAGTTTCAATAATATTAGTAGTAATTAAGTTTTTATATGAATCACTAATATATGTTCCTTTATACGAGATTTTAATGAATTTTAGAATTATTTTTTTCCATTTTTCAAATATTTCATCTACATCCTTGAACAAATTTATATTTACTTTTAACTCTATATATTCTAAAAGCATGGAAAAAATCGGCATTATCACCATCCATTTTAATACTGCCAAAGCATTTATTCTTTGAGATGCATCATTTTCTTTATTAAAGTTATCAAAAAATAAAATAATATTTTTTTCAAAAATTCCTTGATTTAAAAATGCATTTTCAATATTCTGTTTTATTATAATTTGTTTTTCTCTATTCATTTTTATAACTTCTTGATTATCATCTTCAATCACAAGATATTCAAGTGTATTGTTTTCCAACATTTCTATACTTATGGATATTATTTCTTTTTTCGTTTCAAAATCATTTTGAACATATAAATCGGTTATAATTATAGATTTTTTTTCACAATTATATCCATGTGCAATAAACATGTGATATGGACATCGCATTTCACGCATTTTATGATAAAATAATATATCTGAATTAACAAATAAAATACAGACATTTCCTTTTTTAATATTTTGTATAATTTCACTTATTGAATCACTGAAATATCTTTTCCATGTAACATGTTTTGAAATATTATTTTGTATATCAATTGATATTTTTTCTAAAGTATCATAACTTAATATCAATTTCTTATCAAATATTTTGAATGAAAAAGGAGCTGCTAAAAAAAAGAATTCAGCAAGACTTAATTGATTATCATATAAAACATTAAGTATTTTATAAATAGTTTCATATCCGCAATTATATTTATTGGGTTTCATATCCAAAAAATTTATATTGCTTTCAACTTTATTAATCATGACAGCTCCTTTATTTCATTTTATATCTATAAACTATCTCCAAAGTCTTCCTTAAATTTCTTTACAAGATATTCCTGCCATTTAGAAGTTGGTTTTAATTTTCCGAAATAAAATCTTAATTCTTTAGGTTGTTCTATGAAAGTCAAACCACCAACAAGTTCTCTATTATCATATAACCATTTCAATCTATCTACAGCATATTTAACATGAGATAGTGAAAATACTCTTCTCGGTAAAGCCAATCGAATTAATTCTAACATTGGGAAATTCTCACTACCATCTTCATTTGGTTGTTCTGAAATAGTTCCTCTTTCCATGCATCTAATACCACTACAAATATATAATGCAGCAGCCAGTGCTCCTGCTGGATACTCATTCATATCCACATGTGGCAAAAAAACTTTAGCATCAATATGGACCCCTAAACCTCCTCCTGGTTTAATTACAGGAATTCCATATTTATCAAGTTCATTCACCATATATTGAATAAAAGTAGGTCCATGAGAAATTACATTTTCTTCCATAGTTTCTTCCAATCCTACTGTAATTGCTTCCATTTCTTTTACAGACATACCACCATAAGTAGTAAATCCCTCATACATTGGTATATATTTTTGCATTGACCGATAAAGATTTTCATCACGTATACAAATTCCACCTCCTCTTGCAAATCCAAGTTTTCTTGCAGAAAAATATATAATATCTACTACTTTGGAAATTTCCTTCGTTATTTCTCTTATTGTCAAACTTTGATATTTTTCTTCACGTTGCTTTATAAAATACAAATTATCTTGAAGTAAACTTGCATCCAAAACTACCAATACATTATATTTCTTTGCAATTTCAGAAACTTGTTTTATATTTTCTAATGATAATGGTTGTCCTCCAATTAGATTAGAACCAGCTTCTATTCTAATAAAAGGAATGTTTTTTCCACAATGTTCTTTTAATATATTTTCTAATTTATCAAGATCAAAATTTCCCTTAAAAGGATTATTACTATTAACTACTAATGCTTCAGTAGTTATCAATTCTACATATTGAGCTCCTGCTTGGGAAATAAACTCTTTAATTGAATCAAATCTAACATTCATTGGAATTATATCCATTTTTTTAACAAAACGTTTAACTAGAATATGTTCACATGCTCTTCCTTGATGTGCCGGTAAAAAATAATTCATATCAAATATTTCTTTTAATTTATTTGCCATTTTAAGATATGTGCTAGAGCCAGCATAACTATCATCTGCAACAAACATTGCCGCTTGCATTTCATCACTCATTGCATTTACTCCACTATCTGTCAACATATCCAAATAGATATCTTTATTATAAAGTAAAAATGTATTATTTCCCGCTTCTTGGATTTTCTCTAAGCGTTCTTCAATAGTTAATAATTGTAATTTTTGCACAATTCTTGCTCTATGCATTTCCACTGGTACTGATTCTTCCGAATAAAATCTAATTGTCATATTTTTTTCCTCTCTATATCATTTGCTTCTCTCATTGATAATATCTTTTACTATCTTCAAGCTGCCATTACTCAAATTCATTTTTTTAATAGTTTGACTATATTCTTTATTGTCTATCATTGTGCATAATACTGTTGACAAATCATTAATATCAGTAAATATTTCACCCACATGATATTTCTTTATATATTCAACTACTCCACTTTCCTGAAATAGCAATCCATTTAAAGCATCTATTAAAATGGGTTTTTCAAGTGCCAATGTCTCATAAAATGAATTAGCCCCAGGTTTAGTTATAACAAGATCACTAATATAAATATAGTTTTGTACTTCTTCTATAAATGAAAATACTTTTACTCTATTTATATAATTATGTTTTTCAATATATTTTCTACTTTGCTTATAAAGTGTTGAATTTTTCCCGCATAGAAAAATTATTTGAAAATTTGGAAAATCATTTACAATTTTTTTTAGAATTTCAAAATAGTAATAAATTCCTTGAGATCCACTATTAATTAGAATGATTTTTTTTTCAGAATTAAACTTCAATTCCTCTAATATATGTTCTCTTGTTTTTGTAGTATCATAGTATTTAGGATCAACGGGATAATTCTGAATTTTAATACGTTTTTTTTCAATTCCGGCTTTCAATAATATTTTCTCTACAGTCTCATTTGCGCAATAGTATTTCTTAGCTCCTCGAGTTGCAAATCCAACAGCAATTGGATCAAATGGATCGGTTATTACAATATAATAATTAATTTTATCTGTTAAATTCAATTCATTAAGAATTCTAATAAAGCTATAATTTATTGAGTGTGAAACAGAAATAATAGTATCAAAATCATTATTTTCTATAAATTCTATAATGAAATTTTTAACACCTATATAGAAATCTTCTGACATATCTGATTTTGTTAAATATGTAAATTCACCATATTTTCTACATAAAGAAGTTGAATTAATCATTAAAAAATTATAAAAATCGCTTAATATTTTATTACTTATCATCATATCTTCATAAAACGAAGGAAAACATTTTACATCATACACACCACAATTAATAAATTCTTTATATAATGTTTTCATCACACTAACATGTCCTCTTCCAGTTTGTGCTGCAAGTATTCCTATTGACATCTCTTTTACTCCTTAATCTTGTATTAATATCAATTTTTTTACATCAATTTTTCCACTAGCAAGATATGGAAATTCATCAATTATTACATATCTAGTTGGTATCATATAATATGGAAGATATTGTGAAATATATTTTCTAATTTCTGATATTTCTATTTGTTTTTTTATTTTGATAAATGTTACCAAAATATTATTACCATTACTGCTATTACATATTGTTTTTACTTCGTCAATACACTCATTTTTCAAAATCACATTATCGATTTCAGATAATTCAATTCTAAATCCATTTATTTTAACTTGATTATCTATTCTACCTATGAATTCAACATTTCCAGTTCCCAACCATCTAACAAGATCGCCTGTTCTATACATTCTTAAATTATTTTTGGTATAGACATTAATGAATTTTTCTGCATCCATTGTTTCATCAATATATCCGACACCTAAGCTTTCTCCTGCAATAAACAATTCTCCCAAACAATTAATAGGAACGTCTAACATATTTTCATCAAGCACATATATATAACTATTATCTGTAGGTATCCCTATTGGTACACTCGAATATTTTTCTTCTGCTTCATATTTTTCTGAATAAGATACTTTATAAATATTTGTGCCAACCGTACATTCGCAAGGACCATAACCATTATATATATTGCATTCTTTGCTGATAACTTTTATATAATTTCTAATCATTTGATAGGTGACTTTCTCTCCTCCCAAATGGACATATTTCAATGATGGCATGTATATGTTAAAACTTGCTAAAATATTAAAAAAAGAAGGAGTTGTATTTATAAAATTAATTCTTTTTTCATTGATAAAAGAAATATAATTTTTAAAATTTTTCATTTCATTTTTTTCAAGTATATACAAACACCCTCCATATAATATGGTTGACAAAATATCATATAATCCAAAATCAAAACTATAATTCAGAATATGTAAAGCTTTTTGATGAGGTGTAATATCAAAATATTTTCTAAAAAAATTCAATTCTATCATTATATTTTCTTGCGTGATTTTTACACCTTTGGGTGTCCCAGTTGTTCCTGACGTAAAAATCACATAACATAAATCTTCTGTATTGACTTTACAATAAACATTTGCTATTTCTTTTTGTGTGTTTTCATTAGGATATATTACAATGTTATTTTTTATTGATATATTTTCATCAATTATCATTTTCGTTTTTGAACAAGTTAGTATAGTTGTTATATCAAGTGAATTAACAATATATTCTATACGTTTAGGTGGATATGTCGGATTAATTGCCACAATTATTTTCCCTGCTTTTAAAATTGACAATATTCCAATAACAGTTGCAATATCATCTTTCAGATATATTCCAACATAATTTCCCTCAGTTTTCAGTAGTTTTTCTGCATAATAATTACTAATATTATTCAAAGCTTCATAAGTAAACGTAATATTTTTTCCTTGTAAAGCATTGAAAGACAAATAATCAGAAAAATGTTTATAGAAAAAATCCATATATGTCTGATGAATATTCCAATCACATTCTTTATAATTAAATGTTTCTATTAATTTTTTTTCGTCTTGTGAAACGATATCAATATAATTTATATTTATATTATTATTACTTTTAACTTGTTTTTTTAAATAATATAAATTTTCAATTAATCTTTTTATTGTTGTTTCATAAAAAACTATTTTATTATAATATAGTTCAGTGACAAATGTTTTGTCATTTCGTTCTGTTATATTAAAAAGTAATACCAAATGAGAAAATTTTCTAATAAAATTATCAACCTTAATATCTTTTGTAAAAACAACTTGTAATTCTTCATTTATTAATGTATTTTTACCTAATCCTATTTCATGTTCTATTTCATACTTCATTTCACTATATGTAACATCATGTTTTTGAAGATAAAATTGTATTTTTTTAGTTGACTCTATAAGTATTATCGGAAATGGTGTTTTATAACAATATCTATATAAAAGAATATATAAGCAACTAATAGTATCTACCAAAGATTCGCTTGTTTCATCTAAAACTATTCTTTCAAAATGACGTTCATTAGCAAACATATTATCAAAAGGTAATGGTAATGTTAAATAATTCATTTCAAAACATTTATTATTTTCCATAATTTTCAATCACTTTCTTTATTCTTTCCTTATAAAATATCGCATTAGGTTCAAAATATATTGAAGGTAATATTCCTTCTGTTTCATGTGTACATTTTTCGCAGCACTTATTTCGATTGATTGTATTTCTAACAATCTGAGCTTGCTCGCTATTCCATAAATTGATAAAATTCATATTATAATCTTTCAAATTTCCCATCAAAAACGGATGAGATGTACAATTATAATCACCAAGTATTTCACAAGCATTTACATCACCATTGTAGTCAATATATGCTCCATGAGTACCTGCATAACAATAGAATTCTCTCATATTGGATCGCATTGTTTTTTCAATAATGTCATAAAATGCTAATGGATAATATCCAACAGGTGAATCAATATTTCCATTTTTTTCATTGACAAATAATTTATTTAATGTTTCTTTTGCCTGTCGATAATTTTCTATGGAAATTTCTTTGATATATTCACCGATTCTTGGAGATTGCCTAACTTTCAATAAAGAAATCACATTCGGCTCATATTTATCACTTATATATTCAAAAAAATCACTCAAAATATTTTCATTTATAGTGGTCATAGTTGAAACAATTCCTATTTGCAAATTGGAGAATTTTTTCTTCAATTTATTTGCTTCTTTTAAGGATTCTATACAACGATTATATGTTCCTTTTCCTCTAGTTAAATCATGTTCATTTTCATATCCATCTAAAGAAAAATTTAAAACAAATCTCTTTCTTCTATCGATAGATACTATTTTTTCTGTTTGCTCTAGAATACTATCTGTTAATGTTCCATTAGTAGTAGTGCTACAAAATTGCATATTGCATTTCTCTTTAAAAATATTAATAATATCTGCCAGATCAGAACGTAAATATGGTTCTCCACCACAAAATAATCCTGATGCAACAAATCCCATACTGCTTGCTAGTTTATCATAATCTTCTACATTTAATTCATCTTCCATTTTCTTTTCTGTATTATTAAAACAATGCTTGCATCTCAAATTACACTTATTGGTCAAAAGAAAAGATATTGTCATTGGTGTATCATATTGAAAAAAATGTCTTCTCTGATATTTATTTAAAAATTTATTCATTATTTGCTCTTCTTGCTGCAATTTTTTTTGATTAAACATTTTCTTTTACTCCTTGCGTATTCTGTCATGCGTCGAATTATAGTTCCCGCCTACGGCAGTTTTACCGCAGATTAAATCCGGCATCTCCTTCATATCGTCTATCTTAACGTGCTGTTTTTTA
>QWCY01009461.1_pt1 | contig 13228 bp, 11 predicted proteins | sample 1972631 | NCBI WGS metagenome assembly QWCY01 (sample SAMN09866696, study PRJNA288562) | Human gut metagenome isolate pre1_stool, whole genome shotgun sequencing... | isolation source: gut | host: Homo sapiens | place: USA: California
CATGAAGGAGGTCGTGGCACCCAAGCTGCAGAGCTTCGTCCACATGGGCTGGGGCGCTGACTTCGGCGATCCCATCAACTTCCTGACCCAGATCATCGTCCACGACGACAACGCTTACTACAGCTGCAACATGACCAACATCGAGGGCATCGCCGAGAACGGTGCCGCCGATTACCAGAAGGATCTGGTGGCTGCCTACGAGCAGTTCACCGACCTGGTCAACGAGGGCCGCGTCATCGTCAACGACACCGATGCACGCTACGCTGCCTTCGCAAAGGCTGAGGCCTACTTCCTGGAGGAGAATCTGATCTTCCCCACCGTCTACGATGTGACCTGGTGCCTGACCCACGCCAACGAGTACAGCAAGATCAACGCCATGTACGGCCCCTGCAACTACAAGGCGGTCAACTGGGAGACCAGCGAAGAGGCTTACACCACCGAGCAGTACGAGGAGTTCGCCGCTGCTTTCGATGCAGCCACCCAGGCCTGATCGGTTTTTGAGCGCATTCTAAGTTAAGCACTTTTTCCCCGGCGGGAGCTGTTCGCAAAGCGGATGGCTCCCGCTCTTTTATTATGTAAAGTGTTTCGCACCTGTTCGTTTGTGAAGAACAATTTCGGTTGTTTTGTGTTTCAAAAACAGTGTTAAACTTTTTGCATCCTTCGTCAGACAAAAACAAATATATTTCATCGTTTTCCACAGTCTGTCTTTCTTTTTTGAAGAGGTTCCTGTCCATGCTCCATTGACAGCTTATTCTTTTAATGATATAATAATCAGCGTGTTAAGGTTTTGCGGGAGGAGCACAGGCACAGACAGAGGGGTCTGTATCTGCGCTCTTTTGTATTCCTCAGCAGTACAGGAGATGCGAAGCTCCCGCAAAGGAGTGGGAAACAAGCAGGACAACGCGCCCTGCACCATGCACCGAAGCACGGAAAAAATTTTAGGGAGGATAACACAATGAACATCAATCACGAGTCTCATGCAATCAGCCGCCGCAGCTTTCTGAAGGCTTCCGGCGTTGTTGGTGCCGCCGGCATCCTGGCAGCCTGCGGCGGCGGCTCCAGCAGCTCCACCGCTGCTTCTGCTTCTTCCGGCGCAACCAGCGCCCCCAACACCACCGGCGCTACTCCGCTGAAGGAGTTCATCTCCTGGGAGAGCACCAACCGTGAGCTGGAGAGCTGGAACATGCTGTACACCCAGATGGCTTCCGACATGAATGTCACCACCAACCTGTGGGAGGGCCTGCTGAGCTTTGACTGCTACGGCAAGGCCGTGCCTTCCGTGGCCAAGGAGTGGAGCCACAATGAGGACTCCTCCGTCTGGACCTTCAACCTGCGCGACGATGTCGATTGGGTGGACGTCAACGGCGAGGTCAAGGCTCACCTGACCAGCAAGGACTTCCTCGTGGGTCTGGAGTGGGTGCTGAACGCAGCCAAGAACCAGGCCAACAATACTTCCATGCCCAGCGAGACCCTGGTGGGTGCTGCGGACTACTGCCAGAAGACCAGCGACATGGGCGACGCTGCTGCCGACCTGACCTACGAAGATATGCTGGCCGCCGGTGTGGGCGTTGAGGCTACCGATGATTACACCCTGGTCTTCACCTGCAAGGCTCCCTGCCCGTACTTTGATACCGTGGCGGCCTACACCAGCTTCTACCCCGTCTCTGAGGATCTGATCACCGAGCTGGGCATCGAGGGCTTCCGTGCATGCGATTACACCAACATGTGGTACAATGGCCCGTATGTGGTGGAGGAGTTCATCAGCCAGAACACCAAGAGCTACATCCCCAACCCCAACTACTTTGGTGCAAACGATGTGTCCCGCTTCGACCGCTTCACCGTTACCATGATCAGCGACGGCACCGTTACCTTCCAGCTGTATCAGAACCGTGAGCTGGACGAGATGGATGTGGGCGAGAGCACCCTGACCACCATCCAGGCCGATCCTTCCAGCGAGTACAATCAGCAGCTGTGCGAGAAGCGCCCCAAGAAGTTCAGCTACCAGATGCACTTCAACTATCAGAAGAACAATGAGGACGGCACCCCCGACGACAACTGGAACAAGGCCATCGCCAACACCGCCTTCCGTCAGTGCTTCTACAAGGGCCTGGAGCTGACCAACTGGTATGCACGTACCAACAAGATCAACCCCCTGAAGTGCGAGAACGACTACTACACCATGCCGGGCGTCTGCTACAACACCAAGGGCGAGGAGTACTCCACCCTGGTCGCCAAGGAGATGGGCTTCGACAAGGAGTCTTATGATGGCAAGACCATGATTCGCCTGCGCGCCAACAATGGCGACATCGCGGACCTGAAGAAGCAGGCTATGGACGAGCTGAGCGCCATCGGCGTCACCTTCCCCGTCCACGCTGCTTACTACATCATCGCCGGCAACTCCACCGCTCTGGACAGCGCAACCGTCCTGAAGCAGTGCTTCACCGACAGCTTCGGCGATGACTTCATCGTGCTGGACATCAAGACCTACGTTTCCTCCATCACCCAGGAAGTCCGCAATCCTCAGCTGCAGAGCTTCGTCATCAACGGCTGGGGCGCTGACTTCGGTGACCCCGTCAACTTCGTTGGTCAGGAGATCCTGCACGACGACAACGCCTACTACAGCTGGTACTACTCCAACATCGCTAAGATCGTCGAGGCCGGCCCCGCTGACTGGCAGAAGGATCTGGTGGCCTGCTACGAGGAGTTCACCGATCTGGTCAACACCGCAAAGGCCATCGTCGATGATACCGATGCCCGCTATGCTGCCTTCGCAAAGGCTGAGGCCAGCATGCTGAACAACGTTCTGGCCTGCCCCTGCTACTTCGAGGTGGCCTGGACTCTGACCCACGCCAACGAGTACAGCAAGATCAACGCCATGTACGGCCCCTGCAACTACAAGGCTGTCAACTGGGAGACCAGCGAAGAGGCTTACACCACCGAGCAGTACGAGGAGTTCGCTGCTGCATTCGATGCTGCCACCAAGGCCTGAGTTTTCCACCGCACCCCAAAATAAAAGTTAAAGGTTCGATAACATGTTAAAATACACGGTTAAGCGGCTGCTCCAGTCGCTTGTCACAATCTTTTTGATCGCAACAGCCGTCTTTTTGATGATGCGCTGTCTGCCGACGGACTACTACTTCACTGAGGAACAGCTCATGAAGTTCACCGATCAGCAGAAGACCGCTGCTCTGGAAGCAGCCGGCCTGACCGACCCCATCCCCACCCAGCTGATCAAGTTCTACAACAACCTGCTGCATCTGGACTTCGGCACATCCCGCCGCATCCAGAACGGTGCATCGGTGGTCAAGGTCATCGGCAAAAAGTTCGGCGTCTCGATGCGCCTGGGCCTCACCGCCTCCGGCATCTCTCTGGTGCTGGGTGTGCTGATGGGCATTCTGCAGGCCGCATTCAAGGACAAAGTGTTCGACTGGATCGGCACGGCTTACACCGTGTTCGTCAACGCAGTTCCTTCTCTGGTCTCGTATTCGCTGGTCCTGGTCTTCGGCTCCAAGTACCTGGGCTTCCCCACGCTGTACTCCACCCGCAATGTGGGTGCGTCCAGCGTGCTGCCCATCACCTGCCTGTCGCTGGCTTCCATTGCAGGCTATGCCCTGTGGACCCGCCGCTACATGGTCGATGAGCTCACCCGCGACTACATCAAACTGGCGCGTGTCAAGGGCCTGAGCTCCCGCGAGATCATGTTCAAGCACGTGCTGCGCAACGCCATGGTCCCCATGGTGCAGTATATCCCCCAGTCCATCCTGCTGACGGTCGGCGGCTCTCTGCTGATGATGGAGCGCTTCTTCTCCGTCCCCGGCATGGGCCCCCTGCTGACCGACGCCATCCAGCGTTATGACCTGAACGTCGTGCAGACGCTGGTCATCCTGTATGCCGTTCTGGGCATCGTGGGTGTTTTCCTGGGCGACGTGCTGATGATGGTGGTCGACCCGCGTATTACTCTGACCGGAAAGGAGGAAGCTCGCTGATGGCTAAGGCATCGGATTTTGAGGGCAAGAAGCAGGACGAACTGTTCTACTTCGTCGAATACTCTCCGGAAGAAGCCGAGCGCATCGGCTATTCCAACTATTCCTACTGGGGTTCCGTCATCCAGAACTTCCTCAAGCAGAAGGTCGCTGTCTTCTGCCTGATCCTGTTCCTGGCACTGAGCGTGTTCTCCTTCATCGCACTGGCCATTGGCAAGTACGATTACACCACCCTGATCTCGGATACGAGCAAGGCATTCATCAAGCCGAACAGCGAATACTGGTTCGGCACCGACAACCTCGGCCGTGACTACTGGTGCCAGGTGTGGTACGCCACCCAGGTCTCCATCCGTCTGGCTCTGGTCGTTGCCGTTGGCGAGAGCATCGTCGGCGTCATCTTCGGCCTGATCTGGGGCTACGTCCGCAGCCTGGACCGCTTCTTCACGGAGCTGTACAACCTGATCGACAATGTGCCCTATATCATCTATATGACCCTGATCGCCCTGATGGTCGGTCAGAGCTTCTGGATCATGGCCATTTCGATGATCGCCATCAACTGGCTGTCCATGGCGCGCCGTGTCCGCAACATGGTCTTCATGTTCCGTGACCGCGAGTACAATCTCGCTTCCCGCTGCCTTGGCACCCCGCTGTGGCGTGTTCTGACCAAGAACATCCTGCCGTATCTGGTCTCTGTCATCATCCTGCGCATGGCGCTTTCCATCCCCGGCACCATCAACCTGGAGTCTACGCTGTCCTACCTGGGCCTGGGCCTGGGCATCGACACCCCGTCTCTGGGCCTGCTCCTGAGCAAGGTGCGCGGCTTCTTCCTGGATTACCCGTACCTGCTGGTCTTCCCTGCATCCATCGTGTCCATCATCTCGATCTCGTTCTACATCATGGGCAACGCTTTGTCGGATGCGGCAGACCCGCGCAACCACGTTTGATAGATTGGAGAGAGAAACGTAAATGGATAGAAAACCGATTATCTCTGCCAAAGACGTGGAGATCACTTTTAGCCTGCGCGGCCGCAAACTGAACGCCATCCGCAAGTGCTCGCTGGATCTGTATGAAGGCGAGACCCTCGCCATCGTCGGCGAGTCCGGCTCCGGCAAGTCCGTGTTTACCAAGACCTTTGTGGGTATGCTGGATGCCAACGGTACCATCACCGGCGGCTCCATCCTGTACGAAGGCCGCGATATGACCAAGTTCACCGAAAAGGACTGGCTTGGTGTCCGCGGTAAGAAGATCGCCATGGTCATGCAGGACCCGATGACCAGCCTGAACCCGCTGAAGAAGATCGGCAAGCAGATCCAGGAGAGCATCGAGCATCACCAGGGCCTGAAAGGCGAAGCCGCCAAGAAGGCCGCCATTGAGATGCTGGGCAAGGTCGGCATCCCCGACCCGGAGCGCCGCTACGAGCAGTATCCGCACGAGTTTTCCGGCGGTATGCGCCAGCGTGTCGTCATCGCCATTGCAGCAGCCTGCCGCCCGCAGATCCTGATCTGCGACGAGCCGACCACCGCACTGGATGTGACCATCCAGGCGCAGATCCTGCAGCTCATCCGCGATCTGCAGAAAGAGCTGGGCATGTCCGTCATCTACATCACCCATGACCTGGGTGTTGTGGCCAACGTGGCAGACCGCGTGGCCGTCATGTACGCCGGCCAGATCGTGGAATACGGCACCGTTCAGGAGATCTTCTACGACGCATGGCATCCCTACACCTGGGCGCTGCTGCAGGCGCTGCCGCAGCTGGGCACCAAGGGCGAGAGCCTGCCCACCGTGGACGGCACTCCCCCGAACCTGTTCAACGAGATCCATGGCGATGCTTTCGCCCCCCGCAACAAACACGCGCTGGCGATCGACTTCGTGGCAGAACCTCCGTTCTTCCAGGTGTCCGAGACCCATGCAGCAAAGACCTGGTATCTGGACCCGCGCGCGCCCAAGATCGAGCGCCCGCACTCCATCCAGAACCTTCGTGAGAAAATGGGAAAGATGGGAGGTTCCAACTTAAATGGCTGAGCGTGAAAAGCTGATTGAGCTGAAAGACCTTCAGATCACCTTTGGCTCTGGCAAAAAGAAATTTGTGGCTGTGGACCATGTCAATTTTGACATCTACAAGGGCGAGACCTTCTCGCTGGTCGGCGAGTCCGGCTCCGGCAAGACCACCATTGGCCGTGCCATCTGCCGCATCAACCCGCGGCAAGACCACCATTGGCCGTGCCATCTGCCGCATCAACCCGACCTCCGGCGGCGACATCCTCTTCAAAGGCCAGAAGATCAACGGCAAGATCTCCAAAGAGCTGGACCAGGAGGTCATCCGCAAGATCCAGATGATCTTCCAGGACCCCATGGCATCTCTGAACGAGCGCGCCAAGGTCGAGTACATCGTGGCCGAAGGTCTGCTGAACCACCACCTGTACAAAGACCAGGAAGACCTGCACAACAAGGTCATGGACGCGCTGCACGAAGTCGGCCTGCTGCCGGAGTTCGCTTCCCGCTTCCCGCACGAGTTCTCCGGCGGCCAGCGTCAGCGCATCGGCATCGCCCGTGCTCTGGTCATGCAGCCGGAGTTCATCGTGGCCGATGAGCCCATCTCGGCTCTGGACGTCTCCATCCGCGCACAGGTTCTGAACCTGCTGAACGAGATGAAGAAAAGCCGCGGTCTGACCTACCTGTTCATCGCACATGACCTGTCGGTCGTCCGATTCATCTCGGACCGCATTGCCGTCATCAGCAAGGGCCGTATCGTGGAGCTGGCCGAGGCGGAAGAGCTGTTCCTCCATCCGCTGCACCCCTACACCAAAGCCCTGCTGAGTGCTGTTCCCATCCCCGACCCCTCTCTGGAGAAGAACAAGAAGCTGCTTGTTTATGATCCGTCCATCCACGATTACAGCGTGGAGAAGCCGGTCTGGGAAGAGATCGCCAACGGTCACTTCGTCTATGGCAACCAGCGCGAGCTGGAAGGCTACCGCAAGGAGTACGAAAGCCAGCTTTAAGCTGAACCGCTTTCCGGTATTTTAACACAAATGCCCCGCCGTTTGAGGGAGACCTCAGCGGCGGGGTTTTGTGTTTGACACAGCATCGTCAAAATGATATAATAGCAACGAGAAAGACGCATTCTCAACAAGAACCGAAAGAGGTGGAGATACGATGACAACTTTGAATATTCCGATTGATGAAAAAGTCGAAAAAGAAGCGGAAGAGCTGTTCTCTGATTTTGGTCTTGATATTCCTACGGCTGTCAACATCTTTCTGCGGCAGTCCATTCGTGAAAACTGTATTCCCTTCAACATTGAGCGGGAAGTTCCAAATGCCGACACGATCGCTGCCATGCGAGAAGCAGAAGATATGAAAAAACATCCTGAAAAGTATAAAGGCTATCACGATGTGGATGAAATGATGAAGGATCTGTTGGCATGAAATACGAGATCAAGCCTTCTTCACGATTCAAAAAGGATATGAAGCTGGTCAAAAAGCGTGGTTATGACCCCCGACTGATTGAAACTGTCATCAAAACGCTTGCCAATGGGGAGCCGCTGGACAAAAAGTACAGAGACCATATCCTCGTCGGTGATTACTCCGGCTTTCATGAATGTCACATTACACCGGACTGGTTGCTCATCTACCAGATCTACGATGAGGAGCTCTATTTGCTTTTGTCCCGAACCGGAACACACAGCGATCTCTTTTAATGATGAAAACAGCAGCGCCCCGCAGGGACCTTCTCAGAAGGCTCTGCGGGGCGCTGCTATGTGATTCAGGAGATCTTCTCGAAAAAGAATGCTTACTCCACGATGATGCTCTTACCGGTCATCTCTGCGGGGACAGGCAGGCCGATATAGGGCAGCATGGTGGGCGCAATGTCGGCCAGGCAGCCGCCCTCGCGCAGCTTCACATCGCCGCAGCCAATGGCCACAAAGGGCACCACATTGGTGGTGTGTGCGGTGAAGGGAGTGCCGTCGGGGTTCTTCATCTTCTCCGCATTGCCGTGATCGGCGGTCAGGAAGGCGCAGCCGCCCGCATCCAGCACAGCGGTGACAACTTCCTTGACGGCAGCGTCCACGGCCTCTACGGCCTTCACAGCGGCCTCAAAGACGCCGGTGTGGCCGACCATGTCGCAGTTGGCGAAGTTCAGGATGATGACATCATACTTGCCGCTCTCGATCCGCTGCTTGCACTCTGCAGCGACCTCCGGAGCGCTCATCTCCGGCTGCAGATCGTAGGTGGCCACCTTCGGGCTGGGGATGACGCAGCGATCCTCCCCCGCGTAGGGCGCCTCGACACCGCCGTTGAAGAAGAAGGTGACGTGTGCGTACTTCTCGGTCTCGGCGATGCGCAGCTGGGTCTTGCCGTTCTCGGACAGGTACTGGCCCAGAACGTTCTTCAGCTCCACAGGAGGATAGGCGACCTCGCAGTTGGGCATGGTGGCGTCATACTCGGCCATGCAGACGTAGTGGACCTGCTTGCGGCCGCCGCGGCGCTCAAAGCCGGTGAAGGCGTCATCGCAGAAGATACGGGTCATCTGGCGGGCACGGTCGGGGCGGAAGTTCATGAAGATGACGGTGTCGCCGTCCTGCACACGGCCGCCCTCGCAGGTGACACAGGGCAGAACGAACTCGTCGGTCTTGTCGTTGGCATAGGATGCCTCGATCGCCTCTGCAGCGTTGGCATACTGCCCGCCCTCGCCGTAGACAAATGCCGCGTAGGCCTTCTCCTCACGGTCCCAGTTGTTGTCGCGGTCCATGGCGTAGTAACGGCCGGAGACGCTGGCGATCTTGCCGATGCCCAGCTCATCGAGCTTGGCCTGCAGGTCGGCCAGGAAGCCCTTGCCGGAGTGCGGGTCGGTATCACGGCCGTCGGTGATGCAGTGGAGATAGACCTCCTTGGCACCCATGTGCTTGGCCATTTCCAGCACACCGAACCAGTGGTCGGCGTGGCTGTGGACGCCGCCGGTGCCGACCAGGCCCATCAGGTGGATGGCCTTCCCTGCGTCGATGGCAGCTTTCATGTTCTTGACGAGGACCGGGTTCTTGAGCATCTCGCCGTCCCGGATGGACTTGGTGATGAGGGTCAGCTGCTGATAAACGATGCGGCCTGCGCCCATGTTGGTGTGGCCGACCTCAGAGTTGCCCATCTGGCCGTCGGGCAGGCCGACTGCCATGCCGGAAGCGTCGATGGTGGTCATGGGGTACTTTGCCATCAGAGAGTCGATAAACGGCTTGTTTGCGGCGGCCACAGCGTTGCCGTAGGTCTCGTTGGGGGTCCAGCCAAAGCCGTCCATGATGCAGAGCATTACGGGTTTCTTGGACATAAATGGTATCTCCTTTGATTTTGAACTAAAAAGCGCCCGGCTTCAGCGCTTGCAAACGGCGCGGCCGGGCGCTGGGGTGATTTGTAAAAGGCAGTGTGCGATGCGGGGGAAGCTCTGTTTCTCAGCCCTTGGTCGCAGCGTTGACGATGACTGCAAAATCCGGAGCCTTCAGGGAAGCGCCGCCGATCAGGCCGCCATCGACGTCCTTCTTGCTCAGCAGCTCTTCGCAGTTCTTTGCATTCATGCTGCCGCCGTACTGCACGGTGGTCGCCTCGGCCACGGCCTCGCCGTAGACCTCACCGATGACCTTGCGGATCTGGCCGCAGACTTCCTCTGCCTGGTCTGCCGTAGCGGTCTTGCCGGTGCCGATGGCCCAGATGGGCTCATACGCGATGACGACGTTGGCCATCTGCTCTGCGGTGACATCGCGCAGAGCGATCTTGGTCTGCATCCGGACCAGCTCCTCAGTCACGCCCTCTTCGCGCTGCTCCAGGCTCTCGCCCACGCAGATGATGACCTTCAGGCCCGCGTTCAGCGCAGCCAGAGCGCGCTTGTTGACGGTCTGGTCGGTCTCTGCAAAGTACTGGCGGCGCTCGGAGTGGCCGACGATGACGTACTCCACGCCCAGATCCACCAGCATCTCTGCGCTGATCTCACCGGTGAACGCACCGGACTTCTCGAAGTGGACGTTCTCTGCACCGACATGGATGTTGGTGCCCTTGGTCTTTTCCACAGCCGTCACCAGATCGGTGAACGGAGTGCAGATGACGACCTCGCAGGAAGCATCCTTGACGGCGGGGATCAGCTCGTCCACCAGCTTGGCTGCTTCCGAAGCGGTCTTGTTCATCTTCCAGTTGCCTGCAATGATTGCCTTACGCTTTGCCTTATCCATGATCTCTATCTCCTTCTATTTACCTACGTACCAAAAAAGGTGCGGCGGCGCCATGCCGCCGCACCTCGATCCTGCTGTTGCGAGCGCGAATTATGCGTTCTGGATGACAGCGATACCGGGCAGCTCCTTGCCCTCCAGATACTCCAGAGAAGCGCCGCCGCCGGTGGAGATGTGGGTCATCTTATCGCCCAGACCCATCTGCTGGACTGCTGCTGCGCTGTCGCCGCCGCCGATGACGGTGGTAGCGCCGCTCTCAGCCATCGCCTGTGCCACAGCCAGGGTGCCTGCTGCCAGAGTCGGGTTCTCGAAGACGCCCATGGGGCCGTTCCAGACAACGGTCTTGGAAGCCTTGACGGCCTCAGCAAACAGCTTGGTGCTCTCCGGGCCGATGTCGCAGCCTTCCATATCGGCAGGCATTGCGGTCACGGGCACAACGGTGGTCTCGACGGGTGCGTCGATGGGATCGGGGAAGTCCTTGATGCAGACGGCATCGACGGGCAGGAGCAGCTTGACGCCCTTCTCCTGAGCCTTTGCCATCATCTCCTTGCAGTAGTCCAGCTTGGAGTCATCGCACAGGCTCTTGCCGACTTCGTAGCCCTGTGCCTTGATGAAGGTGTAAGCCATGCCGCCGCCGATGATCAGGGTATCGACCTTCTCCAGCAGGTTGGAGATGACGTTCAGCTTATCGGCGACCTTTGCGCCGCCCAGGATGGCGGTGAAGGGACGCTCCGGGTCGTTGACAGCATTGCCCAGGTACTTGATCTCCTTCTCCATCAGGTAACCGACAGCGGTATCCTTGACGTAGTCGGTGACACCGGCGGTGGAGCAGTGTGCACGATGGCAGCTGCCGAAAGCGTCGTCCACATATGCGTCCGCCAGAGAAGCCAGCTCCTCGGAGAACTCCGGCATATTCTTGGTCTCTTCCTTGCGGAAACGGGTGTTCTGGAGCAGGACAACGTCGCTGTTGTTCATGGCAGCCACAGCAGCCTTTGCGTTCTCGCCCACGACGTTGTCGTCATCTGCGAACACAACGGTCTTGCCCAGCTTTGCGCTCAGGGCAGCTGCAACGGGAGCCAGGCTGAATTTTGCCTCAGGGCCGTTCTTGGGCTTGCCCAGGTGGCTGCACAGGATGACCTTTGCGCCATCATTGAGCAGCTTCTGGATGGTGGGCAGAGCTGCGTTGATGCGGTTCTCGTTGGTGATGACGCCGTCCTTCATCGGGACGTTGAAGTCGCAGCGGACCAGAACCTTCTTGCCGCAGTAATTCTCGTCGTCGATCGTCTTCTTACCTAAACCCATGGTAATAAACTCCTCTCAAATTCTTTTCATCGGAATCGAATTTCACTCGTTATCGGGGCTTGCCTCCCCGTACACTTCTATTATAAACAAAAACTGTGTGGTTTGCAAGGACAGAAGATAGATAATTTATTAACAAACTTTCCCCGTATCCCGGTGGAAATGTGTCTATTTTGACTGAAAGGTGAAGCAACTCCCCTTTTTCATGAAAAAAGGAACCTCTGAAAAGCATTTTTTCCAAAGGTTCCCTTCTCTTATTTGAGATCCAGTTCCGGCGGCAGGTCGATCTCATCTGAGACATACTTGCCATTCTTCTTCCGTTGACGCACACACTCGGTGAGCAGATACTCGATCTGCCCGTTCACCGAGCGGAAATCATCTTCAGCCCACGCGGCAAGGGCTTCGTAGAGCTTTGCGTTCAGGCGGAGCGGGATCTGTTTTTTGGGTTCTGCTGCCATCAGTAGAGGCTGCCGCTGTTCACAATGGGCTGAGCGTCACGGTTGCCGCAGAGCACGACCAGCAGGTTGGAGACCATTGCTGCCTTGCGCTCATCGTCGAGCTCTACCACCTTGTTTTCATTCAGGCGTTCCAGTGCCATTTCCACCATGCCGACGGCACCGTCCACGATCATCTTACGGGCGTCGATGATGGCGCTGGCCTGCTGGCGCTGCAGCATGACGGCTGCGATCTCCGGCGCATAGGCCAGATAGGTGATGCGAGCTTCGATGATCTCGATGCCGGCCTCGGTCACATTTTTCTGGATCTCGTCCTGGATGCGCTTGGCCACGACCTCGGACGAACCGCGCAGGCTGCCTTCGTCGGCGATGCCGTCACCGGTGGTGTCCACATTGGGGGCCACATCGTAGGGGTAGACCCGCACGACGTTGCGCAGGGCGCTGTCGCACTGAAGGGACAGGTACTCTTTGTAGTTGTCCACATTGAAGACGGCTTTCGCGGTATCGGTCACGCGCCAGATGACGGCAATGCCGATCTCGACCGGGTTGCCCAGGCAGTCGTTGATCTTCTGGCGGGAGTTGTTCAGGGTCATGATCTTGAGGGAGATCTTTTTGCCATCCTGCTCCCGGCTCGCCTGCACGACAGGCATCTTCTGGACGTCGCCGCTCTGGCTCAGCACTGTGCCCGCGGCGGGGTTGACGGAGGTGCAGAAGGGATTCACCCAATAGAAGCCCTCCCCTTTCAGGGTGCCGATGTAGTCGCCGAAGAGGGTCAGCACCAATGCTTCCTCCGGCTTCAGCACCTTCAGGCCGCAGAGCAGGAAAATGCCGACGATGCCATAGACGATGCTCAGCACCATCAAAATCACGCCCGGCACGTTATGTTCTGCCGTGAGCAGTATCCCACCCAGCACGAACACGATGATGGCCGCAACATAGCCGAGCAAGGTCAGCAGCAGCATCGTCATTCCGTTCTTCTTCGTTTGCAAGATCTTCTCTTCCATGTAAGATCCCTCCTTATCGGGTCTGGAAGTGTTTCTATCTGATATCAAAATCATATCATGTTGTGTTTCATCTGTCAAGAGGAAACAACAAAAAAAGGCACCCTCGCCTTTCGACGAGAGTGCCTTCATTTCAAGAATCGAAATTCAAGAAAGAACGTTCAGGGGGATCAAATTACTTGATCTCAACCTTAGCGCCAGCCTCTTCCAGCTTCTTCTTGATGTCCTCAGCCTCAGCCTTGGAAGCCTTCTCCTTGACAGCCTTGGGAGCGCCGTCAACGATAGCC